>Ga0233431_1003929_pt1 | contig 16864 bp, 13 predicted proteins | sample SI_118_April2016_FD_179867 | JGI IMG/M metagenome (GOLD analysis project Ga0233431, IMG submission 179867) | Seawater microbial communities from Saanich Inlet, British Columbia, Canada - SI_118_April2016_200_MG | ecosystem: Environmental > Aquatic > Marine > Inlet | place: Canada: British... | reverse complement strand
TGAAACATTCCAAGAAACGCAGAAAGTAACTTATGCAATGGATTTATTGAGAAATAAATTTGGGAAAGATATCTTCAATACTACTTCCGGCATGAAACTTTGGAAGAAGTGGACCTCTTTATTTACCGAAGAGGGTAAGTTATTAAAAGCTAAGAAGAAACAAATCAGAGACGAGCTGTACAAAATAGTTCTAGAGTCTGACAATATAGGAATACACACAAACTTAGTTAGTCTTAAAACTGATATGTTGGAGCTAGAGATGAACGTCTTGGATAAGTCCAATGATAATATCAAAAAACAGACACAGTTAGCCATGATGGTATTAGCTTTTGAAAAGACAAAGAAAGAGTTAAAAGAATTAGAGGCTACAGAGCAGTATGCGCCCGTAAAACTATTCTTTGAAGAGTCCCTGGCGGGCATGGGTCAGACAATTAGCGGAGTAATCTCTGACGCACTTATGAGAAAGGAACCGGACGATGATCTATCCACAAAAGATAGAATACGTCTAGCTCTGGCACAGACAGCTTCGGATGCTACAGGAGAAATGGTTAGCGGCTTTATAACTAAGGGCACTAGGTCCTTACTAGCTTCTGCAACCGAATCCATATTTGGGAAAGATGCAGCTAATGCTATATTTCCTCCATCGGAACGAGATAAGTTAATGAAAACCTTAGAGGATATGAGAGAGCTTATATCTGCTCAGCTAAACCAGCTATCTAATGGTGTAATTCAAGTAGTTGATATATCTGACCCAGAGGCTCGCGCCAAGAAGGCGCAGTCGTTGGCGTATGACTCTATGTTTGGTAATACAGGCATAGTTATGAACTCATCAATATTTGCAGATAAAACCGAAAGAGATTGGTTCGAGAAGCACTTGTCTGGCTTCATTAAAGAGTCTACTACTGCTGAAGGGTTTGTAATGAGCAATTTCGCTGATTTACAGAAAAAAATTAATACAGCCCTCCAAGGTCGAGTATCTACTATGGATGAGTATCAAAAGTTCTTAATTAAAAGCAAGGCGGGCGATATTGTAAATAATAAACCCACAGATAAAGATTCAGAAGGGTTTTCCTCATGGTTCAAAAACCTTTTCTCAGATACTACAAAGATAAGTGTTCCCGTAGGTGGAGTAAATGTCGGTACGGATATAAAGAGTATAAAGAAGGTATTTAGTAGTGCAGTAGACGCTGTCGAGGATTTTACGTCTTCTACAGAAACCGCAGTACAGATTATAGAGAAGAGTACTGAAACGGTTTCTGTAGAAAATAAACTGAAAAAGCTTGCTAGACCCCCTATGTCAGAGGAAGATAAATTATATTGGGAAAACCGGTCTAAAGAGTTTACTGATAACTCTAATAAAAGGGTGGCTGCAGAGAAGAAAGCTCAAGATTTACTAGACGCTATACCTTCCAAATTGGAGCAAGCTATAGATAAGTTGAAGATAGTAGCTGTAACTCAGAAGGATATTTCCAATGGTAAGTACTTGCCTACTTTATCCGCCTCCGGGTACAAGGTAGGGGGGTATAGTAATGACGAGGATGCACAAGATATGCTAGACGTTAATACTGAAATCATGGGTAAGTACTCAACAGGTAGTTACTTAGAGCAGAACCCAGACTTCTTTCTAAAAGATCTAGAAAACCTAAGAATTAGACTGGTGCAGAGTTTCAAAGACCCGCAAGGCAATACATTAGGGGGAGGGCTTAACCAGGAAGAGGGGTTACTGATTATACGTGATTTCGAGAGCCTTGTACATGAGCTAGCTCACAGCCTTTTTAAGGGCTTCAAACCTGAATGGAACAATTATCTTACTAAAAGTGGAGAAGACTACCAAAATTTTTGGAAGGAACAGAATTACCTTGCAGCATCAGGGGACGCTTCGGTTAAGAATGATATATTTGACTCATTTAATAAATCAGTCTATACCAAGGGCCAAAACATAGAAGAGATTATAGTAAGAACTGTGGATGCAATGTCCAAGGCTCAGGTAGGTACTACTGTACAGGACGTAACTCCTGAGTATATGTGGAACTCGTATACGCAGGACTTCAAGGAAATGCTACGAATACTGGCTAATCCTACTTATAAGAGTGATAGGGCCCTAGATACTCTTCCTAAAGCTTTGCAGGATATTGTCACCAGTCGCAATAACGCTGATGGGTATATAAAGAAAAACGTAGAGCCTTGGATAAAAGTACCTGCTAATATCGCTCAGCAAATAAACGAACAATTTGAGAGAATGATATCGAGCGGAAAGGCCTCTTATAAAGGAGAAACTCTATGGCGTAGCCCATTAGATGGGTCTTTTGAGACTAGTGATCTTAAGAAGTATGGCCCCAACTCCCCGATTAACGCGAATGGTAAACGTACCCCTCAGCCTGAGTGGTATGAGCTAGATACAAGAGTTCGTGCGGGGGAGAGAAAATGGAAGAATAATAAGAGAGGCAAATGGCTACAAGATGCCCAGGACGGGCAGTCTAAGGCTAAAGGCACAGACAGTAAAGGACAAGGAGAGTTATTTAGGTTAATACCTGCCCTAGAGGGCCTAACCAAGACTTTAGATACTAAAGTGATACAGTCCATGAACGGGTCTATAGCTCTAGGCAACGTATTCGATCCTAAGAACGGGAAAAATGCTAGGAGTATGTTGGTGCAGCTTATACTACAGATACTTCCTACTCTTTTCCCCTCGAAGGAAGCTACTAGCGAGTATACTACGGATCCTACAGAGATGCTAATGAATGGGGGATCCTCTTTCAAGAAGAGAGCCATTTCAGACACGAATAGGCCTCTAGGGAATTACGGTCCTACGGCATCAGAGCTAGACGAGGGCAATGTTTTAGAGATGTTCTGGAATATAGGCTTAAGAATTGGAGAGAAAATTAACGAGGCTCTAGGTATTAAGGACCGCACAAATTCTATAGACCAAATGAAAGCACCGCAAAAATTTGAGTATACCAACCCTTATAGCGTAGATGCCGATAGTAACATAGGGCAGAAACTGGAAAGCATTGTTCTAAGTACCCCAACATTAGAGTTACAGAACGCAGCACTAACTGCAGCGATTAATGCTTCAAATGGAAGAGGCGGGTCTACTAAGGTGGAGGTTGTAAACCCTCTGGACATTAAGACCCCTACGACAGTATCTCCAGGCCAGCCGGCCCCCGTTACTGATCCAAAAGGGGATGCTACTACTAACCAACTGAGTACGGATTTAAGAAGATCAATGGCATCAAATCTTAATTCCCAGATACAAAATGATAACCTAAATGCCCGAGCATTTATTACTAATTCCTTATCTCAGGTAGGTACAAATATGATGAGCGGTGCAATAAATAGTTTTTTTGGGTTCGCTAATGGTGGTGTAGCTAAGGGGGGTTTCAGAGCCTTTGCAAACGGCGGAACTGTTACTAAACCTACTCTTGGTTTGGTTGGTGAAGGTAAGTACAACGAAGCGGTAGTGCCGCTACCAGATGGTAAGTCTATCCCAGTAATGGGGTCTGCGGGCTCTACTGAAAATAACGTTACAGTTAATGTTACAGTTGATAAGGATGGGAACGCGGAATCTGATACTAATAGTGGTATGGACGGGGATAAAGCTAAAGCTCTTGGGTACATGGTATCTCAAGCAGTACAGCAAGAGTTAGTTGAACAACAGAGACCGGGAGGGCTACTAAGTAGTTATTAATTATGGCAAATTTTAACACAGAAGTAAATATTAACCCAGATAGAGGCCTTAAGGCAGACAGCAAGCCTAGGGTTCTAGCTGCAACGTACGGAGATGGGTACGAACAGAGAGTAGCCGCGGGTATTAATAATACCCCCGAAGTTTGGAACTTAACGTGGAAGAACCGTACCTCCGCCGAGGCCAACAAGATCATCAAATTCTTAGAGGATCAAGGGGGCGTAACTGCATTTGATTGGTACCCTACGGGGTATGACATATCTAGCACGGCTACCAGCGCTGCCACTAAAAAGTTGATAGATACTAGTCAGTATTTTACTGCTAGATACCTAAATACTACGGTCACGGATTCCGGGGGCACCACTACCACAGTTACAGCTATAGACAGTGCTACTCAGTTATCTCTAGCGGCGGACATAATTTCTAGTGCGGAGGCCTACACTCTTTACCCTTATAAAAAGTATAAGTGTGAAAAGTGGAGTACTCAACATAATATATCAGGTCACCAAACTATTACAGCAACCTTTACAAAGGTATTTGAACCATGAGCGATAAAATTACTAGTGATATTCATGGCTTTGAGCCTGGGGCCGTTATTGAGTTATTTGAACTTGACCTGACTACAGGTAGTGCCCCTTCCTCTGAGCCTACTCTTAGGTGGCACTCAGGTCAGAACGAAAATCTTCAAGAAATAGTATGGCAAGGTAATAAATATTCTGCCTTTCCTATTGAGGCAGAAGGTTTTGAATTTTCAGGAAAGGGAGCAATCCCTAGACCTACAGTCACGGTAGCTAATATTACCTCTATATTATCTAGTGTTATTAATAGTTATGATGATTTGATAGGGTCAAAAGTTACTAGAAAGAAGACCTTTGCGAAGTATCTAGACAATTACTGTTATACTAGCGGGTACCCTGTCGCAGGAGTGTGCACAGGGGAGTCTGGAGGAGACCCTAGTTTAAGTAAGTCAGATTGTTTAGATGTTAATAAGAATGGTTCCGTAGGTACTTGGACAGCGTATAACCAAACTACTTGCGAAGCTGCAACGGGGCCAGGCATATGGTATGCATCAGCCTTGGCCGATGATACTGCACACTTCTCTGATGAGATTTGGTACATAGATAGGAAGGCCGTTGAGACTCGTACTCATATTCAGTTTGAGCTAACTGCAGCACATGACATACACGGAGTAAAGCTGCCCTCTAGGACTGTAGTTGCTAACTCTTGCCCTTGGTTATACAAAGGCACAGAGTGTGGATACTCTGGGGCTAATTACTGGGATGTTAATAACAATACAGTAGTAACCTCCTCAGACGATGTTTGTGCTAAAACTTTCAATGCTTGTGAACTTAGATTTCCGGAGTCAGTTGAGAGCCCTTTTGGGGGGTTCCCTGGAGCTGGTATTAATATGGGATAACCCAATGAATGAAAAGACTTTAGAAGATTTTAGAAAGCACACGGAAGACTCTTACCCTAAAGAAGCCTGCGGCTTCATTATTGGGGTAGGAAAGAAAGAGAGGTACTTCCCTGCTAATAATATTGCAGAGTTTGCTGAGGAGCACTTTATAATAGACCCAGTAAGTTACGCAGATGCAGAGGATATAGGGGCAATTATAGGGGTATGTCACTCACACCCTAATGAGGGGTGTGAACCCTCTGAAGCGGATAAGGTTGCTTGCGAAACCTCTAATAAACCTTGGCATATTTTAAGCTGGCCAGGGGACAGATTACATAGCTGGGAGCCCTCGGGGTACGAAGCCCCTATAGTAGGTAGACAGTTCAGCTATGGAGTACTAGACTGTTGTACATTACTTAGAGATTACTACAAAAAAGAATTAAATATAGATTTTAAGTGTCATAGTGGTCAAGACGGGTGGTGGGATAAAGGCGAGAATAGATACTTAGATAACTATAAAGAACAAGGTTTTGTACAGATAAAAGATGAAGATGATATACGAAAATATGATATATTTCTTATAAAATTAGTTTCACCTGTACCAAACCACGCGGCAGTTTTCATCGGAGACGATAAAATTTTACATCACGTACACGGTAGACTATCTAATAGGGAGCTTTATGGCGGATATTGGAGAAAGCATACCACGCATCATTTAAGGCACCAATCACTATGTTAAAGAAAGTAAAATTATATGGGGAACTAGCGGAGAAGTATGGTAAAGAGTGGGAACTTGATATTGAGTCCCCTTCTGAAGCTATAAGAGCCTTAATGGCAAACAACCCCAGCTTCCGACAGTTTGTTAGTACTTCGGAAGAGAGAGGGGTCGGGTATAAAGTAATAGTTGGAAACAACGAATTAGTGAATATTACAGGAGAACTTTCAAATCCTACAGGTAGACAGGATATTAAAATTGTACCTGTTATTGGAGGAGCAAAACGAGGGGTTGGCCAAATTATTGTAGGTGCTTTGATGATTTATATCGCTATTCAGACGGGAGTAGTTTTAGCGGACCCCGGTAGTGTTGCAGTATTAGCGGGGGAAGGGTCCGGGGTTATTATGGGTACAGCACTGTCTTCTACAGGCATGATGGCAGTTAAGTTTGGAGGAGCTTTAATATTAGGAGGCATAGCAGCTATGTTAGCTCCTACCCCTCCTCCTCTTTCAGATGCGGCTAAAGCAGAGAATTACTCTTTTAATGGAGCCGATAATACGACAAGGCAGGGAGGGGCTATACCCGTATGTTATGGGCAGCTTATGGTAGGCGGAGCAGTTATTAGCTCAGGAGTTTCACCGGAGGATTACACACCATGAGTGAGAAAGATTGGATAAGAGGCTCGGGAGGCGGAGGCAAAGGCGGAGGTGGAGGAAGTGCTACAGAGGATGACGATTCCTTATTTTCTGCATCAAAAGCACGCGTAGTTGATTTAGTTTCCGAAGGAGAAATTGTAGGACTACTAGCAGCTGAAAAGTCTATATACCTAAACGAGACACCTTTAAAGGACTCAGCAGGAAACTATAACTTTGACGATGTTACGTATGCTACTAGGGAAGGTACTAATATTCAGACATATATCCCCGGTTTCTCTGGTACAGAACAGGAAGTCCCGGTAGGCGTCATTGTAAAGAAAGCAGCCCCGGGTGCTCTCATTAGATCTTTTAGCTCGACTACTGTAGATGCAGTGCGCGTACTATTGTATACCCCCGCACTACTCGATGGGGATAACGATAGAGGAGACCTACATGGTTCAAGTGTTGCCTTCAAAATATACTTAGAAAAGGACAATAATGGTTCTTGGGTAGAGATGAAGTCCTCTTCTTTTGAAGGTAAGACTTCGTCTAAGTACGAAAGAGCCTTCAGGTTAGATATACCTTCTGCTTGGAAGACTTCGGGGTTTACACAAATTGCTATTAAGGTAGAAAGAACTACAGCAGACTCTACCTCTACTAAATTAAGTAATGAGTTATACTTTGGTGCATACACAAAAATTATAGACAATAAATTAAGGTACCCTAATAGTGCCCTAATGGCTCTACAGATAGATGCTAGACAGTTTACTAGTATTCCTAAACGTGGATATGAAATAAAGGGTGTAAAAGTAAAAGTCCCTAGTAACTATACTCCATACGACCCCGGGCATTGTTCTCTATCCGGGTATAGGCGTAAGGACAGGTGTACCCAAGCAGGAGGTACCTGGACAGGTACCGCTGCAGGAGGGACTCTATACTCAGGTTCGTGGGATGGCACATTCGACACAGAGTGGACCTGTAACCCTGCGTGGGTTATGTATGACCTATGTACGGATGAGAGGTACGGGCTGGGTAAGTGGCTAGCAGCTAACCAATTAGACAAGTGGTCCCTTTATGAGATTGCTAAGTACTGTGACGCAGTGGACAATTCTGGCAACTTTGTTGGGGTTGACGACGGCTGGGGTAATAAAGAGGCTAGATTTGCATGTAATATGTACTTACAGAGCAGGGCCGAAGCGTATAAAGTACTAAATGATATTTCCTCCATATTTAGAGGAATGATATACTGGCAACAGGGGCAAATCTCTGCTGTGCAGGACGCGCCCAAAGACCCCGTGATGAGCTTTTCAGATGCCAACGTTATAGAAGGTAAGTTTACATACGAAGGTACTTCCAGAAAACAGCGACACAATGTAGCACACGTTACTTGGAACAACCCAGAAGACTTTTATAGGCAGAACGTTGAGTACGTTGAAGATGCACAAGGAATTGTAAATGCTAATAACCAGATATTTTCGACAGATGTAAGTGCGATAGGCTGTACATCTCAAGGGCAGGCACGTAGAGTAGGAAAGTGGATTCTGTATACGGAAAGGTATGAAACTGAAACAGTGACTTTCTCCACGGGTATGGAAGGTGCTGCAATTAGACCTGGAGATATTATTAAAATAGCGGACTCGCACAAAGCAGGGGTACGTTATGGGGGCAGAATAGCCTCAGGTAGTACAACTACTACTATTAAATTAGATGCAGCTACTTCAGTAACCGCGGGTAAAACATACAAACTATCTTTAATTAATACTGAAGAAGCGTGTGTACAGTCTGGAGTTAAGCAAGCCGAAACAACGCAAGAGACCTGTTTAAACGCCCACGTAGATAATGAGTGGAAACCTTATGTATGGGTAGAGACAAAAGACGTAGTTACTATTGGTACTACTGAAAGCATTACAGAGATAACGGTAACCTCCGCATTTGCTAATACTCCTACTACTAATTATATGTGGATTTTAGAAGAGATAGGTACAGTAGAGGCACAAGACTTTAGAGTATTAATGACTAGGGAGTCTGGCTCTAATATAGTGGAAGTGTCCGCACTTAAGTACCACGAGGCCAAGTATGGGTATATTGAAGAAAATATAGCGTTCTCTTCTAAATCTACTAGTAGTTTACCTAACCCAAGTGACCCAATACCTGCACCTACTAATATGAGTATTAGTGAAGAATTGTATATTGATTCAATGGGGAATGTTAAGAACAGGGCCACCTTTAGCTGGGATGCTCCAAACACGGCCGGTACAGCAACTACTTACCCGTACATTGCGTCTTATTACGTAGAGTGGAGAAGAAAGGCTCCTGCTATTACAAACTGGACTTCAATGGGGGAGACCTCTGCGCAGAGCATCACTATTGATGATGCACCTGCAGGAACTTTAGAATTTAGAGTTAAAACAAGGAGAATTTTCTAATGATATATTCACCCTATGCCAGTGTAGAGGCTGAGATATACGGTAAAACAAGTGCCCCTGGAGACGTAACTAACTTTAATATGGTTGCACAAGGAGATAAAGCATATTTAACCTGGACAACTGTATCTGATTTAGATGTGTTAACTGGGGGGTCATATTGGATTCGCCATACTAGTAAAACTACGGGGGTTACTTGGGCAGGGTCTACGGATGTTACTAAAACTGTGCCTGGTAATACGGATAACTATTTAGCACCTTTATTATCGGGATCATATTTAATAAAAGCCTTAGACTCTTCTGGTAACGAGTCAGCTAATGCAGGCTTTATAACATCCAATGTTGCGGATATTTTAGCTCTTAATGTAGTACACACATCTAACCAACATACGTTATTTGGGTCTAATACTGCGGACAAAGGAGTTAATGATTCTAGAAATTCTAATATATTCTACGACTCTAGTGATAATACTATTGAACTATCCTCTGCTAGCTTAAGTACGGGCACACACGATGCTTATTATACTACAGGGACTCACGAAGATGATGTAGTATCCTCGGGTACACATGATGAGTATATTACTTCAGGTACGCACGATAGTTTCGGAACAGGTACACATGATGATGCTAGATCTACGGGCACTCATAACGCTATACTAAATGCTGGTAGTACAGAATATCAAGCAGTTAACTTTATGGACTCTGCCACTGGTAACTTTGATTCCAGAAGCGGGAGCTTTGACGATATTTTGCACACAACTAATAAGTTAGAGGATGACAACGCATCTTTTGACTCTAGTTGGTTGAATAACCTTATACGCAATACTACAGACAATACGACAGCAACGGTCTCTTCTGTAGATAGTGGAACAAGAATTACCTTAAGTTCTGACTTATTTGATGGGTATTCGGGAGATGCATATAGACTCGAGACAAAAAATACACAACTTAGGGACGTTTCGGCTACATTTGTATCTGCAGACGTAGGAAGGACCGTACGAAATATTACAGATGGAGGAACAGCCACAATATCCACAGTGGACAGCTCTAACTTAGTCACCCTTTCTACTAGTTTATTTCAGAATGATCACGGGGACACCTGGGAGCTAGAGGCAGGGCCTAATGTTCTTAGGGACACCGGCGCAAGCTTTACTTCCGCGCTAGTGGGTAGAACTGTACGAAATGTTAATGATTCTACTACTGCAACCGTATCTAGTTTTACTAGCTCCACTGAATTAGTACTATCTTCCGGTATATTTGATAATAAAGACACACATTCCTATGATATTGAAGCAGGCAGTAGTAAGCTATATGATAATACAGGGAGTTTTACTTCTGGTATGGTAGGCAACGTAGTTAAGAACTCCACCAGGAGTACTGAAACTACAATTAGTTCTTATACTAGTACTAATGAGGTGACTCTAGCTTCCGGTATATTTGATAATAAAGAAGGGGATAGTTATACGGTTAATAACGAGCTCAGCCGACTTAGGGATACTGGAGCAAGCTTTACGTCTGCTCTGGTAGGAAGAACAGTCCGTAACACCAACGATGCTACTACTACTACAGTATCCACGTATATAAGTGGTACAGAGCTTACGCTGGCTTCCGGTATATTTGATGATAAAGATACTAATACTTATGAAGTAGAGCCTGGGTACGATAGACTGTACGACCCTTCTGCAAGTTTTACAGATGAATACATAGGTAAAATAGTTAGAAATACTACAGATAATACAACAGCAACTATATCCTCTAGAGTAGATGGTACAGAGCTAATACTATCTTCTGGTATTTTTGATAATCAAGATGGCGAAGGGTACCGAATAGAGGTGCCTAATAATATGATGAGGGATACAGGAGCTACTTTTGTAGCCGGTACTCACGATAATAGGTTAATAAGAAACTTAGATACTGCCGTAGTAACTACTGTTAGTTCTATCAATTCATATAATGATTTAATTTTAGCGGATAATATATTTGGTCAAACAGACCAGGCTAATTATAAGATAGAGGGGAATATACCTGCTTTAGGTTACTACTATTTTACAGACCAAGCTATAGACTTAGGAGCTATATATACTAGTCGAATTACGGGGTCACTATCTAGTACTGGCGTATCTGTGCTAGATTTATTTGATGTAGCTACAGGGAACTTTGATAGTAAATCAGGACTATTTGATGGTACTGATATTTCTGATACAAATGCTGTATTGGAGATACGCATTACTGAAGATGACCCTGCTTCTTCACCTACTTGGGGTTCGTGGATACCTTTCTACATAGGAGATTACTACGCAAGAGGGGTGGAGTTTAGAACTAAATTAACTAGTTCTAATACTTCACATAATGTGCAGCTAGATGCACTAACTGTAACGGTAGATATGCCAGATCAGATAAAAAGAAATTCAGGAGTAACTACTAGTTCTGGTACTAATAATGGTACTGAAGTTATTTCATATACTACTCCTTATAAGACTGTACCTACGGTAGGTATAACTCTTCAAGATTCAAATACAGGGGATTACTGGACTATAAGTAGTAGTACTGCTTCAGGGTTCACAGTAACATTTTATAACAGTAGCTCAACTGCTACACAAAAAACATTCAATTGGATAAGTTCAGGATACTAAAATTATGGCAACACACGACTATAGCATAGCAAATCAATCATTTCCAGCAACACGCTCGGATTTAAATAACGCACTAACTGCCATTAAAAGTAGTAATAGTGCTGCAACGGCACCTACTACTTCTTTAGTAGCTGGGCAGCTTTTTTACGATACTGCAAATACTACTCTAAAGGTGTATAGTGGATCTTCGTTCTCTGCAGTAGGTATAGATACTTCAGCCGCACTAGCTCTAACTAACGCAACGGCGGCTACTAGTAGTACGACTGGTGCTCTTAAAGTCACAGGAGGAATATCTACTCAGAATAACCTACATGTTGGGGGCACTACTAACAGTACTGATGTTATTAACTGCCTAAAGTCGTCGGGTACTGGATTAGCCGTAACCTCGAATGCGACAGTAGGAGGAACTTTAGCAGTAACTACCTCTACTACTACACCTTCAGTAGGGTTAGACAGCACCGACTATATTAGCTGGACTAATAATACTAAGACAGATTTCTATATAAACGGAAATAACAAATTCCGTATGGAAGCAGATGGCGACTTTCACGCTGATGGCGATGTTGTCGCATATTCAACTACTATCTCTGATGAACGTTTAAAAACAGGTATTACCCCAGTAACAGATGCACTAACTAAAGTTTCACAACTTAACGGAGTGGAGTTTACACGTAAGAATAATGGTCAAAGATCTGCAGGAGTAATCGCACAAGAAGTAGAAAAAGTACTACCTCAAGCAATCAGAGAGAAGAAGTTACCTTTACAAACAGGAGAGGAAGACACCCTTTACAAAACTGTAGAATATGATGCTCTGCATTCACTTTATATCGAAGCTATAAAAGAATTAAAGGGTATGGTAGAAAGTCAGGCACTAGAGATAAAAGAGCTTCAAAAGGGTTAAAAAAATTTATGTCTTGACTTTTTTGATGGAATTTGATATAATAACAGTATAAGAAAAGGTCATTAAAATAATTTGGTGGGCACCTTTTAACAAGTATAAATCCCTTTATGGTAAATAGCCAAAAGGGGTGAGATTTTATTAAGGATTTTAATTATGTCAGCAGGTATCTATAATTTAAGTATTGAGCAAGGCTCTTCATGGGAGCTACAAATGGCTATCGACTCCTCTGCAGGTACAGATTTAAATATTTCAGGGTACAGTTTTGATGCTAAAATGGCTAAGTCATACTACGACGATACACCTGTGAGTATGACAGTCTCTGTTGTTAATAGCGCTACAGGTGCTATTAAGATATCTCTTAGTCCTGCACAAACAGGCGCTTTAGATGCTGCTATAGAATACATATACGACGTAGATATGACTTCTGGTGGCGGTACTGTAACTCGCTTAATGGAAGGAAGAGCAACAATTAGTCCAGGACTATAACTATGAGTGTCATAGTTACTGTAACCGAGACTACAGGCAACGAAATAACTGTAACTACCGATCAAGTAGTTATAACAACCAATTCGGTAGCAGTGGGAGACGCAGGAGATATTTCTTTTTCCCCTGTAGGTTCTATTACTGCTACGAATATTCAAGATGCTCTGCATCAAATCGCGGACCAACAGTTCGTACAAGCCGCAGCACCTGCATCTGACGATGAGAATCTTCAGGAAGGTGATCTGTGGTATAACACAGCTGATAATAAGCTAATGGTATATCGGAACACTACGTGGGAAGAAATAACTATAGCAGCTCAACTATCGGAAAGTTCAGGTACTGCAGAGTATTCTGATGTTACTCTTAATGGAGGGTATTTTTAAATGGCAAACGTAATTAAAATTAAACGCAGTACTACCAGCGCAACACCGGGTAGTCTAGCTGAGGGCGAATTAGCCTATTCGGAAAATTCCAATAATTTATTTATTGGTACAAGTGGTTCTAATGTGACTGTAATTGGTGGTTCTGAAGGAATCGCAGATGCAGTTGGGGCAATGGTAACTGGCAATACTGAAACAGGTATTGCGGTAACTTACCAAGATGCTGACAATACTTTAGATTTCGCACTTACTGCTGATCCAACGATCACTTTAGGCGGAGACTTATCAGGTTCAGCAACATTAACAAACTTAACAGATGCTACACTTACAGCTACTATTGGTACTGATGCAGTACAGAAAGCTATGGTTAACACTGATGTTATCACAGGACAAACAGCTTTAGCTGCAAACCCTGATGGCGACAACGACTATGTACTAATTTATGATAACTCTGCATCTTCTTACAAGAAGATTGCAGCTAAGTACTTAGGTTCTAACTCTTTAGCAGAATTAGACAACGTTGGTACGGACACAGCAACTTCTGGAAATATGATGGTTGCAGATGGAACAGACTGGGATTCAGTAGCAATGTCTGGCGACGTTACTATGACGGGCGCAGGTGTTACTTCTATCGGTTCTGACAAAGTTCAGGCAGCTGAATTAGGTGTTACTGCTGGTGCAGCAACAGCCTCTAGAGCACTTGTAGTTGACTCTAATAAGGATATTAACTTAGGTACTGGTGATGTAACTGCTACTAACTTTACAGGTTCTATAGCTACGGCTTCACAGGGCAATATTACTACAGTAGGCACATTAACAGGCTTAACAGTTGGTGGTGATGCTACTATTGCTGATGGTACTAATGACTTTGATGTTGCATCTCACGATGGCACAAATGGTCTTAAATTGGGTGGGGTACTTGTTACTGCTGACTCAGGTGAGATTAATGTATTGGACGGCGCAACAGCAGGTACTGCAGTAGCTTCTAAGGCTTTAGTTGTAGACGCTAACAAAGACATTAACTTAGGCTCAGGCGATATTACAGCTACAAACGTAACTGGTACATTGCAAACAGCAGCTCAAACAAACGTTACTACAGTAGGTACATTAGATGGTTTAGCAGTTTCTGCTTCACAAACAGTTACAATGGGTGCAAACAGAGTTACAAATGTTGCAGATCCTTCACAGGCTCAAGATGCAGCTACTAAAGCATATGTAGATGCAGTTAAAACTGGATTAGATGTTAAAGACTCAGTTCGTGTAGCTACTACAGCTTCTGGTACTCTGGCTTCAGCTTTCGATAATGCAAGCACTGTTGATGGTGTTACTTTAGCTACTGGTGATCGTATTTTCCTTAAGAATCAGTCAACTGCTTCTGAAAATGGTATTTATACTGTAAATGCTTCAGGAGCTCCTACAAGAGCTACAGACTTCGATGCAAGTTCTGAAGTAAGCGGTGGAACATTTACTTTCGTTGAAGAAGGTACTACAAATGCTGACTCTGGTTGGGTAGTTACAAATAATGGGGACGTTACAGTTGGTACAACTGGTCTAACATTCGCTCAGTTCTCAGGTGCTGGACAACTTACTGCTGGTACTGGTATGACCAAAACAGGTAACACTCTTGATGTTGTTGCTGGAAATGGTATTACAGCTAATGCTAACTCAATACAGATCAATACTACATGGGCTGGACAATCTGCGATTACCACTTTAGGTACTATTGCTTCTGGTACATGGCAGGGTGACACGGTAGGAGTAGATTATGGAGGAACAGGTATTTCTAGCTTTAGTTCTGGTGATATCATGTATGCTACAGGATCTACTACTATCTCTAAGCTTAGTAAAGGTACTGGCGGTCAATTTATGAAGATGAATTCTGGTGCAACAGCTCCTGAGTGGTCTAATGAATTGGACGGAGGTACGTTCTAAGTTTACTTTTTAACTTTTGATATTATCCTAAGTAACACACTTGGGTTAATAATTGATTTTTACCAAAGAAATTTAGAATTGAGGATACCATATGTCAACTTTACAAGTAAATAACTTAGATTCGTATACCGGAACTAAAATTGATGTAGATAGTACCGCGGACTTGAATATTGAGTCTACCACTACTTCTAGTAGTAGCACCACTGGTGCTCTACGAGTTGCAGGGGGTATATCTACTCAGAATAACTTAAATGTTAGTGGTAATGCCATTGTTTCCGGCACATTAGAGGCTTCTTTAGATAGTAGTACTCTAGATGGCGGAACTTTCTAAGTAAAAAGTAATAGGGCCTTATAGCCCTATTTTAATAGGAATAGATATGTACCATGTCATAAAACCAAAACGTACTACTAGTGCGGGTACGGTTCCTACTACTTCTAACTTAGAGGCAGGCGAAATCGCTATCAACCTAGCAGATAAAAAACTGTTCGTTCGAGATACTTCCAATAATATATTGGAGTTAACTACCAGAACTGCAGCATCTTTAGAGGATATTTATCTATCTGGTATTAGTAATACTCAACTACTACACTATAATAGTGGTAATAGTAGGTGGGAGAACTATAGTAGAGACTTAGGTGTCTGGAGTACTAGTGTAGGTAGAACCTATTATGTGGATGCTGGAACATCCAGTAAAACATCTATAGGAAAGAATACACACTCCGGCACTTATACATTAGAAGTAGATGGAATATTCAACTCCTCCGGACAGATAACTCTTGCCACAGGTAAGAAAGTAGGTCCGGGATGGTTCGCAGAATCAGCTTCTTTAATAACTGAAAGTTACGATATACCTTGTACATATAATGCTGAGTCAACTTCAGATCCTGCAATTGCAGTAGATGTAGTTGTTAAAGTGTGTACAGGTTCAATATTGAAAGTTTCAGATCTAATAACATCGGATTAGACCTTAAATAGGTCTTACCCTACCCAGCTATATAGCAAATTGAAATAAGGGAGAGCCAAATGGCCATAAAATTTAAACCGAAAAGAACCACCACCTCTAGTAATGTACCTAGTACCGCTAATATAGAGGCAGGTGAAATCGCTATTAACTTAGCAGATAAGAAATTATTCGTTCGAGATACTTCCAATAATATATTGGAGTTAACCACTCGAAATGTAAGTTCCTTAGATGATGTTAATATTAGTGGTTTAGCAAATGACCAAGTCTTGCAGTATAATAGTAGTAATAGTAAATGGGAAAATACTACTCTTACTAATATATGGACAGACTCTGGAACATTTATATACAACACATCAACTGTTGGAATTGGTACATCAACTCCGGATACCTCCTATAAATTGGATGTAAACGGTACAGTTAATTGTACTACTCTATACGTAGGTGGAGTTCAAGTAGATGGAGGTAACCCCCCTTTCTTGCTTACTCAACCTACTATTACAGCAAACTATACAGTAGCTGCTAACTTTAATGCTTCCTCTTCTGGAACTGTTGATGTAGCCACAGGAATAACTTTAGATGTTGGCGCAGGCGCTAACTTATCTATATCATAAATAAGGAATTATAAAATATGTCTACTTTAAAAGTAAATACTATTGACGCACACTCAGGAAGCTTGCTTACTATTGATAGTACTGCAGATCTATCTGTAGCTAGCG
>Ga0233431_1003918_pt1 | contig 16916 bp, 15 predicted proteins | sample SI_118_April2016_FD_179867 | JGI IMG/M metagenome (GOLD analysis project Ga0233431, IMG submission 179867) | Seawater microbial communities from Saanich Inlet, British Columbia, Canada - SI_118_April2016_200_MG | ecosystem: Environmental > Aquatic > Marine > Inlet | place: Canada: British... | reverse complement strand
AATATCAGGCATATGAGCGGCAGGAATAGAAACGTCATTAAGAGAGGCATGCCGATGACCATGGACCTGATCATAGTACTGCATGATTATGTTAACCACAATCTGGCAAATGTGACCAAAAAACAGGCCAAGGAGTGTAATATTCCCGTTGTCTTTGCAAAACGATCATGGTCATCTATTTACAAAAAATTACCAGATAGCTTAACTAATAATTAACCGGAAATTATTTTGACAGAAACATGAGATTGCTGAAAGTAAGCCCCAACCATATTTATGACGGTATTATCAAATAGCCGAAATATTTTTTTAACTTTATCCTGAGATTGAGTCTCATTCGCCTGTAAGGTTATAAAGCAATTGCGAAACTCTATATCAGGAAGGTGGCGATGGTTACGATAAATTAAAGTGTTTGATAATAATTTAGAGATATTTCGAAAAGTATATTAGAGAGGAGTTCGAAAAGGAATGAGAAATTACTTAAGAAGTACGGTAGCTATGATGGCAATGCTTCTGATTTGCATTAGCATCACGAATGTAGTTTTCGCCAGACACAATGATGATGATGGTGATTCCGGTAGACATGGCAGAATAGCACGTGATGCATCTATAGAACGCAAACTGGGAGGAGCACTATTTGAAGACATTAATCTTTCATTAAACAGAAATCAGTCTTGTAAGAACTGCCATGGTCTTTCAAGAGTTGAGGTCCCTACAGAAGTAAAACCAGGAATTTTCAAAATGCGTAAACAGGCCGCAAAAGCTTTTGTTGACCCAACAAACATTATGAATGGTACTGGTGTTTCTGATGGTTCAGTTGATCGTGACTTTGGTGGTTTGAATTCACCAAGTATTGGTTATGCTGCTTTTAGTCCTGTATTCCATTGGGATAAAGGAGAAGAATTATTTCTTGGTGGGCAATTCTGGAATGGACGTGCTGCAGATTTGAAAGAACAAGCACAAGGTCCTTTTATCAACCCGGTTGAAATGGCAATGCCAGATGAATTTTCTGTGATTGAACGGTTACGAGAAAATCCAAAATACGTGAGAATATTCAAAAGACTTTACGACATCAATCTTACATCTATCCAGGAAGCAAATTATGCCGATGTATTAGAGGCATACAAAGCAATGGCTGACGCTATTGCTACTTTTGAGCGAACAAAACGATTCAATAAATTTAATTCTAAATTTGATTATGAAGCTGCTGGCATGACGGCATACAATGCATCAGAACAGCGTGGAGCTGACTTATTTGACGGAATTGCTCTTTGTGGTGAATGCCATACGACTGAAGGAGTTGATGGTGATGATACACCTGCACTGTTAACTGATTTCAGTTATGACAACTTAGGCACTCCACCTAATCCTCAAATTCCAGGCCAGCCAGCATTCGATCCTGGATTACTTGGAAATCCAAACTTAGATGCAGTACGTGGAGCGCCAACTGATCCATCTGAAGTTGAAGGTCGTCATAAAGTCATGAGCTTGCGAAATATCGCATTAACAGCGCCATACATGCATAACGGTATTTTCAAAACATTAGAAGAAGTTGTTCACTTCTACAATACACGCGATACCTTAGGTAATACTCCAACTAACGGTGGACCTGCGGATGCAACAAACCCAGAGTTTGGTACAGAATTTTGGCCAGAAGGTGAGTTCCACGGTACCCGTAATATTGATGAGTTAGGAAACTTAGGCTTAACACCTCAAGAAGAAGCAGATGTCGTTGCTTACTTAAAAACGTTTACCGATAACTATCCTTCCTGGGGTAACAAAAATGGTTTAAGTGATCCAAATGTTCCACAAGACACACCTTCACCATTTAGAGACTTTCCTCTTCCGGTTCACTCTGTAGATTAAACTGCAGGCTATACTGAAGAGTAAAGCCTCGTCCAGGGCAGCCTGGCGTTCCCCACCCTTTATCGCTGGGCTGCTCCTATTTTTATTTACTGAGTAAACACTTGTAATTCAATAATTCCAAATATTGCAAAACCATTACTACCATAATTCAGTTCATGCATAATAGGATCTTTTAGTTGAATCACAATACCGGTGACATTTGGTAAATCAACGTCAATCACCGTATCCTAAGTGCTCCCCGGAACTCCCCAGTTTCAGTCAATGCTTCGCTGGCGCGAAGAGGGGAGACTTTCTTATTACTTTGATGGGGAGTTTACTACCATGGAAGACCTTGTCAAAGCCACTCTAATGGGCAGGAATAGAAATCTCATTAAGAAGGGTATGCCGATGACCATGGATCTGATTATCGTATTGCATGATTATATTATCCACAATCTGTCGAATGTAACCAAAAAGCAGGCGAAGGAGAGTAACATTCCCGTTGTCTTTGCAAGACGTTCATGTTCATCCATATACAAAAAGTTACCTCATTGTCTAACTAATAGTTAACCTCAATTATATAACGCTAAAGTAGAGAATTTTTAAATTATATATTACTGACACTGGCGTTCTGACCACTTGACAGGTGTATAAGGAGTCATGTAAGTTATGTTAAATTCGTGGCTTAGATAATAATTAAAATTAAAAGGAACTAAATGAGTTTTTCGTATGTTGATAGTGTTGTAAACGTTTGATGATTCTTTAATAAATAACGCAATGGGTGCACTGACATTTTCTCCTTCTCCTTTCATCAGTGCACCCATTTCTCTTTATCGCCATCTGTTTTGTATATCCAATCCTGTCAAACCTTTAACTTCACTCAAAACTCCAATAATTGCTTGACAACAACAGATAGTCTTTGCTATTATAGCTCCTTAGAACTTGAGTCTCAATTGCAACATTATGTCTACTACAAAAGTATTTTTGATCATTTCACTGTTTTTTTTATCAGGATGCACTCTGTTCGGTCGTCCTTCAAACTATCAGACTGATTATGGTGCCACCCGTACACAACTGCCTAAAGATACCAAGGCATTTAATGATGACTTTGAGCATGTGTGGGCAACCGTGATCATGGCACTTGGAGATCTGCCGTTAGACAAAATTAGTAAGGAGAAAGGGATCATTAAAACCGGTTGGGCTGAAGGCTATTCGCAAACAAGAAAAGCCCGGAGCGTCGTGACGGATCGATTTCTTAATGATTACTGGAAAGAGAGATATCGGCTTACCGTCACTATTTCCGGCAATATTATGGGTAGTTCTGTAAAAGTAAGTTGCCAGCTTCAGCAAAAGCCCAGAGGGGGCAGTGCCGCTTACAGATGGCAGAGGGTAAAATCCACGGGTGAAATAGAAGAAGAGGTATTAAGGAGAATTGAAGAACTCCTGGCGGAAGGTTAAGGAATCTATGAGAATGAGAAAAATAAGCATTTATTCAATAATAACATTAATACTGGCGCTGGTATTTGAGATTACAACCCCCTGCTATGCACAGGCAGGTTCTGACGAAGCACCAACAGATAATTATATATCTCAGGTATATTTGACAGAAGAACAGGCATTGCAAGAGGTGTTTCCGCATTGTGACGAGGTCCTCTTCAATGTAGTACCCCTTACAAAAGAGGAGAAGAGCCAGCTTCAAAATAGCCTGAAGAGAAAAATCTATGAAGATTTTTTTGTTGTCTATATGGGTATGAAATCAGGCAAGGTAACGGGATATGCAATGATCACTGAAGAGATCGGCAAATTTCATCCTTACACATTCATAGTGTCAGTAAACCTTAAGGGCAAAATTGACAAGATAGCTATTCTCGTTTATCGTGAAAGCAGAGGCTCGGAGATTGCGAAGAAGAGGTTCCTCTACCAGTTTAAAGGCAAGTCACTTAAAAACAAGATACGAATTAACAGAGACATTATTAATATCTCAGGCGCTACTATGTCTGTAGTCACCATGTGTAAAGGCGTAAAGAAAGTACTTGGCGTGATTGATGAGTTCTATTTAAGCGGCAAAAACGCGGACAAAATTGCCTCCCTGGAAAAGATCAAGTATGGTCGTGAAAAAGGTACAGGGAAGAAACAGGAATTAAAGCTTTTCAAAAAAGCCGCCTTAAGCATGGGAACAGTATTCGAGACTACCATCTATGCTCCTGATAAATATATAGCTGAAAAAACATTCAATGATGTTTTTCAGGAAATAAACAGGCTTGACTACCTGATGAGCAATTACAAAAAGGAGAGCGTGCTTTCAGAGCTTAACAATAATGCCTCGGCAGGACCTGTCGATTGTAACAAAGAGCTCTCTAATATAATTGAACAATCTATACAGTATAGTGAAATAACTGAAGGCGCCTTTGATATTACCATTGGCCCACTCATGAAAAAGTGGGGATTTTTTAAGAAGCAGGGACGAATTCCTGGCAAGGAAGAGTTGGAATCCGTACTTAAATCGGTTTCTTATAAAAATATCATTATTGAAGAGAAAGCAATAAAATCACTTGCAAAGAACCCGATAACCGTAAAAAAAGTATCTTTTAAGAACACAGGTACCCAGATTGATCTGGGAGGAATTGGAAAGGGCTACGCAGTTGACAGGGTAACCAGCGTACTGAAACAAAACGGAATAAATTCAGCACTGATAAACTTCGCAGGAAATATTTATACATTTGGAACCCCACCCGGAAAAGATTCATGGGTTATAGGGTTGCAGCATCCACGCGAAAGTGAGGGGCTTCTCGGTACATTTGAGATTAAGGACAAAGCCGTATCCACTTCCGGTGACTACGAGAAATTCTTTACTATTGAAGGAAAACGCTACTCACACATAATCGATCCCAGAACGGGCAACCCCGTTACGGGCATCGTGAGTGTAACAATAGTAACAGACAACGCGACCAGGGCAGACGCCCTTTCCACAGGGGTCTTTGTCCTGGGGAAAGAGAAGGGAATGGCTCTTATAGAAAAACTGCCGGATGTTGAGGGCATTATTATCTATGAGAATGCTAACTCCAAACTGTCCACCAAAACCTCCAGCGGAATGCAGGCACTTTTCAAAAGAAACACCGAAGGCTCTCAAAAAGAGGCCAAGACAGACATGATTATGTCGGGTAGTTAAGGTGTTCCGAGAAAATGTGGTAAAAGATGAAATACCCTGTAGTGGAAGCTTACAGGTTTCCACTAATACTCTATCCATGGGCGTAATGATTGACTGCTTATACGTCAGTATCTAATTGCATGTAAGGGGTTTATTGATAATTTTCTTTCTATCAACGACCGTAAAATCACTCCCATAAATGCGTAGAAAAGGCTGTACACACAATTGCGAAGAAGAGAGTTTCCCCCCTTCACTTTTTATACTGGAGATTACAAGTTTTCTGCTTGAATCATACATTCTGCTTACCATCCGTAATCGTTCTGTAGGTGTTCGTGGCATAAGCATCTCTTTCTACCATAATTCTGCTTCCTTTGAAGTATCACTCATTCTCTTTCGCCTTTCGTAAGAGATTGACAATCCTAAGGACATCAACCCAATTCTGCATATACTTCCAATCAAGCCTATTGATAAACCAAATAATAAGTTCACTATCCACTGTATTATCTTGTTTAGTGTGACACTGAGGCCAGCAAAAATACAGTATTTATTTGAAAGATTATGTTCATCTGCTTTAATAAGAGAAATTTATTTGTATAAATTGATAAATCATGAATAGAAGTCCAGTGGAAAGAGAGAGTTTTAAAGGCAAAAAAGTAACTGTGATGGGGTTAGGGTTATTTGGAGGGGGTGTTGGCGCGGTCAGATACCTTGCTTCCCAGGGTGCGGATGTGACTGTTACAGATTTGAAAAGTGCTGAAGAACTGTCCGCTTCTCTTAAACGAATTGGTAAACTGCCTGTTAAGCTCAAGCTTGGTAAACACGATAAAGAGGATTTTGTGAACGTGGACATGCTGGTTGTCAGTCCTGCTGTACCTGATGATTCGAAGTTCTTAGAAATAGCATTTAAAAATAATATACGTATCGATTCTGAACTCAGTATTTTCTTCAGGCATTGCCCTGCACCCATAATAGGGATTACGGGAAGTAACGGCAAATCTACAACTACATCATTACTGGGAGAGATGCTGAAAGAAGCGGGAATTAAAACATGGGTTGGCGGAAACATCGGCGTTTCATTGTTAGAAAATCTTGACGAAATAAAACCCGATGATGTTGTTGTACTCGAGATATCAAGTTTTCAGCTTGAATATCTCGCCAGGATAAAGATGAGTCCACATATAAGCATAGTAACAAATATAGCACCAAATCACCTTGACAGGCACAAAACTATGGAAAACTATATAGGCACTAAAAAGGCAATTGTTCATTATCAACAAGAGGATGATTACGCAATACTGAATTACGACGATCCGACATTGAAAAAATGGGAAGGTGAAAGTAAAGGCCGCCATCTTTGGTTCAGTATAACAAAAGAGCTGGAGCATGGCACCTTCCTGAAAAATAATGAAATTATTATTAATCATAATTCCACAAGAACAGTTATCCCCTGCTCAACACAAATTAACATAAAAGGAACTCATAACTGGCAAAATATAATGGCAGCATCATACGTAGCAACCTTAATGCATGCCAATGTAGAGTCTATTAAAAATGCAATTATAGGATTTACCGGATTAGAACATCGATTGGAGTACGTACACACTATCAACCAAGTACAATATTACAACGATTCAAAGGCAACTACACCGGAAGCGGCGATAGCAGGCATAAAGGCGTTTGACAGCCCAACAGTACTCATTGCAGGAGGATATGATAAAAAAGTCAGCCTTCATCAGTTTGCACAGGAATGTATCAGAAATACAAAATGCGTAATTCTAATTGGAGAGACCGCGAATACCATACAGAAACTTATTCAAGACATAAAAGGAGAAAAGACAAAACCGGAGGTTTATATGGCAGCATCTCTGGATGAGTCAGTCAAAAGGGCATCTGAAGTTGCGGAGCCAGGAGATATCGTCTTGCTGTCACCGGCATGCGCAAGTTTCGGTATGTTTGCAAACTTCGAAGAGAGAGGAAAAAAGTTTAAAGAACTTGTGTCTCAATTGAACATGAAAGAGTAGAACTGCTTGCTATAGGCAAAAGAACCAGGAAAAATGGTTACTCACGCAAAGCCGCAGAGATCGCCAAGACAATACAAAAAATGTTTAAAAGTCTTTTTTCCCTTTACGAACTTAGCGGCTTTACGTGAGAATATGTAATTTAAACTTGATTAATTGAAATGATTGACAAAATTGAACACAATAGCTCACGCATAAATCAACTTAAAGAAACTGCAATAGGTATAGTTAAACGCCTGAAAGAAAACGGGTTCAGTGCGTTATTCGCGGGTGGTTGTGTTCGTGATATGCTGATGGGCAGTATACCGGAAGACTATGATATTGCTACGAATGCACGTCCCGATGATATTATAAATATATTCAAACGAACAGTCCCTATCGGCATTCACTTTGGAGTAGTTCTGGTCATGGAAAATGACTTCGAGTTCGAAGTTGCCACATTCAGATCTGACGGCACATACTCCGATGGACGTCACCCTGACACGGTAACATTCTGCGATGCCAGAGGAGATGCATTAAGACGAGACTTTACGATTAACGGAATGTTTTATGACCCGATTAAAGATAAACATTTTGATTATGTTGGAGGGGAAGATGATCTGAAAGCCCGTCTTGTCCGGGCCATTGGAAACCCCTTTGAAAGATTTAATGAAGACAGGTTACGAATGATAAGGGCCGTACGTTTTGCATGCCGATTTAATTTCAAGATTGAAGATAAGACTGCTGAGGCTATAAAAAAGCTTTATAATAAATTATTAACCGTAAGCAAAGAAAGGATCAGGGATGAACTCCGAAAGACATTAACCGGCCCAAACCCGGATACGAGTATCAAAATGCTAGACGAACTGAACCTTCTGCATGAAATACTTCCGGAAGTGACAGCAATGAAAGGTGTAGAACAACCGGAAAACTTTCACCCGGAAGGTGATGTCTTTACGCATACCCTGCTCACATTAACAAAATTGGCAGACGGAAGAGAAGTAACAGATACCAGTAAAGAACGTGTTTCCGTCTCGAGCAGCATTGATAATAAAAATATATCCGGCAGTTGGGAACTGGCAATGGCTGTACTTCTTCACGACATAGGTAAACCCGTAACATTTGAGGTTTCAGATCGTATCAGGTTTAACAATCATGATAGTGTTGGCGCCAAAATGGCGGAAAAGATATGTGAACGATTAAGAATGTCGAATGCCGAGAAAGAACGCATTACATGGTTAGTAAAAATGCATCTCTATCTAAGACATGCGCAGGAGATGAGGATAAGCAAGCTTAAGAGGCTTTTTGCCCACGAAGGCTACCCTGAACTTGCAGAGCTATATAAGGTAGATTCACTTGCCAGTACTGCAAATCTTGATGATTACAACTTTTGTCAGAATATGTTTGAAGAACTGAAAGAAGAGGAGATAAAACCAGAACCCCTTATAACAGGCAATGATTTAATTGCTTTAGGACTAAAATCCGGCCCAATATTCTCAAAAATCCTGGATGCGATAAAAGATGAACAACTGGAGCAGAAGATTACAACAAAGGAAGACGCTTTAAAAAAGGCAAAAGAGCTTGTGGCAATAGAATCAAGTTAACGCTCTATGAGTAGACTTTTACTGTTCGACAGTTCTACTGCTTACCATAGACAACAGAATCATGAAACTATATACAATCGGTCACCGTGAAGGTATATACTTTTGTACAGATACGATAATAAGTTTCGCTTATATTTTTGTAGAAATTGAATTTTTTGAAATCATCATTGATTCTCTAAAATATTGCCAGAAAGAAAAAGGGCTACAGCTCATAGCATATGTAATTATGCCCAATCACGTTCATACTATTTTAGGTGCAAACAATGGTAACATTTCCAATATTTTACGTGATTACAAACAATATACTTCACGAAAGATCACTGAAACTCTCAGGCGAAGGAGAAAAGTTCAAACTCTTTCACTATTCAAATCTACGGCAAAACGTGATGGAAAAGATAATCAATACAAAGTATGGTAATCAGGCAGCCATCCCCTATTGATGGATTATGAAGAGAAATTATTTCAAAAAATTGAATATGTTCACCATAATCCAGTACGAAAAGGTTTTGTTGAAGCACCTGAGCATTGGGTATACTCGAGTGCAAGAAATTATATCACCAATGATGCTTCTATTATAGAAATTCAGAAGTTATGGTAAAAAGCATGAAAGAGTAGACTCTTTCCGTTTTACCTGTTCGACAGTAGAACTGTCGAACAGGAATTTCCGATATTTTCCACAACTTTAGCTCACTTCAAACTTAAGGCACTTTTAACTTTTTCTGAAAGGCAAAAGAACATTGAAGGTTATAATAAAAGATTCAAAAAGAGAATATGATGGTTTTTTTAAAGTTGATAAGGTCGTCCTTCAACATGAAAAATTTGATGGTTCAATGAGCAAAGATATTGACCGGTTAAACTTCAACAGGGGAGACACAGTAGCTGTTATCTTATATAATAAAATTAATAATTCTGTTGTTTTGATCAGGCAATTTCGGTATCCGGCATATGTAGATGACGGCCCGGGCTGGCTGATAGAATGTGTTGCGGGGATCAAAGATAACGGTGAAGTTCTCGTCGCAAAGAAAGAAGTTCTGGAAGAAACCGGCTATAAGATCGAAGAGCTGAAATATCTAACACGGTTCTATCCGAGCCCTGGGGGATGCTCTGAAATAATATCTGTATATCTCGCTTACGTTGAAGGAAGAGGGGAGATAGAAGATAAATATTTTGGTACAGGCAACGAAGATATTCAGGTTATAGAAATTCCACTGGTCAAAGCATTTGAGATGATTATGAACGGCGAAATTTGTGATGGGAAAACCATAATAGGCCTATTCCACCTTCGTGATAAACTGGAAAAAGGTTAAAGGCACTATAAGCAGTAAATGTTTGTAAGTACTCAATAAGCAGATGAGAACCTCCCCTTAATCCCCTCCTTTGCAAGGAGGGGAAATGGGGTGGTAATAATTTAAAAGTTCTCATCTGCTTATCAAGTACTTACGTAAAAATAAAAACTGGATTCCCCACGAAAGTAGGGATATTTTACTGTCCGATTGTTCTACAATCGGATACATAAAACATAAGTAGTTCCACTACTATTACGTGTTAACAGATAACCATGAAAGAGTAGAACTCTTTCAATTTTGTATGTTCAACAGCAGAACTGTCGAACAGTAAGTAAATACGGTTAAATAAATATTATGAAGAATAAGACTGTTTTCGTAGATATAGATACCCAATTTGATTTTATGGATCCCTGCGGAAATCTTTATGTTCCTGGTGCGGAAGATATCGTCGATAACGTTAAAAAACTCTTTGATTACGCACAAGAACACAAAATCAAAATACTCTCTTCAATGGACGCGCACACATCTGATGACCCGGAGTTCAAGCTCTTTCCTCCCCATTGTATAAAAGGCACCCCCGGCAATCATAAAATTGAAGCAAGCACATGTAATGAGAATATCATAATCGAAAACAGAGAGCAGGACATTACAGAGTCTATAATGGACCATGAGCAAATAATTGTTGAAAGCCAAACATTTGATATCTTTGAAAGCACTAACACAGACAAAATCGTAAAAAAACTGGATGCACAGAACTTTGTAGTATTTGGAGTGGCGACAGACTACTGTGTAAAAGCGGCAGTTCTTGGATTATTAAAACGGGATTATAACGTTTCTCTGGTTATGGATGCGACAAAAGCAATTACAAAAGAAGGAGAAGAACAATCTCTGAATGAAATGAAAGATGCCGGAGCTGCTTTCACAATCACAAAGGATATCTTAGTAATGTAAATCACAAACTAAAGAGGTTCACATTATAGTACCTATTCATTAGTATGAAAACAGTGTAGTTTGTGTATAATTTAGAATGTTGAAAAGATTAATAATATATTCAGCCTTCATTACCGTATTAATAATGATTATTCCGAAATTTATAGAAAAAAAATTGATTTTCCATCCGGACAAAAGTAATGACCACACAACTCCGGATGCTTATGGCATTGAGTATGATGATGTTACATTCAGGACCGAGGATGGGCTGGAGCTGCACGGTTGGTTCATTCCCGGTAAAAAATCCTCAACCGATGCAGATCTGCATACACTCCTATGGTTTCACGGTAATTCCGGCAACGTAAACCGCAGGCTCGACAACATAAAGATGTTACATGATAGAGTGCCGGTAAATGTCTTTATCTTTGACTATCGCCAATACGGCAGAAGTGAGGGCAAGATAACCGAACAGGGAACCTATATGGACGCAAGGGCAGCCCTTGCGTATCTACACTCACGAAATGACATAAACAGTGAAAAAATTATCTTCTTTGGCCGTTCCCTTGGCAGTGCAGTAGCTGTTGACCTTGCAGTGAAAGAGAAATGCCGTGCCCTGATCCTCGAAACACCTTTTACCTCTATAAAAGAGATGGGGAAAGAGCTCTATCCATTCCTACCCTTTACTATTTTTTTAAGAACAAAATATGACTCTCTCTCTAAGATCAGGGACATAAAAGTACCAACCCTTATCATGCATGGAGACAAAGATGAGCTTGTTCCAATCGAACAGGGAAAGAGGTTATATGAGAAAGCTAATGAACCCAAAGAATTCTACACTATCCCCGGAGCCATGCACAACGACACCCACATTGTTGGTGGAGTAGAATATTTTGACGTGATCAAAAATTTCGTGAATAAACTGGAAAAATAAAAAAGCTGAGTACTCATTACGGAACAACACTAACAAGAAAAGATAGGACGATTAAATGAGCCCCATATATCATATTATTTTTGGGTTTGTACTTATTGGATTAAGTATTTATTTAATAAAGAATGAGATGAGTAAAGCTAAGAAAAAATATAGCATCATCCTTCTTATTCTTTCTATCACGACATTAATTGGAGGGATTGGTAGATTGTTTATTATATAAAAAACGCTAACGAAGCTCTTCCCGCATGGCAAAAAGCAGTTCTTCCACTTCTGTTCCTTCCATCAGTATATCCGGTCAAATCATGTTAATCTTGTGAAAGAATATCCATTTCTTATGATTCATCCTTTTCCTCAGTAGGAAGTTGTGTAACAACAAATGATTTTGTTGATAGCAGGTCCTGATCATCCCTGGTAACTATGGAGATGATGTTTGGGCCATCTTCAAGTGGAACATCACTGGCAAAAGCGAGGGTTGATTTGTCCTCTTCAGAAGCGTCTCTATTAGACTTATAAAACACTTTATCTTCATTTACCAGTATATAGACATATTTTATTGCATTATCATCTCTTACTGTGCCGGAAAGGGATATATGCTCCTGCCTGAATGTATCATGTGGTTTTTGTGTATCAAGTTCTATTAGTGGAGGAACGTTTTGTAAAAAGAGATCGTCTACCGTTTGTTGACCGGAGTAAGCACGCCAACTGATTTCTACGTGATCGGAAGAAATCCATCCAAATCTACCTTCAGGCATTTTTACGCGATACCACGACTCCGTTTCTTTGTCGGCGATAAGAGTTGTTCCGTTACTCGCATAGGAAATTACCGGTGTTGAAGGAGATTTGCCGTTGTAAATAGGAACAGAATCATCAATTACTTTGAGAGTTTTTTCTGTCGACTCCATTTTCCCATTCTTCCCATTCAGGTCTACGTCAAATTCCAATTTACCGGAAATACGTGTTCCGTAAGTGGTATCCGCGATCGTAAGATCAACAGAAAAATCATCAGCTTCCAGAGTATCTCTTACCGAGAGTTTTATTTTAAGAGATTTTGACTCCCCTGGGAGTAATTCTCCTAATTCCATTTTACCCCTTTCTATATAGACCTCTTTCTGACTCAACTTTCTCAGGGCAATAATATTTTTTTCAGATGTACCTTTACCAATATTTTTTACAAAGAGTACCAGATCTACGACTTCCCCTTTTTGTATAATTCCATCTCCGTTTCCTGTTAATCCTTCACCTTCATCAATTATCTGATGTGAATATGAGAATACCGGTTTGGGCAGCGCATCAATTAATACGGAACCTTTAACATCTTCCAGTGTATTTCCATTAAATTCATTGAACTTAACGATAAGTTCATCCTTTCTGTTTACAGAGTTTTGTGGAATTTTTATTGTCTTAGAAGATGTTTTTGTCTCACCCTTCTCTACCTTGCCAAAAATAAACTCACGCTTGTTGATAAGAAGGTTCTTAGATTCCGTCATACCTCTTAGTTGATATAAGGGACCTTCACTGTTATTAGTAACGCTGATTTCTATTTTCAGTTCTTCCGCTGCTTTAACTTCCCCATTAGAAGGTGTAAGTTTTAGAGTTGTTGTTACAGATGGGAGGAAGGTTGTTTCCCCGGTAGACCAGTCAATGTCCTGGGTATTTAAGGCATCTGCGATCTTTGTTTCCTCGCTTTTTTTGAACTCTTCAATAATTGGTTTTAATTGGTCTAAAAAATCGTCATTTTTGCCGTAGAGATGAGAGTTAAGGATAATTTTTTTAGCAAATTGTACATGCGTATCTTTATCCAGATCAGGTATTTTATAGTAGTCTTCTTCCTTTATTTTTTCTTCTTTCTCACCTTCTTCACCTTCTTCTTTTTCGTCATCAACATGTACAAGATACCTTACTTTTTCATAAGGCACCTCGGCTTCTGAATGTTCACCCAGGTGTTTCTTTAAATCTTCTTCTCTAAAATGAGGATTCTCATTGAATAAGACAATTTCATCTTTTGTAACCCGTGATTGTACAAGCAAAACATCCGGTGAGATGCCTACTGACTGTATATCGGTAAAGTTCGGTGTTAAATACTTGCCTACCGTAAGCTTTAGTGCCGCACCACTATTTATCAGATCGATCAGTTGCTGTATGGAGCCTTTGCCGAAGCTGGTATCACCAATAAGCGGGGCTCGATTATTATCTTTCAGTGCTCCGGCAACTATTTCTGCTCCGGATGCGCTCCCTGCATCTATAATCACAACCAGCGGGCATTTGTTAAGGTCTTTAGATGATTTTTTTGCCTTTTGAATTTTCTGTTTACCCATTGGTTCTACAGTAACTACAATCATGCCCGAAGAAAGAAATTTGTCCGCAACGGCAATTGCCTGGCCTAACAAACCACCGGCGTTATTACGAAGATCAAGAATAACTCCTTTTAATTCGCCGCTTTCAGTTGTTAACTTCTCAATTTCTTCTTCTAAAGATTGTGCTGTATCTTCCTGGAAATTTCTTATCTTTATATATCCAATGTTACCATCAGCCAATTTCGAGCTAACGCTGGGTATTGAGATAATTTCCCTGATAAGAGTAACTGTTTTATTGGTCTGAGATTTTTTGCTTTCCACTATTAAGATAACGGCAGTAGAAGGATCACCTCTAAGTTTATTAACCGCTTCTTGTAATGACATGTTTATTGTAGAATCTTCATCAATTGCGATGATTTTATCTCCTGACTTCAGGCCTGCCCTGAATGCGGGGGTCCCTTCAATAGGAGAAATCACGGTTAATATTCCATCTCTCAGGCCAACGACCATACCAAGGCCACCAAATTTACCTGAGGTCCCTATTTTAAACTCGTCAAAGTCTTTAGGCGGAAAAACAACGGAATGAGGATCTAATTGTGAAAGCATGCCATTAATTGCCGCATATTCAATATCCTCTGTTTTGATTTCGTGATGTTTATTATCATTTACAAAGTGTAAAACATCGTTCAAGGTATTGTATAATTCGCCAAGTCGCCGTATTTTGGAAATATCGACTACTTTAGATGTTTCATCAACCAGGATTTCTATTTTCTCTGATTTGTCGTCCACATTAACTTGGACTTCAGGAATTATTCTTTCGAGCCAGGAAAGTGATGCTTTCAGCATTTCCTTGGGTTTTATTCTGTCAGGTTCAACATAGAAACGATTCACGTATGAACAAACAATACCGACTAAACGGAATTTATACTCTTCCTTTTCCTGACTAACCGCTTCGTTAAAATGCTTGTTAAGTGAACTGCTATTCGATATAGCGAAAAAAGTCACTAAAATAGATGCGCAGAAAAAGATTACAAGTGTGATAAGATATTTTTTCTTGTACATTTTAAAAGTTTCCTTGCTAAAATATTACCGCAAAGTTAGTTATTAAATTTTATCAGCTATTTTTGAGAATGCAATATAAGCTTGATTATATGCCAAGTCAAGGATAAGTTCGTTATGAGTAAACACTAAGCTTAAAAATTTATTGACAGAATGATCCATAATGCTTAAACTTGCTTTCCTAGTATAAAAAGGGCGATTAGCTCAGTTGGCTAGAGCGCTTGCCTTACAAGCAAGATGTCATAGGTTCGAGTCCTATATCGCCCACCATCATAAAAGAGATAAAAGATTTATGGCTTCATGTAAATGAAGAAGTGGGGGCCGTAGCTCAATTGGTTAGAGTACCAGACTGTCGATCTGGATGTTGCGGGTTCGAGTCCCGTCGGCCTCGCCATTATTAAATTTTTTATTCATCTGAGGTTTTTGGAATCGTTTTATAGAGGCGATCACTGTGCTTGCTAGCATGCTTTGGTTGGAAACCTCATTGTGGCGCTGTTTTTTGATAAGCAAATGTTTAGTGAGAACAATGCGCCCATAGCTCAATTGGATAGAGTATCGGTCTACGAAACCGGGGGTTGCACGTTCGAATCGTGCTGGGCGCATATAAATCCTTTTGAGTTATAGTTGTTAAGTTCATGATAACTGAATTCCATTCGCATGAGTACTATATGCGGCAGGCAATCGCTGAAGCAAAAAAGGCCTTTGAAAAGGACGAAGTCCCTGTAGGAGCAATAATTGTTTATAATAATAGGGTAATTGCGAAGGCGCATAATCAACGGGAGATGTTATTAGACCCCACAGCTCATGCTGAAATGATTGCCATCACACAGGCATCTGCATATCTTCAAAACTGGAGGCTGAGCGATACTACCGTATATATAACCCTTGAACCGTGTACAATGTGCGCAGGTGCATTGGTCCAGGCCCGGGTCAAAAACCTGGTATACGGAGCAAAAGATGAAAAATACGGTGCTTGTGAGTCTACAGTAAATTTGGTTAATGATCCTCGCTTTAATCACCGCATGAATGTTATCTCTGGGGTTTTAGAGGATGAGTGTAGTTTCCTTTTGAAACAATTTTTTCTGGAAAAACGTCGGATCGATTGATCTCCCGGCTGAAACAGCGTGCCGGTTTTTTATGCCGGGCAGACGGCTTGTTCTACCATAGTAAAGTGGAGGGATGGCTGAGCGGTTGAAAGCGCTGGTTTCGAAAACCAGTTGAGGAGAAATCTTCACGCGAGTTCGAATCTCGCTCCCTCCGTTTTGATATGGAGGGGACAATTTCCAGTAACAATATTTACCCGGATTGAGGCAGGTCTGAATCTCCTTCACTCAATCTCGGATTGGAGAGGTGTCCGAGTGGCCGAAGGAGCACGCTTGGAAAGCGTGTAGGTGGGTAACTGCCTCGCGGGTTCGAATCCCGCCCTCTCCGCCATAAACATGCTCTTTTAGGTTATTTAAGTATTAAGTAACACTGTTAAAATTATGGCCGTGCTAGACGGGGAGCTAGCGGTTCCTTGTGACCTGCAAACCGCTTATGCAGGGTCGATCGCTTTTTGGAGGTTTTCGGACTTTTGTTACTTTTTAAGTAAGTGGTGTTGAAGACTGGGTCTCATGCAATAAGGCTATGTGAACCTGGTCAGATGCGGAAGCAAGCAGCCATAAGCATTTGTACTTATGTGCCGTGAGGTTGCCTGGTTGGAGCTAACTGCATGGAAAGTAAAAGGGAAAGAAAATCGAATTAAAGTGCACGGCCGTTTTTGCTAATTTAGGGAAGATATGTCATATATAGTTCTCTCGAGAAGATATCGACCAAAATCATTCAG
>Ga0233431_1003916_pt1 | contig 16919 bp, 12 predicted proteins | sample SI_118_April2016_FD_179867 | JGI IMG/M metagenome (GOLD analysis project Ga0233431, IMG submission 179867) | Seawater microbial communities from Saanich Inlet, British Columbia, Canada - SI_118_April2016_200_MG | ecosystem: Environmental > Aquatic > Marine > Inlet | place: Canada: British... | reverse complement strand
TTTACTCGATAACCGATGCAACGACGCCGGCACCCACGGTGCGGCCGCCTTCGCGAATGGCAAAACGCAGGCCTTCCTCCATGGCAACCGGTGCAATCAGCGATACTTCCATCGCAATGTTGTCACCAGGCATCACCATCTCGGTGCCCTCAGGCAAAACAACCGTCCCCGTCACGTCCGTCGTGCGGAAATAGAACTGCGGACGGTAGTTCGCAAAAAACGGCGTATGACGACCGCCTTCTTCCTTGTTAAGGATGTAGGCCTCGCAGTTGAAACGCGTGTGCGGCGTAATCGAACCGGGCTTGGCAACAACCTGCCCACGCTCAACGTCGTCACGCTTCGTGCCGCGAAGAAGAACGCCGATGTTGTCACCGGCTTCGCCTGTGTCCAGAAGCTTGCGGAACATCTCAACGCCCGTGCAAACCGTCTTCGTCGTCTCGCGGATGCCGATGATCTCGACTTCCTCGCCAACCTTCACAACGCCACGCTCAACACGACCCGTCACAACCGTGCCACGGCCCGAAATCGAGAAAACGTCTTCAATCGGCATCAGGAAAGGCTGGTCAATCGCACGTTCCGGCTGCGGAATGTAATCGTCAACCGCCGCCATCAGTTCCAAAATCGACTCTTTGCCCGTCTTTTCGTCGCTGTCTTCAAGAACGGCCAGCGCCGAACCCATGATGATCGGAATATCGTCGCCAGGGAACTCGTAAGAGCTCAGAAGCTCGCGAAGTTCCATCTCGACAAGCTCAAGAAGCTCGGGGTCGTCAACCTGATCAACCTTGTTCATGTAAACAACAAGCGCCGGAACGTTAACCTGACGCGCAAGCAAAACGTGCTCGCGGGTCTGAGGCATCGCGCCGTCAGCAGCCGAGACAACCAAAATCGCGCCATCCATCTGCGCCGCGCCCGTGATCATGTTCTTGATGTAATCCGCGTGGCCAGGGCAATCAACGTGCGCGTAGTGACGGGCTTTCGTCTCATACTCAACGTGAGCCGTCGCAATCGTGATGCCGCGCGCCTTCTCTTCAGGCGCCTTGTCAATCTGATCAAACGGCGTGAACTCAGCCCCGCCCTCTTCAGCAAGAATCTTCGTAATAGCCGCCGTCAACGTCGTCTTACCATGATCAACGTGACCAATCGTCCCAACATTGCAATGCGGCTTCGTACGTTCAAATTTCTGCTTCGCCATGGCCTATTCTCCGTTCTCGCCGAAATTCCTGGACTAACCCGCCATCTTGGTCCGGACTTCGTCCGATACCTGTTGGGGGACTTCCGCATAATGCTCAAAATGCATGGTGAACTGTGCCCGTCCCTGGCTCATTGAGCGCAGAGTACTGACATACCCGAACATGCTCGCCAACGGGACCTTCGCCGTAATAACCCGCGCGTTGGCGCGCTGGTCCATGCCCGACACATTACCGCGCCGCGAACTCAAATCACCGATAATATCGCCCATGTACTCTTCGGGCGTCACAACCTCGACCCGCATGATCGGCTCGAGAAGCACCGGCTTCGCCTTCATCATCCCTTCGCGGAAAGCCGAGCGCGTGGCGATTTCAAACGCCAGCGGACTTGAATCCACGTCATGGGACGCGCCGTCGAACAGAACCGCTTTAAAATCTGTCATCGGGAAGCCGCAAAGCACACCCGTCGTCTGCGCCGATTTCAAACCTTTCTCGACGCCGACAATGTATTCGCGCGGAACCGATCCACCGACCACGCCGTTTTCGAACTCGAACCCGGAACCCTTCGGAAGCGGCTCGAAACGGAACTTCACCCGGGCAAACTGACCGGAACCGCCGGTCTGCTTTTTGTGGGTGTAATCCACTTCGGCTTGCTTGCCGATGGTTTCGCGGTAGGCGACCTGCGGCAGACCGATATTGGCGTCGACTTTGAACTCGCGCCTCATGCGGTCGACCAGAATTTCCAGATGAAGCTCGCCCATCCCCTTAATGACGGTCTGGCCGCTTTCGGAATCAGACGCCACCTGGAACGACGGGTCTTCGGCCGCGAGACGCGACAGGGCTTGGCCCATGCGCTCCTGGTCGGCCTTCGATTTGGGCTCGACCGCGATCTCGATAACGGGATCGGGGAAGTCCATCTTTTCGAGGATAACTTGGTGTTGGGTATCCGACAAAGTATCGCCGGTGGTCGTATTCTTGAGACCGGCAAGGGCCAGAATATCGCCCGCGCGCGCCTCGGTGACGTCTTCACGCGAATTGGAATGCATCATCAGCATACGGCCAACGCGCTCGCGCGCGTCTTTCGACGTATTGCGAATTTGCTGGCTGGACGTCAAAACACCCGAATAAATGCGCACGAAAGTCAGGGTTCCGACAAACGGGTCGGTCATCACCTTGAAAGCCAGTGCGGAGAAGGGTTCTTCGTCCGAATTTTTGCGCTCGGCAGGTTCGTCCGTTCCGGCCTTTACGCCCTGAACGGCAGGCACGTCGGTCGGCGCGGGAAGGAAATCGACAACGGCGTCGAGAAGCGCCTGCACACCTTTGTTCTTGAAAGCGGAACCCAACAGCACCGGCACAAAATCACCGGAGACCGTGCCCTTACGAATACACTTTATGAGGGTTTCTACGTCAGGTTCGGTGCCTTCGAGATAGGCCTCCATGGCGGCGTCATCTTGGTCGATAGCGGCCTCGATCATTCGCGTACGGTAGTCGTTGGCCTGATCGACGAGATCGGCCGGAATATCGCCCACCACATACTCGGCGCCGAGGTTTTCCTCTTTCCAGGTGATTCCCTTCATATTGAGAAGGTCAACGACCCCTTTGAAATCGGCTTCCGCCCCGATAGGCAACTGCATCACCACCGGGTTGGCGCCCAGACGGTCGACGAACATATCGACGCACCGGAAGAAATCGGCGCCGACGCGATCCATCTTGTTAACGAAGCAAACCCGCGGAACCTCGTAACGGTCAGCTTGACGCCAAACCGTTTCCGATTGGGGCTCAACACCGCCAACGGCGTCAAATACGGCAACGGCCCCATCCAAAACTCGCAGGGACCGTTCAACTTCGATGGTAAAATCAACGTGGCCGGGGGTATCGATAATATTGATACGATGATCCCGCCACGAGCAGGTCGTGGCAGCCGAGGTAATGGTAATACCGCGTTCCTGCTCCTGCTCCATCCAGTCCATCACGGCGTTTCCGTCATGAACCTCGCCGATTTTGTAAGACCGGCCCGTGTAATAGAGGACTCGCTCGGTCGTCGTCGTCTTACCAGCATCAATGTGAGCCATGATGCCGATATTACGGTACCGATTGAGGGGTGCTGTGCGGGCCATGTTCTGGTATTCCCTTTCCCACTACCAACGGTAGTGAGAAAACGCCTTATTTGCTTCGGCCATGCGATGCGTGTCCTCGCGTTTCTTGACGGCCGTACCGCGATTGGCGGCAGCGTCGAGAAGTTCGCCGGACAGGCGCTCGGTCATGGTGTTTTCGGAACGATTACGGGAAAGATCGACCAGCCAGCGAATGGCCAGGGTCTGACGGCGCGCCGCGCGAACTTCGACCGGCACCTGATAGGTGGCGCCGCCGACGCGACGGGAACGAACCTCAACCGTGGGCTTAACGTTTTCGATGGCCTCGTGGAAAACCTTCAGGGGGTCCTGACCGGTTTTCGACTCGATGATATCGAAGGCGCCGTAGATAATTTTCTCGGCAGCCGATTTCTTACCATGGAGCATCAGGCCATTGGTGAATTTGGTGACCACCAGATCCCCGTATTTGGGATCAGGCAGAACTTCGCGCTTTTCGGCGGCGTGACGACGGGACATGCTACTCTTCCAATCCTACTTCGGCCGTTTGGCGCCGTATTTCGACCGGCGCTGGCGACGGTCGGAAACGCCTTGGGTATCAAGCGTGCCGCGAATGATGTGGTAACGAACACCGGGCAAATCCTTGACGCGTCCGCCGCGCAGCATCACCACCGAGTGTTCCTGGAGGTTATGACCTTCACCCGGAATGTAGCTCGTCACTTCAAAGCCGTTGGTAAGCCGAACGCGTGCCACCTTACGTAAGGCGGAGTTCGGTTTCTTCGGCGTCGTCGTATAGACGCGCGTGCAAACACCACGTTTCTGCGGGCAGCTTTCGAGCGCAGGCACCTTATTGCGAACGATAGGCGCCTGCCGCGGCTTCCGGATCAATTGGTTTACTGTCGGCATTGCGTCATTCCACTCCACACGCACCGCATCCAAAAATGCCGAGATAACGATGCATTACCCCATAAACGAGGCAAAAAACCTCTCCCGACGGCTATCACGCACCGCCCGGGAGGCGTTGATCTGGTTCATTTAGTCTCAAAGGGGCTGCGTCTAGACCGTGCGGTCTACCACCAGCCCCCCTCGGAGAGCGGCGAATACTAGTTACGCCGCCCTGCTCAGTCAAGCAAAAGAAACCCGAAATTTCGGGATTTCCTTCGGTTCCTTTAAACGGGAGGGAGAAAGCCGGTTTTCAGTCCGGCTCCACTCCTGATTCCCACACAAATCGGCTTGAAACGGGCCGATTATTCTCCTTCAGCACCGGTCGCAGCTGCCTCGGGGGCAGGCTTGGCTTCCGAATCGGCGGTCAACTGCGCCGCTTCAACCGGCGTCGCTTCCTCGATTCCTTCGGCCTCTTCGCCTTCGACGCCACCCATCTCGCGATCACGATCTGCCGCGATGGAACGCAACTGGTTCATCACTGCGCCCGTACCCGCCGGGACCAATCGGCCCACGATGACGTTCTCTTTAAGCCCTTCGAGGTTATCGACCTTGCCCGAAACGGCAGCTTCGGTAAGAACACGGGTCGTCTCCTGGAAGGAAGCCGCCGAGATAAAGGACTGCGTCTGCAGGCTCGCCTTGGTAATGCCCTGCAAGACCGACACCGCCAGCGCCGGCTTGGCGCCGCGTTCCTCGGCTTTGGCATTGACCTCATCGAATTCAATTCGGTCAATCTGCTCACCAACCAGGAACGTCGTATCCCCAGGATCGCTGATCTCGACCTTCTGCAGCATCTGGCGAACAATCGTTTCGATGTGCTTGTCGTTGATCTTCACACCCTGCAGGCGATACACGTCCTGGATTTCGGCAATCAGATAATCGGCCAGCGCCTCGACGCCGAGAACCCGAAGAATGTCATGCGGCACGGGACTGCCATCCATCAGGGCATCGCCCCGGCGAACGAAGTCACCCTCCTGAATACTGACATGCTTGCCTTTGGGAATCAGATATTCGTGCGGCTCGATATCCTTGTCATTGGGCTGCACGATAATCCGCCGCTTGGACTTGTAGTCTTTGCCGAACTCGACCACGCCGTCGATATCGCTGATGATCGCGAAATCCTTCGGTTTACGAGCTTCGAACAGTTCCGCCACACGCGGCAGACCGCCGGTAATGTCGCGGGTCTTGGCCGACTCGCGCGGCACGCGGGCCAACACGTCGCCGGCACTGACCGTCTGTCCGGGCTCAATCGAAAGAATAGCGTCCACCGACAGGTAGTAGCGAGCCTCGATCCCAGTCGCCAGCGTGACGATTTCACCTTTCTCGTCACGCAGGGTGATCCGCGGGCGAAGTTCGGCGCCCTTAGACTGCTGCTTCCAGTCGGAAATCACCTTCGACGCGATACCGGTCGCCTCGTCGAGGCGTTCGGTCATGGTCGTGCCCTCAACGATATCGACATAGTGAACGATACCCGGCTTCTCCGTGATAATCGGAAGCGTGTAGGGATCCCATTCGGCCAGCTTGTCGCCACGCGAAGCCTTGGCTTTATCCTTGGTCAACAGCTTCGCGCCGAAAGGCACGCGATGTCGGGCGCGTTCGCGTCCTCCATCGTCAAGCAAGATCAGTTCGGCGTTTCGGCTCATAACGACCCGGCCACCTTCACTGCTCTTCACCGTCGCAACATTGTTGAGCTTGACCTTGGAGTCGGACATAGCCTCAACCTTCGACTGCTCGGCACCACGCTGGGCAGCACCTCCGATGTGGAAGGTACGCATGGTAAGCTGCGTTCCCGGCTCGCCGATCGACTGGGCGGCGATAACGCCCACGGCTTCACCGATATTGACCCGCGTACCGCGGGCAAGATCGCGACCGTAACAGGTACCGCAAATGCCAATGCGGGTTTCACAAGTCAGCGGCGAGCGGATCAAAATGGTCTCGACATTACCCGCTTCCTCAATGATCGCCACCGCGTCTTCGTCGATCAGTTGGCCGCCCTTCACCAGAACATCACCGGTCGCAGGATTAAGCACATCCTGGGCAGCACTTCGTCCCAAGATCCGTTCGGAAAGCGGAGCAATGATCTCGCCACCCTGCACAACGGCGCGCGTGGTGATCCCCTCTTCGGTTCCGCAATCTTCCTCTGTGATAATACTGTCCTGCGCAACATCGACGAGACGCCGCGTCAGATATCCCGAGTTCGCCGTTTTCAAGGCGGTATCGGCCAACCCCTTACGGGCGCCGTGGGTCGAGTTGAAATACTCGAGCACGGTAAGGCCTTCCTTGAAATTGGAAATAATCGGCGTTTCGATGATCTCGCCCGAGGGCTTGGCCATCAGGCCACGCATTCCGGCAAGCTGTTTCATCTGCGCCGCCGACCCACGAGCACCGGAATGGGCCATCATATAGACAGAGTTGATGGGTTCTCCGGCCTTGGCGGTCGAAATTTCCTTCATCATGGCGTCGGCGACCTGATCGGTGCAATGGGACCAGGCGTCAACCACCTTGTTGTACTTCTCGCCCCGCGTAATCAGACCGTCCTGATACTGGTTTTCGAATTCCTTGATCTGATCTTCGGTCTTGCGGACCAACGTGGTCTTGCTGCGCGGGACAACCAGATCGTCCTTGCCGAACGAGATGCCCGCCTTGCACGCGTTGGAAAAGCCCATGGCCATCATACGGTCGGCAAAGATGACCGTCTCTTTCTGGCCGCAATGACGATAGACATCGTCGATCGCTTCGGAAATTTCCTTCTTGGTCAGCAGTTTATTGACCAGGGAATAAGGCACGTTCGGATGACGCGGCAGGATTTCAGAAAGAAGCATCCGGCCCGGCGTCGATTCGATACGCAAGATCGTCGGATTTCCTTCAGAATCGACCGTATGGTAGCGCGCGCTGATCTTGGCATGCAGCGAAACCGCCTTGGCGTCGAGCGCATGCTGGATTTCACCGACATTGGAGAAAGCCATTCCCTCGCCCACTTCGCCTTCCCGTTCGGTCGTCAGATAGTAAAGTCCAAGGACGATATCCTGCGAAGGAACAATGATCGGCTTGCCGTTGGCTGGGCTGAGGATGTTGTTGGTGGACATCATCAGCACGCGGGCCTCGAGGCGGGCCTCAAGGGAAAGCGGAACGTGGACCGCCATCTGGTCGCCGTCGAAGTCGGCGTTGAAGGCCGCGCAGACCAGCGGATGAAGCTGGATCGCCTTCCCTTCGATCAACTTGGGTTCGAACGCCTGGATACCGAGACGGTGCAGGGTCGGCGCACGGTTCAAAAGCACCGGATGTTCGCGGATCACCTCTTCGAGGATATCCCAGACTTCCGGACGCTCTTTTTCGACCATGCGCTTGGCGGCCTTAATGGTGGTCGCCATGCCGTACAGTTCCAGCTTGGAGTAAATGAACGGCTTGAAAAGTTCGACCGCCATTTTCTTTGGCAAGCCGCACTGGTGCAGCATCAATTCGGGTCCGACCACAATCACCGAACGGCCCGAATAATCGACACGCTTGCCAAGCAGGTTCTGGCGGAACCGGCCCTGTTTGCCCTTGAGCATGTCCGACATGGACTTCAGCGGACGCTTGTTGGCGCCGGTGATGGCGCGACCGCGCCGGCCGTTGTCAAACAAGGCGTCGACCGATTCCTGCAGCATCCGCTTTTCATTTCGGATGATGATTTCGGGCGCGTGCAACTCAATCAAACGCTTCAGTCGGTTGTTGCGGTTGATGACGCGACGATAAAGGTCGTTCAAATCGGAAGTGGCGAACCGGCCACCGTCCAACGGGACCAGTGGGCGTAACTCCGGCGGAATGACCGGGACAACCTCAAGGATCATCCATTCGGGCCGGGCGCCGGATTCGAGGAACGCCTCGACCAGTTTCAGGCGCTTGACCAGCTTCTTGCGCTTGGCTTCCGAATTGGTTTCGGCCAGATCCACGCGAAGGGTCTCGACTTCTTCTTCCAGATCGAGGGCCGAAAGCATCTCGCGAATGGCCTCGGCGCCGATGCCGACGGTGAAGGCATCCTCTCCGTATTCGTCAACCGCGTCCTGGTACTGATCCTCGCTCATGAGTTCGTGGTACTTCAAGGGCGTCAGCCCCGGTTCCACGACCACGTAGTTCTCAAAATAGAGAACCCGCTCGAGATCTTTCAGCGTCATATCGACAAGCAGGCCGATACGGCTTGGCAGCGATTTCAGAAACCAGATGTGCGCGACCGGCGAAGCCAGTTCAATATGGCCCATGCGCTCGCGACGGACCTTTTGAAGCGTGACCTCGACCCCGCATTTTTCGCAGGTTATGCCCTTGTACTTCATGCGTTTGTATTTGCCGCACAAGCACTCGTAATCCTTGATAGGACCAAAGATACGGGCACAGAACAGGCCGTCGCGTTCCGGTTTGAACGTCCTGTAGTTGATCGTTTCCGGCTTCTTGATTTCGCCGAATGACCACGAACGGATACGTTCGGGACTGGCGATTGCAATGCGGATCTGGTCGAAACGCTGGGTTCCGCCGACCTGCCCGAAGACCTTCATCAACTCATTCATATGTCTTCCTCCTAGCGAAGCGTCAGCGGACTAGTACTTACGCTGGTTCAGTTCGACGTTAAGGCCGAGCGAATGCAGCTCTTTGACCAGTACGTTGAAGGATTCGGGAATACCGGCTTCGAAGTTGTCCTCGCCGCGAACGATGGATTCGTAAACCTTCGTTCGTCCGGCTTGGTCGTCCGACTTGACGGTAAGCATTTCCTGAAGGGTGTATGCGGCACCGTATGCTTCAAGCGCCCACACCTCCATTTCGCCGAATCGCTGACCGCCGAATTGGGCTTTGCCGCCCAGCGGTTGCTGCGTCACCAAGCTGTAGGGGCCGATGGATCGCGCGTGGATCTTGTCATCGACCAAGTGGTGCAACTTCAGCATATAGATGTAACCGACGGTAACCTGCCGATCGAAGGTTTCGCCGGTACGGCCGTCGACCAGCGTGACCTGACCGGATGATTCCAATCCGGCCTGCTCCAGCATGGCGACGATATCGGCTTCACGAGCCCCGTCGAACACCGGCGTCGCAATGGGAACGCCCACGCGAAGGTTATCGGCAAGCACTTTAACCTCGTCGTCATCCAGATCCTGCACGTCGCTTTTGTAGGTTTGCGCGCCGTACACTTCTTTCAGGGTCGACCGAAGTTTTTTGACGTCGGCACCGGCCTTGACGGCATCGAGCGTATCGCCGATCTGCTGGCCCAGCCCCTTACAGGCGAAGCCCAGATGGGTTTCAAGAATTTGCCCGACATTCATTCGCGACGGCACGCCCAACGGATTGAGCACGACATCGACCGGCGTTCCGTCTTCAAGATAGGGCATATCCTCGACCGGAATGATCTTGGAAATCACACCCTTGTTGCCGTGACGCCCAGCCATCTTGTCGCCCGGCTGAAGTTTACGCTTCACGGCCACGAAGACCTTGACCATCTTCATGACGCCCGGCGGCAATTCGTCGCCGCGCTGCAGCTTCTCGACCTTGTTCTCGAAACGCTCCTGAAGCAGAGCGATGCTCTCCTCGAACTGCTTTTTCAGGGCTTCGACGTCAACCATGATCTTGTCGTTGGCGACGACGATCTGGGCGCACTGGCCTGCGGTGAAGCGATCAAGCACTTCCTCGGTCAGTTTGGCGCCCACATCGAGCCCCTTCGGTCCGCCGACGGCCTTGCGGTTGATCAGCAACGAACGAAGGCGCTGATTGAAGTTGCGTTCAAGAATGGCGCGTTCGTCGTCCCGGTCCTTGGCAAGGTGTTCGATCTCGGCCCTTTCAATGGCCATCGAACGTTCGTCCTTGTCAACGCCCCGGCGCGAGAACACGCGAACCTCGACGATGGTCCCGATAACGCCCGGCGGAAGCCGAAGCGAAGTATCACGAACATCGTGCGCCTTCTCGCCGAAGATAGCCCGAAGAAGTTTTTCTTCCGGAGTCATCGGTGATTCGCCCTTCGGCGTGACCTTGCCGACGAGGATATCGCCCGCCTGCACTTCGGCCCCGATATAGACGATGCCCGCTTCGTCGAGATTGCGTAACGCTTCCTCGCCGACATTGGGGATGTCCCGGGTGATTTCTTCCTGGCCCAGTTTGGTATCGCGGGCCATCACCTCGAATTCATCGATATGGATCGAGGTGAACACGTCGTCACTGACGATGCGTTCGGAAATGAGGATCGAATCTTCAAAGTTGTAGCCCTGCCACGGCATGAAGGCGACCAGGGCGTTACGCCCCAGCGCAAGTTCACCAAGATCCGTGGACGGTCCGTCAGCGATGATATCACCGGCTTCCACCCGATCCCCCACACGCACCAGCGGACGCTGGTTGATGCAGGTGTTCTGATTGGAACGCTGGAACTTCATCAGTTTGAAGATATCGACGCCCGCCGCTGAATGTGACGTTTCCTCGGTGGCCTGGACGACGATACGGGTGGCGTCCACCTGATTGACCACGCCGGAACGTTTGGCGACGATGGATGCTCCCGAGTCACGGGCGACAACGCCTTCCATTCCGGTGCCGACGACCGGCGCCTCGGCGCGCACCAGCGGCACCGCCTGACGCTGCATATTCGAGCCCATCAGGGCGCGGTTGGCGTCATCGTTTTCAAGGAAGGGAATGAGCGCCGCGGCAACCGAAACCAGCTGCTTGGGCGAGACGTCTATGTAGTCGATGTCACCGGGTCGAACCAGAAGGTAGTTTCCACCCTGACGGCAACTGACCAGATCCCCGACCAGACGCCCTTTGGCATCAACTTCGGAGTTGGCCTGGGCGATGGTATACTTGCCCTCGTCCATGGCTGACATGTAGATGACGTCTTTGCCCAATGCGCCGTCCGTTACCTTGCGGTAAGGAGTTTCGATGAAACCATACTTGTTGACGCGGGCGTAGGTGGCGAGACTGTTGATAAGGCCGATGTTCGGACCTTCCGGCGTCTCGATCGGACAAATCCGCCCATAATGGGTCGGATGAACGTCGCGAACCTCGAAGCCCGCCCGCTCGCGCGTGAGGCCGCCCGGTCCAAGCGCCGAGAGGCGACGCTTGTGGGTGATCTCGCTAAGCGGGTTGGTCTGATCCATGAACTGACTGAGCTGCGAAGAACCGAAGAATTCGCGGACCGCGCCCGCCGCCGGTTTGGCGTTGATCAGATCGTGCGGCATCACGGTGTCGATATCGACCGAACTCATGCGTTCGCGAATGGCGCGCTCCATACGCAGCAGGCCAATACGATACTGGTTTTCCATCAGCTCGCCGACGGAACGAACCCGGCGATTGCCGAGATGATCGATGTCGTCGATCTCGCCCCGACCGTCCTTCAACTCGACCATCACCTTGACGACATCAAGGATGTCTTCCTTACGCAGGGTGCGCAGGGAATCGTCGGTTTCGAAACCGAGGCGCGCGTTCATTTTTACGCGGCCAACGGCAGAAAGGTCGTAGCGTTCGGAATCGAAGAAAAGACCCTTGAAGAGACCTTCGGCGGTCTCCGGAGTCGGCGGTTCGCCCGGACGCATCACACGGTAAATGTCGACCAACGCCTCTTCGCGTGAGGAATTCTTGTCAACCGCCAGGGTATTGCGGATATACGGACCGACGTTGATGTGGTCGATGGCAAGCGCCTGGACCTTCTTGATCTTCGCTTCATTAAGGGTTTCGAGAATTTCTTCGGTAATCTCGTCCCCGGCCTGAATGAAGACCTCACCGGTCTTTTCGTTGATCAAATCCTCAGCGGCATAGTGGCCAACCAAATCCCCCTCGGGGATCAATTGGTCCTTGAGGCCATTTTCCGAAAGTTGGCTCAACAGGCGCGCCGTCATCTTCCGTCCGGCCTCGGCCACGACCTTTCCGGTCTTGGCGTCAACCAAATCGATGGCCAGCTTGTTGCCCTTCAGATGATCCGGAAGGAACGGGGTTTTCCAACCCTTGTCGGTACGCGTGAAGGTAACTTGATTGTAAAAGAAGTTGAGGATTTCCTCAGGCGACATTCCGGTGATTTCGGAGATATCGACTTCCTTGCCCTCTGCTTCGCGCTTGGCCCGCAATTCCTGGGTTTCGGCGCTGTCCAGGGCCATCAGCATCGTCGTGACCGGTAATTTGCGGCGGCGGTCGATACGAACGTAGATGAGGTCCTTGGCGTCGAATTCGAAATCGAGCCACGATCCGCGATACGGAATGACCCGCGCGGCGAAAAGGAACTTGCCCGAAGAATGGGTCTTTCCCTTGTCGTGATCGAAGAAGACGCCAGGCGAGCGGTGCATCTGCGAAACGATAACGCGTTCGGTGCCGTTGATGACGAAAGTGCCATTACCGGTCATCAGTGGCATGTCGCCCATATAGACGTCTTGCTCTTTGATATCGCGGATCGAGCGCGCGCCCGTATCCTCATCAATATCCCAGACGACCAGACGCAACGTGACCTTCAGCGGCGCCGCGTAAGTGGTTCCGCGCTGTTGGCATTCGTCAACGTCGTATTTCGGCTGTTCGAATTTGTACTTTACGAATTCCAGCGTTCCGCGTTCGGCGAAATCGGTGATCGGAAAGCCGGACTTGAAAACCTCTTGCAGGCCCGTATCCGTGCGCTCGTCAGGATCGGTGTAGCGCTGAAGAAACTGGTCATAAGATGTTTTCTGAACCTCAATGAGGTTCGGCATCGGCACGACAGAGGAAAGCCGCCCGAAATCCTTACGGACACGTTTGCGACCGGTAAAGGACTTAGTCATTCCAAATCCTCGCAATTTGATATCTGTTCCGGACCCAAAATCACTCGACCACCGCCACCGGTGATTTGGGACCAACGATTTGCAAGCGACCACGTCGCTTAACAGCGAATATCCAGCGACCAGGCCGCTAGACCATGCGCCGTCTCGTTTTCATCGCATTCGCTTTCCCGACCGCGGTAAGGCCAATTCGGGCAAATGCGACAGACCGCTCGGGCCGGGCGGCGGTAACCCTTATCGGATCACCGCCGCCCGGCCCAAAGCCGGTAGATCGTAAACTGGCTGCAAACGCCAGCCGTAGCACTATTACTTCAGTTCCACGGTTGCGCCGGCTTCTTCCAGTTTCTTCTTAAGCTCTTCAGCCTCGTCCTTCTTCACGCCTTCCCTGACGGGCTTCGGCGCGCCTTCGACGAGATCCTTGGCCTCTTTCAGACCGAGGCCCGTGATCGCACGAACTTCCTTGATCACGTTGATTTTCTTGTCGCCGAACGACGCGAGAATGACGTCAAACTCGTCTTTCTCTTCAGCCGCTTCGGCAGCGCCACCGGCAACGGCAGCGACGGCGACGGGAGCAGCAGCGCTCACGCCCCATTTTTCTTCGAGCATCTTGCTAAGGTCTGCGGCTTCCATAACCGTCAGAGCGGAAAGATCCTCAACCAGTTGATCCAAATTCGCCATATCTAAAACTCTCCTTGGCTTGAACTGTAAGATTTAAAACCGTAACTCGCTTACGCCGCTTCCTTTTGGGCATAGGCATTAAGAACTCTCGCAACCTGTCCGCCGGGAGCCTGAAGCAGGCTGGCGATATTGGCCGCCGGCCTTGTCAGGATGCCGGCAATCTTGGCCCGCGATTCATCCAGCGACGGGGTGTCGGCCAACACCTTGACGCCTGTCGCGTCAAGAACGTCTTCACCGACGCCACCACCCAGGATGACGAGTTTCTTATTACCTTTGGCGAAGTCCGCAGCGATTTTCGCGGGTGCAACCGGGTCTGAGGCGAAAGCAATCGCCGTCGGTCCGGTGAACAAGTCGCTCAATCCTTCGTACTTCGTGCCCGCCAGGGCGAGACGCGTGAGCCGATTCTTGGTGACCTTGAAGCTGGCACCCGCTGCACGCATACGATCGCGAAGGTCCGTGATTTCGGCAACCGTCAAACCCGAATAATGGGTAACGACGACGCCCGCGGCCTCCCCGAAAGTTTCGTTCAACGAAGCAACCAGCGCTTCTTTCTGTGATCGGTCCACAGATCGTCTCCAATGTTATGGCTTGAGCAGGAATCCCCTAGAGGACCTACAACTCAAACCGTTGGACACATGACTTCCGTTCGCGAGAATGGAAGTCGATTTTCCTGTCCAGTCCGTCAGTTCAAGCCGTTCATCGGCTTACGCCGCAAAACGGGTCTCGACACTGTCTATGCAGGCGGAAAATCCCCTTAAGCCTTTACCCGGACGAACCGGACGCCGGCACCTACAGTCTTGGACAGGCCCGGGTGAATTTATGTGTGAATTCACGTGTGAATTCACACCCCGGCGCCAACCCTCCGTCTCCAATGGGAAGCGGGAGGGTAACTCTTAATCAGGCCGCCTGCTGCGGGGCCAGATTTGAAACATCCAGTTTTAGCCCGGGGCCCATGGTCGAGCTCAGGCTCGCACGCATAAGGTAAGTCCCCTTGGCGCCCGTCGGCTTCGCCTTATTGATGGCATCGATGAAGGCCCTGACGTTTTCGGTCAGCGCTTCCTCGGTGAAGCTCGACTTGCCAACACCGGCATGAATAATGCCGGCTTTTTCGACGCGGAACTCGATCTGGCCGCCCTTGGCCGCCTTGACCGCTTCGGTCACGTCGTTGGTGACGGTCCCCAATTTGGGGTTCGGCATCAGACCGCGCGGGCCAAGCACTCTGCCCAGCCGCCCAACGACCGCCATCATGTCCGGCGTCGCGATGCAGCGGTCAAAATTCATGTCGCCGTCGCTGATCTGTTTGGCCAAATCGTCGGCACCCACCAGATCGGCGCCCGCCGCCTTGGCTTCCTCGGCTTTTTCGTCCTTGGCGAACACCGCCACACGCAGGGATTTGCCGGTTCCGTTCGGCAGCGAGACAACGCCACGCACCATCTGATCGGCATGCCGGGGATCGACCCCCAGATTGATCGCGATCTCGATGGTTTCGTCGAACTTCGCGTTGGCCGCACTTTTCAGAACTTTCACAGCCTCGGGCAATTCATATACGGCTTCCCGGTCGATACCTTCGTAAGCCGAGCGGAGCCTTTTTCCTTTTTTCGCCATCTTCCTACTCCTCCACGACCTCAATACCCATGGAACGCGCCGAACCGATGATCATCTGCGCAGCTGCGTCGATGTCCGTGGTGTTAAGATCGGGCGCTTTCTTTTCAGCGATTTCGCGAACCTGCGCCATCGTCACTTGACCGACAACTTCCTTGCCGGGGTCGTTGGCTGCTTTGCTCAGGTTTGCCGCCTTCTTCAGGAAGAAGCTCGCCGGCGGGGTTTTGGTGATGAACGAAAAGCTGCGATCCTTGTAAGCCGTAATGACGCAAGGAATCGGCATTCCCGGTTCCAGGTTTTGCGTCTGGGCATTAAACGACTTGCAGAATTCCATAATGTTGAGACCGGCCTGACCCAGTGCGGGTCCGATCGGCGGCGACGGGTTTGCTTGTCCCGCCGGCACCTGCAGCCGGATATAACCTTCAATTTTCTTTGCCATTATTCCCTCGGTTTCTCGTGTTCAAAGGGTACGCGGTACGGCCATGGCGGGCCTCCCGCATCAATTCACGCCACGTCAGGTGGCGCGAAATTCTTCAATTCAGAGCTTCTCGACCTGCGAGTACTCCAACTCGACCGGCGTCGCCCGGCCAAAAATAGAAACGGACACTTTAAGGCGCGCGCGCTCTTCATCAACATCTTCGACCTGGCCGTTAAACGACGTAAACGGCCCGTCGGCAACCCGCACGGAGTCGCCGATTTCGAAGGTAATCGACATCTTCGGCCGCTCAACCCCTTCCTGCACCTGATGCAGAATGCGCTGGGCTTCCTTTTCCGAAATCGGCGTCGGACGTCCACGTCCGCCCAAGAAACCCGTCACTTTCGGGGTGTTCTTGACGAGATGCCAGCTCTCGTCGCTCAAATCCATCTGGACCAGCACGTAACCGGGGAAGAATTTGCGTTCGGCGTTCACCTTCGTTCCGCGGCGAACCTCGATCACTTCTTCCATGGGGACCAGAACCTGCGGAATATCTTCGTCCATCCCGTTCTGGCGCGCCTGTTCCTCGATCGATTGCGCGACCTTCTTCTCAAATCCGGAATAGACGTGGACCGCATACCAGCGCAGTGCCATCGAATTAACCTCCGAGCCCGAAAATCGTCCGCACGCCGAGCGCAAGAATTTGATCTACGAAGAAAAAGAACATCGCAGCCAAAATGACCATGACAAAAACCATGGCCGTCGAAATCATCGTCTCTTTGCGGGACGGCCACGTAACTTTCGCGACCTCCTGGCGCACTTCCTGTACGAATTGCGCTGGGCTGGGTTTTGCCATGTTCGCCTTCAATAAAATCGGATCAGGATTTAGGTTCGCCGGAGATCGAATGCAATAGCTGGTTTGGAAGCCTGCTTGCAATGGCAGGAGTGGAGGGACTCGAACCCACAACCCCCGGTTTTGGAGACCGGTGCTCTGCCAATTGAGCTACACTCCTAAAAGATCACCTTTGAAAACCCGACGGGATCCAACTCCCTTTCCTAATTCCGCAGTTGCGATAATCGCGCCGCCGCAAAATGCACAACAAATGCTGCGGCGACGCGAAAACCGAAAATCTGTTTACGTTTACTCGATAACCGATGCAACGACGCCGGCACCCACGGTGCGGCCGCCTTCGCGAATGGCAAAACGCAGGCCTTCCTCCATGGCAACCGGTGCAATCAGCGATACTTCCATCGCAATGTTGTCACC
>Ga0233431_1003909_pt1 | contig 16940 bp, 10 predicted proteins | sample SI_118_April2016_FD_179867 | JGI IMG/M metagenome (GOLD analysis project Ga0233431, IMG submission 179867) | Seawater microbial communities from Saanich Inlet, British Columbia, Canada - SI_118_April2016_200_MG | ecosystem: Environmental > Aquatic > Marine > Inlet | place: Canada: British... | reverse complement strand
GAGTGATACTTGCGTCCTTTAAGCCGGAGGGATCAACTCTTTGAGAAATAATAACTGCGATACGATTTATTTCTTCAACAGACACCGCTTCTTGTAATTCGATTTGATACAAGGTTCCTCCTTCAAAATCAAGTCCAAGCTTAACATTAGTTCCTTCTAAATATCCTTTGTCGTCGTGACCGAAATTAACAAAAACAACGACACAAATAAACAGTAAAGCAACTACTAGTAATAAGATTCGCCAATTTTTTAATAGATTCATTTTTTCTTCTCCACGAACCAAAGTAGTATTGGTGCATTCATTAACCAAGTAGCAATAACATCACCGATCAATCCAAAGAACAGTATTGCTGAAATATGATAAATAACTTCTATTTGATAGAAGTACGAAATTAGAATCATTGCAACTAGTGCTGCAAGCGTAGTTCCAGTCATAGTAAGACCGGTTTTCATTGAAGTAGTTGCTCGTTCTCCCGGCGTTCCACTTCTTTCTTTTAGCATTCTTGAAGTTAGCATAATGTCTGTATCAACACTGTATCCAACTAGCATTAATAACGCGGGTAAAGTAGTCAATGACAAAGGAATATTCAATAACGCCATTCCAGCTAAACCGGCAACAACATCAAAAATCATTGCTTGTATGATTGCTGCTGAAGGAACAACTTGTCTAAATGCAATAAAAATTACTATGATAATTAGGATAAAACCGATTATAGAAATGTTAATTATTCCTTGTAATGAAGCTTCTCCAAGCGTAGGAGAAATTTCTCTTTTCTGAAATTCAACATCTGCTCCAAGACCAAGTTCGTCGGTTAAAGCTGTTTGTAAAGAAGTTGAAAAACCTTCTTTGTATGATGCTAAAATATCTTGTGCATCAAGTAAAGCTAGTTTTGCGTTGTCATATTCTGCATCTTCTCCGCCAAGCAAACTAATTACTTGTTTTGACAAACTAATAGATTCGATTTCATTTTCAAGATTTGCTTCGGCTTGAGCAATGACCTCTTCAGCTTCATTAATCAATGGATTCTTGCTATATTGTATCCACGCACCATAACCTGTTGGAGACGTGATTGTTGAAATTCTAAGTTCGGGTAAATCAAAGCCTTGCAGCGCACTCAAAATTCCTCCTTCAGTTAGTTCTTGTTGTGATCGAACAATAATAACATTCCCGCCGGTCAAATCAATTCCTGGGGAGATCCCAGGAACGACAAAAATCAAAAATAACATTGGGATAAGTAGAATAGCAGGAACTAGCATGTACTGCTTGTATTTGTCTTTAAAAAAGTCATTCATTTTTCCAACCCCAAAACAAAGCAAATTTATTAAAAATTGACGAAAATTGCTCAGTCCGTATAATTAAAAAACTGCTTAAGCCTTAAATAGTTAATGGCAGACAAAAAATCTGCGCAAAAAACAAGGATTTGAATCAAAATGAATCTAAAGTTAATAGAAAAACCAGATGTATTACTAGAAGCGTCTTTCTCGCGAGCACGAAAAAAGGCAGGAGCATACGCAAAACAAAAGACTCCGTTTTACACGATAAAAGGAAAAGAAATCGCGAAAATAGAAGCACCTTATGATTTCCTAGAAAGTACGTTATTAAAAGTAGTAAAAGACTTTCCAAGCGTTGACAAACTAGAACCGTTTTACAAAGACTTATTTACTTTTGTAATTGATGTTAACGAAACAAAAATAGCTCTTGCAAAAGTTTCTGCAACCGTTAGAATAATCAAAAATATGCGTCGAGAAAAAATCATTGCATTAAAAGAAATTCGTTATGAAAAAGGCGCAGTACAACACTCAAAAGATCTTACAAGAGAATATTTTGGAAGAGTGTCTTCATTGATAAAAAAATTAAAAGGTCCAATTACTATTTACAACGACGCTGCAAGAAAACTACGAGAACTACCTTCGATAAAAGCAGATCAAGAAGCATATATTTTAGCAGGGTTTCCCAATGTAGGAAAAAGTACTTTGATGGGGAAGATAACTACTTCGACACCAAAAACAGCTGCGTACCCATTCACAACAAAAGGGTTGAATGTTGGTTCTTTCATAAAAAAGTATTTGCCAATCCAAGTTATTGACACGCCTGGTTTACTTGACAGACCAATTAGTAAGCGAAACAACATCGAACTAAAAGCGATTAGTGCGTTTCAACATTTAAAAGGAACAATTATTTTTGTTGTAGATCCTCTTCAAGAAATGGCTGAACAACAAAATCTTTTTGCCGAAATAAAAAAGCTTTTTTCTGACAAAGGTTTTATCATAGTAATAAACAAAACCGATGTTGCTACAGATGCACAAATAGAAAAAGCCAAGAAAGCGTTTGAAGGAAACTTCCTGATACTTGAAGGAGAAGGGTTAGACAATTTGAAAGCAGAGTTGTTAAAATAGCGTCTTGACCGCTATCTAAATACAAAAACTTATAAATAAAATAAAAATTTGAAACAAAATTTATAAACTCTGGAGCTGTATTATATACGTACTAGGTTTTGGTGTTTGAATGGTTAAAAAAATAGGATTGATTTTATTCTTTGTATTAATTTTCTCTGTTTGTGTTTTAAGCGCGAGTATTTCTGGAAATGTTTTTAGGGATGCTGATAGCGACGAAATCTTCGATTCAAGCGAAAGCGGAATCAACATGGTAACTATTCAAGTTTGGGCGGATGCAGATGCGTCCACCACAATAACAACTGGTGATTCAGTTAGCGACGGTAACCTGACTGTTAATGATGGAAATTACGTTATAAACGGACTTAGTAACGGAAATTATGTTTTGCACATAAATGATGTTTTCGCAAAAACAACTCCTGGAGCAATGACAACTGCAACAAGTGTTCTAGCATTTACACTTTCTGGAACGGATATAACCGGAAGAGACATTGGTTTTGCGAGTGCAACTAGTTCGACAGGGTTATTATCATCAACCGTTGAAATTAACGATGATACAACAAATGGTCCTGCGATAGAAAATACTACTAGTGGTTATGGTGAAGCAATTGCGTCTTTAGGTGATCTTGATGGAGACGGAAACGTAGATATTATTGTAGGTGAAGAGAGTGATGATACTGGAGGGACAGATCGAGGAGAAGTACATATTCATTTTTTGAATTCAGATGGTTCAGTAAGAGAAACTGTTGAAATTAATTCTGATACAACTAATGGTCCACAATTAAACGATTATAATTTATATGGTAATTCTGTTGCGGTTTTAGGTGATCTTGATGGTGATGGTGTACAAGATATTGCCGTTGGAGCCGAAGGCGGAGATGGTAGTGGAGAATATATCCAAGGTGCAGTTTACATAAGTTTTTTGAATAAGGATGGTAGTGTTAAATCGTCAACAGTTATTACTAACAACACGGTTAATGGTCCAGACGCAACAATAGAATTTGATAATTATGGTCGTTCGGTTGTTGGTTTGGGTGATCTTGATGGCGATGGTGTTGTAGACCTTGCGGCAAGTAATGGGTGGAAAGAGATTTATATTCATTTTTTAGATACTGACGGTTCAATAAAATCAAGAGTTAAACATACTGGCGGAACCGGTTTTGGAAGAGCAATGGCAAATATTGGAGATCTTGATGGTGACGGAGTTACAGACCTAGTTTTTGGGTTACCGTATAACACGGTAGGGAGTACTCTTGATGGAGAGGTAGAAGTAATTTTCTTAAATTCTGATGGTTCGATTAAAAGCAGAATAGATATCAATACAAATACACCTAACGGACCTACTTTGGGAGAAAGATATTTTTATGGTTGGTCAATTACCGGAATGGGAGATCTTGATGGCGATGGCAATGTAGATATTGCAGTTGGTGCGAAAACAGCAGATGCTGGAGGAGAATCTCGAGGAATGGTATTTATTCATTATTTAAATTCCGACGGAACTGTTAAGAGCACAGTAGATATTAACGATTTGACTACAAACGGACCAACACTTACCGATTCTGATTATTATGGTACTTCGATTGCGGCTCTAGGTGATTTGGATCGTGATGGGTTTGTAGATTTAGCGGTTGGTGCTAGTGGCGATGATGCGGGCGGATCAGCTAAAGGAGCAATACATATTCACTTTTTAGGTGCAGCAGGAATTACTTATTCTGGCGCTGGATTTACCGAAACCGTAGATAATAATGGTGGTGTTTCTGGTTCGATTATTGCAACTTTGCTTGGAGACACTTTCCAAGATACTGATGCGGATGATGTTTTGGATATTACTAGTGAGGTTGTTGTTAGTAATGTTCCTTCTGGTTTGACTCCGGTTGTTACTTTGTCGTCAAGCGATAGTGTTGCTACTTTGACTTTAGATGGAAACGCACTTAGTCACGATTTGACCGATAATGTTTCAGATATTACTTTTGTTTTTCAAGATGCAGCATTTACTACTGCAAGTAGTGCAGCTGACATAGATAATGCTACAGGTCCAGCGTCTAGTAGTTTAGGAGTATCATTTAGTCCGACTGCAGGAATTACTTATTCGGGAGCCGGGTTTATTGAAACCGTAGATAATAATGGTGGTGTTTCTGGTTCGATTATTGCTACTCTAGTTAGTGATACTTTCCAAGATACTGATGCGGATGATGTTTTGGATATTACTAGTGAGGTTGTTGTTAATAATGTTCCAACTGGTTTGACGCCGGTTGTTACTTTGTCGTCAAGCGATAGTGTTGCTACGTTAACTTTAGATGGAAACGCACTTAGTCATTTGACTAGTGACGATGTGTCGGAGATTACTTTTGTTTTTCAAGATGCAGCATTTACTACTAACGATGCAGCAGATATAAATAACGCAACTGGTCCGGTTTCAACCGAATTAGGAATCGACTTTAATAGTTTGGGTGGAATTACAGGTTATATATTTCGTGATGTTGATACGGACACATTATTTGATTCTAGCGAAAATGCAATTCAAAATGTTACTATAGAATTATGGACTGATGCAGATGATTCGGGAACAGTTAATGATGGCGATTCATTAAATTCAAGCACAATTACAGATGCGGATGGAAACTACTTGTTTAGTCAGCTTGCAGATGGAAATTATGTTCTAAATGTAAATGATGCTTTGTTAAATATTGGGACAGGTGCAATGACAACTAGTCAAAGTGTATTGGTACTTAATTGTGCAGGGTTAGTAGTTACGGATAGAAATATTGGTTTTGCGCGCGGGAGCAATGCGGGAATTCGAATTAAATCAACAGTAGAAATTAGTTCGGAAACTGAGAACGGGCCAGTAATGAACGAAACTAGTGTGTTGTATGGGACATCTATTGCAAATATTGGGGACCTTGATGGTGATGGTAATAACGATATTGTTGTAGGTGCGCATAGATTCAATGGAGGCGGCACAGATAGAGGTGCAGTATTTATTCATTTTTTGAATGCGGATGGTTCGGTTAAATCTACAGTAGATATTAATGAAGAAACTACTAATGGCCCAACTGGTTTAACAAATTACGATTTTTATGGTTCGTCGGTTACTTCGCTAGGAGATCTTGATGGTGATGGTAACCCAGATATTGCGGTTGGTGCGTATGCATATCAAAGTGGCGTTACTTCTTCAGGAATATTATTTATTCATTTCTTGAATGCAGATGGTTCAATAAAGAGTACAACAGATATTAATTATTATACTGAAAATGGACCTACTTTACTTGTACACGGAAATTATGGTGCGTCTGTTGCAAATTTAGGTGATCTTGATGGTGACGGTAATAATGATATTATTGTTGGTGCGCCCGGATTTGGGAATACAGGAACCGAGATTTCAGAAGGTAGAGCATATATTCATTTTTTGAACGCGGATGGTTCAATAAAGAGTACGGTTGACCTGAATTCTGATTCTGAAAATGGTCCCGCATTAGCAAATAATTATTTCTATGGTACGGCTATTGCGAATATTGGCGATGTTGATGGCGATGGTAATATTGATATTGTAGTTGGAGCAGATTCTGATGGTCAAGGATATTTAGGGCAAAGAGCATATATTCATTTTTTGAGTTCGGATGGTTCTATCAACTCAACAATTGATATTAATGCAGATACTGAAAATGGACCTTCTTTATTAAGTGGTGATTGTTATAGTTCTTCTGTTGCCGGTTTAGGTGACTTAGACGGGGATGATGTTGAAGATATTGCAATTGGAGCATCATGTGATGATGGTAATAGTACATATTTGGGTGCAGTACATATTCATTTTTTGAATGTGGATGGTTCAATAAAAAGTACTCAAGAAATAAATTCATATTCAAGTAATGGTCCAACTCTGTCTCATACTGATCGATATGCATGGTCAGTTGCAAATATTGGTGATTTGGACAATGATGGTATTATAGATTTAGCTGTTGGTGCAGTAGAAGATGACACAGGTGGAAATGCAAGAGGAATAACATATATTCATTTTTTAGCTAGTCCTACAATTACTTATTATGGTGCAGGATTTTCGGAGGCTTCTTCGAATAATGGTAGTGTAACTGGTTCGATTATTGCGACGTTGTCTGGAGACACTTTCCAAGACACAGACGATGACGATATTTTAGATATTAATACTGAAATAATTATTAGTAATGTTCCTGCTGGATTAACTCCACTTGTTTCACTTTCAGCAAGCGATACTGTTGCTACATTAACTTTAACCGGTAATGCTAGTGCACACACAAATGCTAATGATGACGATACTAATAATATTATTTTTGATTTTGTAGACGGAGCATTTTCGGCTTTTAATTCTGCAGCAGATGTAAATAATGCGGCTAGTTATTCAACTAATCTTGGAATAGATTTTGATGATCCGAGTGCAGAAAGTGGCGAAGCGGTAGCGAGTGCAGTTATTTCTTCACCTGAAGATAATGGCTCAAGCGGTGCGGATGGTGCTTCTGGAGAATACACTGTAAGTGTGCGTTCAAGCGGAGACGGAATTGTTAGTGTAGATGTAAGTTCTTCAATACCAATGCAAGTTGTAGGTGTAGAAGTTATTAACGACGATACTAATGACGTAATATATACGTTTAATCTTGATAGTAATAATGATAATTCGTTAAGTTTTGATATTGAGTTTAATGAACATGGCGATTATAGCATAAATTTATCAGGTGACGGGTTTAATTCAATAAGTTATCCGGTTAGGGTCGGGGTTGACGGAGTTAATATTAACGACCCAAATTCAACTAATGATGAGGGGCTAGGAAATACTGGCGGAGATAATCCCTTAGGAGATAATGGTTCAGATGATGGTTTGGGTGAAAATAGTATATTAGAACAAATGGGTGAACAAAACATATTCCTAAATTTTATTCAATCGATTATAGATTTCTTTTTCTCATTATTCAATTTCCTTTAAAATAATTTGCTTATCTAAGTCTATTGGTCACGCGGATTTTAATTTACTTGTTCGCACTGACACTGGTGAATAAAATGAATGAAATAATAGAAATAATGGACGAAATTCTCGACGATAGAGCCGTTCCACGAAACATTCGAGCAAAAGTGGAAGAAGCTCTGGGCAAAGCAAAAACAAACACAGTTACTAGCTTAAGCGAAGCAGTATATCTATTAGACGATATTAGTAACGACGTAAATATGCCTGAGCATACTAGGACAGATATTTGGCATGTAATCTCACTGGTTGAAGAAGCGAAAGAAAAGATGAAATAAATCGTCGCGGACCAGATGGGAAAAAATGGAAGAAATTCTAAAATACGCTGAACAAAAAAACCTTATTGTTTCAAAAGAAGCTATTTCTTTATTACAAAAACAAGATAATTGGACGAGTATTCTTGACGAACTAGAAAAAGACGGACAATTATTTGTTGAACCGCACATCCTTGAAAAAAAGTTAACTCGAACAAAGATGTCGCACGCGAAAACTAATGTAGAAATAAGGAAGTCTAGTTTTAATGCACAAGCAAAAGATCGTGCACCTGACTTTCACGTAATGACTGAATATGATGTTACTGGGCAAAGCCATTGTGAAGGGAAAGTCGATGATTTTTTGCGTTTGTTTAGAAGCAAATTTAAATTACTCTCAAATATGTTAAAAGAAAGACATAATCTTTCTCCAACAGACATATCTAGTCTAAAAGCAATTCCAAAAAACGAGAATGTTGATATCATTGGAATGGTTAACAAAAAATGGACTACAAAAAATAATCACATAGCTTACGAAATAGAAGATCTTGAGGCAAAGTGTATTGTTTTGATAATGGAGCGAGACAAAGAACTAATGAAAAAAGGCGAACGTGTATTAGAAGACAATGTTGTTGGAATAAAAGGAGCAAAAATCGGTGACGACTTTATTATAATAAAAGAAATTTATTGGCCAGACCTTCCAATAGGTAGTCCAAGATCAATTCAAGACGAAGTTTATTCTGGAGGGACATCAGATTTTCATATTGGTAGTAACACGTACCTTGAAAAACCAGTTCAAAAATGGCTCAAGTTTCTTAACGGAGAAGGACTAACCGAAAAACAAAAAGATAGGGTTGGAAAACTACAATATCTATTTGTTAACGGAGATAACGTTTCAGGTGTAGGAGTTTACCCGGGGCAATTCGATGAACTCGTTATAAAAGATCTTTATAAACAATACGAAGCGTTTGAAGACGTGATGCTACAAATCCCCGAATACATTCAAATATTCATTTGTCCCGGACAACACGACGCAGTTAGAAGAGCAGAACCACAACCAGCTATTCCAAAAGAATTTATGCCTCGCTTGTATGCACAAAGAAACTTTCATTTTATTTCGTCTCCTTCTTGGGTAGAAACAGAAGGACTAAAAAATCTGATTTATCACGGGCCGAGTATCCACGACTTAATCTCAAGCGTGTCTTTTCTTGAAATGGACAAACCACACGAAGGAATGATTGAGCTACTTAAAAAAAGAGATTTAATGCCAAAATATGGTGGTCGAAACCCATATGTTCCTGAAAGTAAAGATTATATGGTAATTAAAGAAGTCCCAGATCTAGTGTGGATTGGTGACACACACCACAATGGGTATGGAACTTATCGAGGAACAACTGTAATTAATGGGGGGACATGGGAAGCACAAACCGAGTTTCAAAAAAAGATTGGTCATCACCCAACTCCGGGAGTATTCCCAATGGTTAATTTAAAAACAAGACAAATTTCCGAAACTTATTTTATGCGAAACAATTTACAAAGAGAAATTGACGCCGAAAAAATAAACGAAACAGACGGGGGAAAAGCATGACTAAAATAAAAGTTCCGTCTTCACCTGTTGTTCGAAGATATTTTGAAACTATTCAAAAAGAAGTTGAAAAACAATTTGAATTTGCAAAAAAAGTTAAAGCAAAAGGGATGGATGTTTCTGCTGAAGTAGAAATGACCCCTGCTTTAGACATGGCTGACCGAGCAGAAACACTTATTGGTTTACCAGGGCTTGCACGAAGATATCGTGAAGTAATACTTGAGATTCCTGATAGACAAAAAGCATATTTTCATTTATTCAAAGAAATCATAGAACAAAAATGGTGTACGATTCCTGACGATCAAAAAAGAATTGAAACGGCTATAAAATCATGTTTGTTAATAGAGACTGAAGGCGTAGTAGTTGCACCACTTGATGGTCTACCAAAAATTGAGATTAACAAAAACCCAGATGGAAGTAAATACATTGACATTCATTATGCTGGGCCGATTAGAGCCGCAGGCGGATCATCAGCAGTACTTCCTTTAATTCTTGGGGACTATGGTAGACAATTAATGGGAATTGATAAATACAAACCAACTCAAGACGAAGTTGAGCGGTACGTAGAAGAAGTAGGGATATATCAAACAGAAATCTCTTCACGCCAATACACTATTCCTGATAATGAAATAAGAATTATTGTTGAAAATTGTCCTGTGTGTATTAACGGGACACCGACCGAAGAAGAAGAAGTGTCTGTTCATCGTGACTTGCCAAGAATTCCAAGTAATAGGATTCGCGGAGGAGTAGGCTTAGTAATTGCTGACGGCGTTGCGTTAAAAGCAATGTGGATAATGGACAAAGCAAAAAAACTAGCGAATCTTGATTGGTCTTTTTTAGAACAAATTGTTAAAGTTGAAAAAAAACAATCAAGAATCGAAATTAAACCAAATAAAAAGATTTTAGATGGTCTTGCTGCAGGACGACCTATTCTAGCATATCCTAGTGCGTGGGGCGGATTTCGTTTACGTTATGGTAGAGGGCGAAACACCGGGCTTATGGCAAAAGCAATTAATCCTGCGTCAATGATTGTGTTTGATGAATTCATTGCAGTTGGAACACATGGTAAAATTGAGCGACCCGGAAAAGCAACACAATTCTTTCCATGTACTACAATCGAGGGTCCAATAGTAATGCTAAAAGATGGTTCGGTGGTACGGGTTAATTCTCTTGCACATGCTAAAGAACTAAGAATACAAATAAAAAAGATTTTGTATATTGGAGATCTATTAGTTGCGTACGGTGATTTTAGAAAAAGTGCTCACCCATTAGTGCCACCTGGTTACGTTGAAGAATGGTGGGTTCTAGAACTAGCAAAAGCAATGGAAGCAAAGAAAGACGCAGTGAAAAAAATAAAGTTTGATTTACAAAAGATTCTTGTTGAGCCAAGAGTTACGTCTGAAGAAGAAGCAATAACTCTTTCAAAAGAACTTGGCGTGCCATTACATCCAAAATATATTCATTTTTACAAAGCACTTAACACAAAAGAAATGAAGTTGCTACATAACTTTCTTTTAACGGGGGTCATAACTAAGGATAAAATAACTTTAGATAAAAATGATGAATCAAAGTTTTTACTTGAAAAAATTGGTTTACCTCATTACATAGAACAAGACAAAATAATTGTTGATGAATTTGTATTATCATTAATAGAAACGTTTTCGTTAAAAAACAAAAAGAAAAGTGAAAAAGAAGATGTGTTAGAATATCTTTCCGAAATTTCTGGTATGAAAATAAAAGACAAAGCAGGAACATTTATTGGTGCAAGAATGGGGCGACCAGAACAAGCAAAACGAAGACAAATGAAAGGAAACCCACACGTATTATTTCCAATTGCACTAGCAGGAGGAAACACAAGAAGTATTAACAAAGCAATTGATATTCATGGTAATGAAAAAGGGACTGTGAAAGTAGATATCGCACATTACTTTGATCCACGAACAAAGAAAAAAACTTTTTTATCAAATGATCCAAAAACAAATGAACGAAATGTGTTGTTAAAATTTTGTAGGACTTGTAAAGAGTCTTTTGCAGGAGAAGCTTGCCCAAAATGTGGTAAACCATTGTCTTTCTCAGGAGAACATGAAGTAAATTTACGCGAATTAATGGAACATGCAAAAACAAATTTGCGTTTACCCATGCCAGACATTGTAAAAGGTGTAAAAGGAATGATCAGTGATGCCAAAGAAGTTGAACCACTAGAAAAAGGAATTTTGCGTGCAAGACACGGAGTAAATATCTTTCGGGATGGGACAAGTAGATTTGAATTACTTAATGCGACGATAACTCATTTCAAACCAAAAGAAATTAATCTTTCTATTTCACAAGTAAAAGATTTTGGTTACGAAACAGATTATCTGGGAAAAGAAATAACCAGTGTTGACCAATTAATAGAAATTTTTCCACAAGACATTATTGTAAATGAGGGTTGTGGTGAATGGATGCTTGCAATGAGTAAATTCATTGATGATGAACTAGAATTTTTTTATCACGACAAAAGGTTTTACAATGCAAAAACAATTAATGATTTGCTTGGGACACTTTTACTTGGTTTAGCTCCGCACACTTCTGCAGCAGTAACTTCGCGAGTAATAGGTTATACAAAAGCGCGACTTGGTTTTGGACACCCTTTTTGGGTTTGTGCAAAACGAAGAAACGTTGATGGTGATCAAGACTCTGTGTTAATGCTAATGGATGGGTTACTAAACTTTTCCAAAAAATACTTGGCGAATAGAAATGGAGGAAAAATGGATGCAGCAATTGTTTTCACGACTCTTGTTAATCCAACCGAAGTAGATGATGAAGCGTACGAAATGGATCGTGAATTTGCTTATCCACTTGCATTTTATGAAACTGCAATGAAAATAACAGATCCTTTCTTGGATCTAGTTGATATTGTAAAAAACCATTTAGATACTGATACACAATACACTGGAATAGGTTTTACACATAATACTGAGATTTTTGATGAGGGGCCAAAAACATCGCAATACATTCAATTAAAATCAATGGAAGACAAAATACAAAAACAAAATGCTTTACAAAAAAAGATTTGGGCGGTTGACGCAAAAGACGGTTTAGAACGCGTAATGGGATCGCATTTCTTACCAGATATTATTGGTAATGCGCGTGCATTTTCTCGTCAAACATTTAGATGCACTAATTGTAACGAAAAGTATAGGCGAATACCTCTCTCTGGTAAATGCTATAAATGTGGACGCGACTCAGTGATATTAACTATCCACCAAGGTTCAGTTAGAAAATACTTAAAGATTGCTCAAAACATGGCTCGCCAAGAACACTTAAGTGATTATCTAATACAACGACTCGTTATGATTGAAAAAGAAATTGATTCTATCTTTAAGAATGACAAAGTACAACAAAAAGGATTATTTGATTTTGTTTAACTTTGATTAAATCAAAAACTTTTAAACAATTCTTTTTCAAGAGCGCTCTTAATTTTCATTGGATCAAAACCTAACTTAATTAAACGAGTTTGTCCTTTGATTCCTTTTCCAGAATTAGTAACCAAAATCAAACCATACATTTCGAGTTCGTTAATATATTGTCGATACCATCTACTAGTAATAGTTCGTGTATCAAATTGTTTTGCGAGTCGCAAATAAGTTTCAAATATTTCTCCAGAAAACATTACTCCTTTTTCTTCTTCCCCATTAATCTTTGTGAACGTAGGGTTTTGCAGAGACATTTGTGCGATAGCATACAAAACAAGTTGTTGTTGTTGAGGTAGTGTTGAAATCATTGAAAGAATTATTTCTTCTTCTACACTAACCTTTGCTTGTTCAACTAACGAATCATCTACAACATACTTTTCTTCCATGTCTGCGATTTCTCCGGCGCGCTGTAATAACATTACTGCGGTTCGTGCGTCACCACTTTCTTGTGCGGCTAATGCTGCAGCTAATGAAATCGCAGTTTCTTTTACAACTCCTTCTTTGAAAGCAAGTTCGGTTCGTTCGGTTAAGATTTCGCGTAATTCAGTCGCATTATATGGATCAAAAACCATTTCGCGTTCACAAAGAGAACTTTTGGTTCGTGGATCAAGTTTTTCTTTAAACGTTAAGTTATTTGATATTCCAATTACTGTAATCGAACCTTGATTTAATTCATCATTCCCTCTTGAAAGAGAATACATTAATTCGTCAACGTCTTTTACTTTGTCTATTTCATCAAGAACTATAATTGCGTGTGCATTATTGTCGCCTGCAAACGACAATAGTTTTTCGTAAACAAAACTAGAACTATAACCAAGAAAATCTTTTTCTGGATTGAATGCTCGCAGAGCTTTTAACAAAACTTTGTATTTAGAAGGGTGACTTCTACAATTAACATAACACGAATAAACTGATAATTGTCGTTTTGTAATAAACTCGTTTAATTGATCAAGAACATGTTTTACAGTAGATGTTTTTCCGGTTCCGGTTTTACCATAAATAAAAAAATTATTTGGTTTAGAATCATTAATCACTCCGCTAAGATTGTGGGTGATAGATTCTATTTGTTTTTCTCGAAACGGAAGTTTTGCGGGAACGTGGTGTGGAGAAATAATGTCTTTGTTTGAGAAAACCGTTTGTTTAGCTAATTGTTTCTCAAAAATGTTTTCCGATACCCCTTCATTTGTGCTTTCTATATGCTCACCTTTGCGGTCTATTAGTGGCGCGCTGGGTTCCGCTACTTTAGTTCCACTAATAATAAAGCGCACAAGAATTAATAGGTTTGTAGTTTGGAAAACGAACTCGGCCTATTTTTTTCATTTGAATTTGCGTAACATCAAATTTCGTTCTTTTCCATGAATTACTTCTTGCGCAACCGATACAAAACCCATTTTTTCCCAAAACGAACGCATGCTCGAAGTATCTAACCAAATTCCTTTTCTCCCACGTTCTTTCGCCCATTTTGTTGCTTCTGCTACAACTTTTCTAGCAACACCAACTTTTCTATATGCGGGGTCTACTGCTATCCAACTAAGATGTGCTAGATGATTAACTTTGTCGCCAAGAATCCTTTGAACCGTTGTGTCTTCAACTTCTCTATCTAAAATCCCAAGGTATGCAACCGGTTTTCTAAAACCAAAAACAAAGAGTTCGCGATCTTTTTTTCGTATAAAACGACTAAAACGATCTTGTGCCCATTCATGGGTTCGCGCGTCACCTCTAATAGCTACGCCTGAAAGATGGGGGATATCCGCGCTTCTAGCAACGCGTGCACGCCCCAGTTTAGCAGTGGTTTTTGCACCAATTCTTGAAAATGCTTTAGTCATAAACAAATTATACTGGAGCTTAATTTATTCTTATCTAATTAGATGGCTTTTCTCATAAGAGGCACTCCCAACATACGGGTTTATATATTTTTTATAGGAAGATATTGTTAAAGCGCTTAATGGGGTGGTATAATGAGTTTTTTCAATAAAGTAATGGCAAAAGATGAATCAGTTGATTTAGAAGATTTCTTAAACAACCTAGACGAGGTTGAAGAAGAAACCTATGATGATGCTGACGCATTCGTAAAACCAATGGATTTGGTTGTAGATTCTGACGTAACAGCAATTGTTTCGGAAGTAAAAAATGGTAATATAGTGTTAGTAAATATTGCTGACTTATCAAAGAGAAATGCTTTAAAGCTAAAAGATCTAATTGGTACGGTAAAAGAAAACGTAAAGTCGATTGATGGAGATATAGCAAGAATTTCTCAAGGAAGAGTATTAGTAACACCATCAAAAGTTAAAATAATCAAGAAAAAAGGACAGTGAGTAAATGTATTTAGGCAATCCGCTGTTGCCGATACAACTCAAAGAGAAGCGAGTCGCTTCTCAGATTAAACAAGCGCTTAGTGAAAAGAACCGGGAGTTAGACATCCCATCTCCCAAATTAGTTCTTGCACCCTATTTTTTGTTTAATTATCATTATTTCACAGAAAAAGATGAGCAAGGCGAAAAAATCGTTGCTGAATCAAGAGATGGTTTACTTGCACTTGACGGGAATTCATTGAAAATCGACGTTGATATAGCTAAACTAATAAAAAAAGGAATGAAATCAACTTCAAACGAAATCCCCGAACTAGATTTTGAAGAGAAAGAAACTCTTGTAGACAAAAAACAAGAAGCAAATGTGTTAAAATTTAAAACTGCAGAACATTTTAAAATCAGCAAATCGAATGTAGCGATTTCTCACGCAAAAAAGTTTTTTGTTCCATTCTATGAATACGAAATAACTATTGGAGAAAAAAAGTTCGCATTAATAATTAATGTTTCTGACAATCCAAAAAAAGATTCTGACATTGTTATTGCAGGAATCGATTCTGTCCCTATACGTGAAAAAGGGATTATGGAAGTCACGCAAGAAACTCTAGAAGATTTAACAAAACCCGAAGCATGGATTGATTATTCAAAAGGTTTGTTGAGAGAAACAAGTAATCTCTTTGTTTCCGAGAACGGCAAACCAATCGCAAAAGAAGCTACACAAAATACCAAAGTAAATGCGTCTGTGTTATCTTCAAAATGGGTTCTTATTTTGATAATGCTTTTAGCGTTATTTATAATTTATTTAGCATTTGCATAAGTTTGGTTATTCGATACAAAGAGTTGCATCTGTAATATCTGCTTTTCTTGTGTCAAGATCTTGTAAAATCTTATTTGAATTCCAAAATAAAGTCCAATTAGTATTGTCACCATTAACTTCGGAGTTCACACAAATCTCTTCGTTTTTTATGCCATCAAATAATTCTTGTATTGTTTCAACACTATGTGGGCTATTAAGTGCGACTATGTCAATTTCACAATTAGTTGTGCTTGAGTCACATGCAGACTCCGTGGTATAAATATTAAATGGAGTAGTTATATTTCGCTGTAGTGTGTCTGAAGCAAATTTTGGAATAAAAATAACGGTTTCTAAATATTCAATTCCGCCAGCTTTTGTAACCGCGTATTCATCAAGATAAACTTTCTTTCTTGTGTTTTCATTAGCAAATCTGTCTGGGATTCTATAGGCTAATGGAAGTTTAGGCGTGTTAGCATCAACCATAATATCTTCACAACCATCTCCAAGCGAACTAGCAAATCCACTCCAATAAGTAAAGATTCCGCTTTCTTCGGCTTGATCTAAACCAATATCAAAGTCAATTTCAAAACTATTATTCGCATCTCCGTTAACGTCTGCGAGTCGAATAAACAATGGAGTGGCAGTTGTTTTGTATACTGTACTGCCACCCAGACCTATAGATGTTGAGTTGTGAACAAATTCGAATACAACTCCTCTTTTGCGGTCATTAGCAACATAAAATTCTGGTTCTACAACCGAAATGTCCGTATCAAACACATCTCCGATGTGAGTATTATAAAAGAACCAATCTTGGAAAGGAGAGCGTATTCGTCTAAACTCAACATCAATAGCCACGCCTGTGTTTAGGTTTCCTGCGTCATCAAATAAAGTGTGTGCAGAAATATTTTCAGCAATATCTAGATTAATTATAACTTCGTATTCTCCTGCACGAAAAAATCCATTTGTTAAAACGCCAGTTTCTGAGAAATCAATTTGATTAAACAATGCTCGCATAAACTCCGTTTGCTGTGCTTTGTTTGTTCCCCCAAAAAACACTTCGTCAGAATAGACATTCAAGCCAGAATTTTGTAAATCAAATTGTTGTACATTAAAACCTTCAAGTGCAGAACTAATCCCTGCCGAAGTTAAATCTAAATCGCGTACAT
>Ga0233431_1003905_pt1 | contig 16961 bp, 14 predicted proteins | sample SI_118_April2016_FD_179867 | JGI IMG/M metagenome (GOLD analysis project Ga0233431, IMG submission 179867) | Seawater microbial communities from Saanich Inlet, British Columbia, Canada - SI_118_April2016_200_MG | ecosystem: Environmental > Aquatic > Marine > Inlet | place: Canada: British... | reverse complement strand
GAAAATACATCTTGTAACTTTACTTCTAGGGGCACCCTTAATTTCATTCTAGAAATGTAACACACCTTTTAGTTGGATGCAAGAAGAAAAACCCTTGATTTCAGCAACTGTTTACTACCCTTAAGCCAAAAAAGAGACAGGGGGTTTGGCTGCGTAAAAAGCGGTCTTTTTTGTAGGTTAATTGTGTTTTCAAGTTTGAGTGGTTTTGTTATGCAAGGAGCTCTCGGGACCTATAGCTTGACAAATGGCAGTTATTAGTGTATTATGAGGTTATATGAGTAAAGAAAATAGAGGTAGAATAACTAGGAGAGATTTTTTGAGACTATTTGGGTTGAGTCTTGTTACAGCTGTTGGAGTGAGTCCTGAAGATGTTGAAGCAAAGATGTTTCGTTTTGATGTTGAGAAAGGGAGGAGTAACAAATCACATATTAAAGAGGTAGTGAAAGTGGAAAATTTGAATGAAAGGGAATTTGAGGAGAACACTGAAGGTCCAAGAGTGGATGTAAGGGTTGTTCAAAAGGATGATTTCGCAACTCAATTTCCTGAAGAAATTTTTGATCCAATAAATCCTAAGGCACATAATATTTACGGATGTAATCGTTTTTCTGGAGACGCGGAACAATGTTTGGAGATTGATCCTAATAAGCGGGATGATTTGAGAATGTGGTTTAAATCGCCATATTATGGTTACTATCATGACAGTGCTAATTCAAAACTTAATCCGAGATTTTTAGTGGCGGCACAGGTATTGGATAGCGGATTGATTGGTGTTAGCGTTGCTGGTGTACGTAGAAAATTGGCTGCAGATCAGTGTGCTGTGTTTGATGTGAGTTATCAGGAGTATTGGGAAGGTTCATTTTTTGATACAGAAATGAGATTTACACTATGTTCAAACCCAGAAGAGGGTGGAGGTGGCATATTGCTAGATTCCCATCGGCTCAAATAGATCATTCAGTGTGTCATTCATATAAGATGACGGGAGCGTTGTAGACTTTTATTGTCGAAATATTATTGTTTTTATTCATATACTTAATTGTTCCAAGTTTTTTTAGAGCGTTTCCGCTCCAAACAAAAAAACACTCACTATTGATTTCTTTGAAAGCGTACCTTCCGTAGTCTGTCTTGTCCTTACTTTTTGGGAAAGTAATTGGTCCACCTTTTGGAGCTTGGTATATAGTGTTATCAAAACTTTGTAGAAGTGATAAAAAATAATCATTGATAATATCAACTTCATGGTTGTCTTTTACTAAATTACTAACAGTACAATTAGCTATCAGTTTTGGTTTCACAACGTCCCATGAATAATGTATAGGTAAATTAAGGTTGATTAGGTGATCATTTGTGGAAAAATAATTATTTGTCAGGGAAAAATATAAATAAATAGAAAATACTATTAATAAGAGAGGAATTGAAATGGGGAAGATATATTTTTTCATATCATAATAATTTAGATCGTCTGTTTAGTTTGTTAAATACATGTTATCATGTTTATATGCGGATGCAAAAGCTACGAGATAACCAGAAGCAAATACGCATTGTTCGCTTCTTTTTAGTAATGCTATCCTTTGTGTTTATGTTGTTTATCAGGTCTGGTATGAAAAATGCTGTACAGGCAAATTGTTTACATGCCTCTGGTGTTTGTGGAAGTGATGGCAGTTGTGGGACTGGCTGCTCTTGTTCATTTTTTCCTGGTGAAGATTTCGGAGCATGTGTACCAGATAATGATCCAGGTTGTTTCCCTGCGGGGACGGAGGTGGAGATGGCGGATGGGAGTGTGAAGAATATTGAGGAGGTGGAGGTGGGGGATAGAGTGGTTAACCAAAATGAGGATGGAGTGCAGGGAATGAGCATGGTGAAGGAGCTGAAGACGCCGGTGAGTACGAATATGTGTGAGATATCCTACACTGACGGTGGGACGCTCAAGCTGACGGATAATCATACGATGTCGACCACGACAGGGTGGCGGGCGATCAATCCAGAGGCGGCACGGGCGGAGATTCCAAGCCTGACGATAGGGCAGTTAGAGGAGGGGGATGAGATCTATGTTAGCGATGGTGGGGTGGCCGAGGTGGAATCATACAGCTGTTGGAGTGCGCGGCAACAGACATATAATCTGGTGTTGGATGGAAGTGTTAATACTTACTTTGCTGACGGATACTTGGCGCATAATAAAGGAGCTGGAGATCATACTTACTGGGAGTGTGAAAATAGCGTTAAGACATTTGAGGATCCGATGAGATTCTTAGGCAATGGTCCAAACAACCAGTGTGGGCGTCTGAGTGGAGACGGATATGGGCCTAGTATGTGTGTGTGGGCATGGTGGTGTGGACAAAATACAGGAGATCAGGAAAACATGTGCTCTACCTGTTCTTGTTATGCTGCGTATTGTAAAGGAGTCACATGTGATTCTGCTACACCCGAAAGCCCAACTACCTCTGCAACTAGTGGGAATTTCTATATATATGTAGATTCAGATGAGGCGACAAGTGTAGAGATTGCTGTATGGACAGCGGTGAATGGGCAAGATGACCTTGTCTGGTATGACGGTGTTAATATGGGGGGAGGATTGTGGAGAGGAACAATTGACCTAGCTCGACATCCAGAATATGGTGCGATTAACGTACATGTCTACATGGACCACAACGTATGGTGTGGTACCGCTAATTTTACGCGAGCGTTGTGTGGGGACACACAACCTGGAACTCCTAGCCTGATTGGCCCTGCTAATAACTCTAGTTTAACTACTCTGACGACAACACTAGACTGGAGTGGAGTGGATTTTGGTACTAGTTGTTCAGGGAACGTAAATGAATACTTGGTGTATGTAGAGGCAGGAGATGGTACACCAGATGTATTGGTGGCTACCTTGGGGTCTGGAACTACAAGTTATGATTTTACTGGAACAGTGGACGGGAGATATTACTGGCAGATAGTGGCTAGTAATGGAGCGCGGACAACTGGAAGTGCGGTTCGCTCTTTTTATACTCCTGGCTTGGTGACAGGCACCTTGTTTGATGCTTCGGATGTAGATACATGTGCCTTGATGGCAGGTGAGGCAAAGATTTCTGGAGCAACAGTTGATTTAGTTTCTGCAAGTAATAGTTATTCACCGACTACTAATGGTTCGGGAATATATACAAGTTATGTGAATACTCCAGATAGCTATATTGTGTCGCCTGTTGTGGGGGAACCGTATTCTGCTACCCCTAAATTGGTTTGTCAGGGGTCGTCGGCTGATTTCGTATCTACTGGAGCGACAATAACACGAGACTTTGGTTTTTGGAGAGTATATGGTGGTTGGTGGCAGGTGGTTGGGGGAGATGTGTATGGTGGAGGGGGAGTTGAGAGTGTGATCCCTGATTCTTTACCAGCAAATGAAAAATATTTGGTTAAAGAAGATGCTGATGGTGCTGATGGTTTGGTGTATTATGATGCAGGTGGAGAGGTTGTTTTGGGTGGAGGTAGTGATATGGCAGTAAGTAGTAGCGGTTGGGAGTCTGAAAGCGGTTATGAAGGGCAGGATATTAATTATGCTTACTACATGGCCAAGATGAAGACCTTGGGTAAAACAGCATGGGATGGGTTAAGTAAACCTGCTTATAGCCCGGTTGACGGTTATGAGGTTTATACACACACAGGCAACATAACGATTGATTATGATTTTAGTATTAACAGTGATGAAAAGCGTATATATATGATAGATGGTAACGTGGTGGTTGATAGGGCGGCTGTAACTGTTGCATTGGGAAGCCATTTAACCGTAATTGCTAGTGGAACGATTACCTTTGCGGATAATGTGGGGGAGATACATGGTTGGTGGATGGGAGAAAGAATTGTGATTGCCTCAACCGGAAACACTGCCACAGAGATTCAGTTTATAGGTGAGGGAAGTTTTATTGGTTGGAGTAGTATTGAGTTTAATAGAGATAGGGGGGTAACTAACAATACCGCACCAGCGGAGGAGTTTACTTATAGACCAGATTTTATGGTGAATGCACCAGATGCCTTGAAGTTTTCTAAATATAAATGGCTGGAGCAAACACCGTAGGGGTTGGCGCGATTAATTGCGCGATTATTGCGCGATTGTGGTATAATAAGGTTATGTTTAGGCCTAAATTTAAGATTAGTGAGACTATCCTTGGAAACTTATCAAGGATTGCTGAAGCCAAAGCTATTATAAAAGGAGCTAAGCTTATTCCCAGCAGAGAGATCTTTTTAAGAAGGTGGGCACGAGTAAGAATTGCATACAGTTCAACGAGTATAGAGGGTAATATTTTGAGAGCAGATCAAGTGGAAATGGTAAGTAAGGGAAAAGAGGTTAGAGCGGAAAAAGGACAGATTTTGGAAGTAAAAAATTACCTAAAAGCATTAGAGTTGGTAGATAAGTTAACCGATAATGATGGTTTTGAGAAAAAGGAAGTTTTGTGTTTACACAAACTGGTAATGGATAGTTTGATAGATGAGAAAAAGGTAGGTAGTTTAAGAAACAATTCTGTTTATGTGGTTAATGTGTTGCCCAACGGCAAGGAAAAATTGGTTTATACAGCACCTGAATCTAAAATGGTATCCTCTTTGGTGGATGATTTAATTTCTTGGCTTAAAAATTCTGATGGTTTGCACCCTGTGATTAGGGCGGGTTTGTTGCATTATCAATTTGAAACAATTCATCCCTTTGCTGACGGAAATGGTAGAACTGGAAGGCTGTTATCTTTGTTGCATTTGTATCAGTCTGGATGGAGTTTTAACAAAACCTTGGTGTTGGAAGATTATTACAATAATAATAGAAAGGAATATTTTTCTAAATTGCAGACAGGTAAAAACTATGAGAAGAGATTACAAGTTAATTTAACTGAATGGCTGGAATACTATGTGGAGGGATTCTTAATGGAAGTTTTGAGGGTAGAAAAAGAGGTTTTGGCGGTAAAGTTTGCAGGTAAGAAAGGTTTGGATGAAGGTTATTTAAAGGAGGATGAAATGATAATAATTGATTTTGTTGCTTCTTTGGGTAGAGTTACTAGTGGAGACGTGGTAGATATTTTAAAAATACCCAAAAGAACAGCTCAGGCCAAATTAAAGTTGTTGGTAGACAAAAAGGTATTGCAAAGAAAATCCTCTGGGCCGGCAACTTTCTATGTGTTAAAGGTGTAAGTGTTGATTGAAACAAACACCGTAGGTTCTTATAGTAGATAGGGGGTTAAATTGAGGTTGACATTGGTGGGTTTGGAGGATAGTATTTAATACATGGCTGAAAATAAAAAGATAAGTTCTATTCCTGTTTCTATATATATGCCGGTATTAATGTTTTTACTTATTGTGGCTGTGTTCTTTGTGGGTAGGCTTAGTTCTCAGGTGGAGATGCTAGGAAAAACTGGTAGCGGAGTGGCCTTGAGTGATGATGTGGATCAGGAAGTTGGCTCACCTATTGGTGTACCTGCTTTGAAAAAAATGGCCGATAAACTATCTTTGAACCAGAAAGAGTTTGATTCTTGTTTGGATGAGGGTAAGTATGAAGATAGAGTTAAGAGTGATTTGGCATATGGAAGTGAGATTGGGGTAAGTGCAACACCAGCCTTCTTTATTAATAGCGTGATGATTTTAGGAGCTCAACCACAAGAGATTTTTGAGACAGTAATTGACTATGAACTAGCCGGCGGTAGTTGGGATAATCCAGACGAAGCCGTTAGTTATCTGGTTGACGAAAACCCAAATAATGGGGAAGTAACTATAGTTGGTGGGGTAGAAACAGGAGTTGGTTCGGTTATGGGTAGTGGTGATGCAAAGGTGAAAATAGTGGAGTTTTCTGATTTTGAGTGCCCATACTGTGCAAGAGTTGTGCCAACAATAGAGGCCATAATTAAGAAATATGGAGATGATATTAGCTTGGAGTATAGGCATTTCCCTTTAAGTGGACATGCTAATGCCCAGAAGGCAGCCGAGGCAAGTGAGTGCGCTAGTGACCAAGGTAAGTTTTGGGAGATGCACGACATGATCTTTGAGGTACAGGGTTGACAGGCTGGGAATAGGGCAGGGTAAAATATATCTCATGCGAAAATTTTTGATGGTACTGAGTTTTATTAGTTTAATGTTTGTGTTTTTTGGTGGTGGAGTTTCATTGGCAGTTGATATGGATGAGCAAGGTTTAGTGGAAAGTTTGCCTGAAAAGGAGGCAACAATGGCAGGAGTGATTGAGATTACTTTGGCGCCTGAGAAGCAAAAAGAGAAGTTGACTGAGCCAGAAGAAACGAAGTCTAGACTGGAGCAAGTACTGGATGACCAGGTGGTGGATAAGGTGTGGCCGTTTAACTTTTTTAAGGTAGCTATAAGACAGGCTGTAGCTCAAGGTGTACCACCTAATATGTTTGTTTTGGTACTACTATTTCCCTTAACGGCAGCGTTGGTAGCTTTTTCTAGAAATGTAATGGGTGTTAAGGGGTTTGGCATTTTCATTCCGGCGGCTGTGTCTGTAGCATTTTTGTCTACGGGGGTTGTAGTGGGTGTAACTCTGTTTTTGTCCATTTTATTAACGGCAAGTTTGGCAAGAAGATTAATGCGAAAGATAAGGATGCAGTATTTTCCCAGAATGGCTATGGTGATTTGGGCTGTATCTTTAGCGGTATTTGGTTTATTGCTTGTTTCTCCAGGATTTAGTGCTTGGAGTAATTTGCAACAGTCTGGTATATTCCCCATTTTGTTGTTTGTACTTTTAGCTGACCCTTTTATTGAGGCTCAAATTCACAAGAGTAGTAAGGTGGCTTTGGTAATGGCGATAGAAACGGTAATTTTGGCTTTAATTGCCTATTTGGTAATGAGCTCAATGTGGTTGCAGGAAACTGTACTGTTGCAACCCGAAATGGCAATATTATCAGTAATGTTGGTGAACTACTTGATTAGTAGATACAAGGGATTAAGATTGTTGGAAATGTGGAGATTTAGAGAGATCTTGAAATAGAAGGTTATATGGGTTCCTGCCTTCGCAGGAATGACGATTTTTATTTATGGTTAAACAAAAAGATATTTTAGGAATAAATGCTCGCTCTAGTGAGTATTTAAGATTGAACAAGAAAAAAGCTAGACTAAGGGCGGATGATAAGTTGGTAACTAAAAGAATACTAAGGAAGGCAAAAGTGCCGCATCCAAAACTAATGGGTAAACTTAGGAATCAATTGGCGATTGAGCGATTTGATTGGCTGAAGTTAAGTGGTGGATTTGTGATAAAGCCAGTTCAAGGACTTGAGGGTGGAGGGATTCTTTTGGTTAGACGGCCAGCTAAGTTGGCGGGTGAATGGATATTGGTGGATGGAAAAAAGATAAGCACAGAGGACTTGAAACTTCACGCTATGGATATTGTTGAAGGGCGATTTTCTAGAAACAACATTCCAGATACAGCCATGATTGAGGAAAGAGTTTTAACACATAAAAAGTTTAAAAAGATTTCTTCTGGTGGAGCGCCAGATGTAAGAATAATTGTGTTTAATAAAGTGCCAATTATGGCTATGCTTAGATTGCCTACTGAGGAAAGTGGTGGTAAGGCAAATCTTCATCAAGGGGCAATTGGTTTGGGAATTGATATTGCTACTGGGATTACAACTTATGGTGTGTATAGAGGGAAAGCGCTTAAGTTATTCCCTGGAACTCAAAGAAAGATAAATGGAATTACAATACCGGAGTGGAATAAGGTTTTAAGAATGGCGGTAGAAACACAGATTGCTTCTGAGTTGGGGTATCTGGCGGTGGATATGTTGATTGATCCTTTAAAAGGACCGTTGGTTTTGGAGCTTAATGATCAGCCAGGCTTGTCTATTCAGATGGCTAATAGGTCAGGACTAAAGAGGAGGTTGAATAGGGTAGAAGGTTTAAGTGTAGAAGATGCAAAAAAAGGAGTTAGAGTGGCAAAAGCCTTGTTTGCTAGTAGCTTTGCTAAACGAGTAAAAGGCCTGTTGGGAAGCAAAACTAGGGTGGGAATTTTTGAGTTGGCTGAGATTAAGATAGGTAGAAAAAAAAGGTTTGTGGTAGAAGCTAAAATTGATACTGGGGCATATGGATCTAGTATTGATAGAAGTTTGGCTAAGGAACTAGGATTGTTAGTTAAAGAAAACGTGTTATGGAAAAAGAGATTTAAGAGCTCTTTAGGAGTGCAGACAAGAATGGTGGTAAGGTTGGTTTTCTGGCTTAAGGGGAGAAAGGTGATAACCAGAGCAAGTATTACTAATAGAAAAGATTTGAGAAAGAAGCTCTTAATAGGTAGACGAGATTTAAGAGGTTTTGTGGTGACTCCGGGAAAGTTTAAGGATGTTAAAATGAAGAAATAATAATAAAAAGATAAATGAAAATAGCATATTTTTATAGAGTTGATAAGTGGGGAACGGGAGATAGGTTTGTGGTAGAAGCTAAAGCATTGGGAGTGGAGTTGGTGCCAATAAAATACAAGGAGTTGAGTGTAAAGCAAGAAAACGGGAACTGGCAGATATTTTGGCAGGGCAAGGACTTAAGTGAGTTTGATATTTTTTATTTTAGAGCGGTAGGAAGTGAGTTGGAGTGGAGTAAGTTACTGGCTCTTTATGCCAAGAAGGAGAGTATTCCGGTGGCAGATGAGTATTTAGCTACCCATGGGGCCTTGCGAAGATTTAAGGCGGTAGCTGGAGTAATGATGGAAGAGGCAGGAGTAAATTATCCTAAAACTCAGTTTGTGGAGAATATTGATGAGCTTAAAAGAGAACTTGTGAATTGGGAGTTGCCGGTGGTAATTAAGGTGTCGCAAGGTGGAAGGCATGGAATGGGGACTTTTTGGATTAGGGACAAGGATGATATGAAGGAGTTGGAGGAAAAGGCTGTTGATAAAGATGGTAAGCAAATAAGAGGCTACTTGATTCAACCATATATTCCTAATGACGGAGATTTTAGGTTGTTTGTGGTGGGCTATAAAACCTTGGGTGGTTTTAAGCGAATGCCTAAGGAAGAAAAAGTAGTGATGAACAAATCTGTGGGGAAATCTGTTGGTTTAACTGAAGTGCCAAAAGATGTAGCTAAGGAAGCAGAGAAGGCCTGTAAGGCCTTGGGTGTAGAGGTGGCTGGTGTTGACTTAGTAAAAGACGTGAATACGGGCAAGGTATATATTGTTGAGGTGAATGAAGCACCTCAGTATGTGGTGTTTGAGAAGCGAACTGGAAAAAATGCTGTGAAGCGAGTAGTGGAGTATTTGATTAAAAAAATAAATGGGTAATCAGGTCAAGACCGCCGAATGCTGGTCCTCACATCGCAGGCTGGCTGCGGGCCAGATTCAAGATCTTGACCTTAATTGTAATAAAATGTGCTTATGAAGAAGATGTTGATACTGACTAGGTTTGTGAAGGAGTATGAGCCGGTTAGATTGAAGGAAGAGGGGGAGAAGCAAGGGTTTGAGGTGGATATGGTTAAGTATGGGCAGGTTGATATTGGAGTTGCCAATGGTAAGCCAGTAATAGATTTGGGTAAAGGAAGAAAGTTATCTGATTACTCTTTGGTGGTACCACGAGCTGCCAGTAAGAAAGGAAGCTCTATGGTAATGGTGAAGACGGTGTTGTTGGAGGAAATTAGCAAGTTGGGAATAAAAACTGTGAACGGGGAAAGTTTTTTAAAGTTTCCTTTAATGGGAAAAATAGAACAAGGGGTAATGATGGCCCAAGCTAGTTTGCCAACGGTGGATTTTGTAACCTTTGGAAGTAAGCTGGGGTGGAGAAGGTATTTGAACAGTGAGACTATTAAGTTTCCCTTGATGGTTAAGGGTAGGTTTGGAAGCCATGGAAGAACCGTGAAATTGGTGGAGAAAAGGCAAGAACTTGAGAAGGCCTTTGGAGTGTATAAAGAGGGGGCAGTCTTGATTCAACCTAAGTTACGGGTGAAGCAGTGGTACAGATGCATTGTGGTGAAAGGTGAGTATTTAGGCGAGATGCGCCATAGGCAAAAAGATAAGTATGGTGGGGAAAAGGGAGTGTTGGTAAAGTTTAATGTGGTTAAAATGGATAGACTGAAGGATATTTGTGTAAAGGCAGCCAGTTTGTTTAAGTGTGACTACTGTGGAATTGATGTGGGCTGGGATGAAGAGAAAAAAGATTGGGTGATATTTGAGGTAAATAGAACGGCTCAGTTTAAGTATTTTGAGAAGCGAACTGGGGTGAATGTGGCTATGGAGATGTTGTTGGATGAGGATTTGGTAAAATAGCCGATATGAAAGGTAAAAAAGATGTGCGAGTGGCAGTGGGATTGTCTGGTGGGGTAGATAGTGCTGTAACGGCATTATTGTTGAAGAACAAGGGTTATGAAGTGGTTGGAGTGCATTTGTACTGTTGGCCACCAAAGAGTGAAATAGAAAAGGATGGGGTAACAAGAGATGAGTGGATAAAGAAGAATGGCTGTAGGGCAGATGAAGATAGAAAATCTGCCTTGAAAACAGCTTTGGAGTTAGAGATTCCTTTTAAGGTATTGGATTTTAGTGAGGAGTACAAAGAAAAAGTAATTGAGTATTTTTACGATGAATACAAGAAGGGGAGAACCCCAAACCCAGATGTGGTGTGTAATAGTGAGATTAAGTTTGGCATGTTTTTAGATTGGGCTATAGAAAACGATTTCGACTATATTGCCACAGGGCATTATGCGAAGAAAGAGGGATCTAAACTACTGATTCCAAAAGATAAACATAAAGACCAGACGTATTTTTTGTACAGATTGGGGCCGAAGGAGATGGAGAGGGTATTGTTTCCATTGGCTGACCTGATTAAAAGTGAGGTAAGAGATTTGGCAAAGAAGGCTAAGTTGTCGGCTGCTTTACGGCCTGATTCACAAGGAATTTGCTTTGTGGGCAAGGTAGATGTAAGAGAGTTTTTGGAGAAGAGACTAAGTAAAAAAGAAGGAACGGTGGTGGATATTGATGGTAGAGTGGTTGGTAAACATGATGGGGTCTGGTTTTATACCATTGGCCAGCGAGGTGGCTGGAGACTAGATTCAAAAGCTAAGGTTGGAGATAAGGGCAGGCGACCTATTTTATACATAATAGATAAGAAAGTAAAAGAGAATTTGTTGGTAGTGGGAGAGAGTAAAGATGCTTTGTGTGAAAATTTTAATGTAGGAGATTTAAACTGGGTTGGTGGAGTAAGACCAACTGGTTTGAATAAAAAGGGTTTGAAGGTTAGGATTAGGCATGGCGGGGAGTTAGTACCGGTTGAGGGGTGCGACCCCTATGTAGGGGTCGCACCCCTATTGGTGGAGATGGAAGAGATGCAGAGAGGTGTGGCGTTGGGACAGAGTGCTGTTTTGTATACTGAGGCTGGTGAATGTCTGGGTGGTGGGGTGATTGTATAACTTGATGGGGAGTGGTAAAATGCAGGATAAGTTATGATAACTTAAGGTAGCCTAGCAATGAATGGTTTTTAAAGACCCGCTAGCGGGCCTTTTTTGTCTGACTTGAACTTTAATAAAGAAAGATTTCATATCTGAACGAGTTGCCTTTAAAAAATTGGTAATAGTTCTAACAAGAAATCATAAAACCCAACAAATAAGTCATTTGAATAGTGATAGGAAGTTAATTAATTTGAGAGTTTGATCCTGGCTCAGGATGAACGCTGGCGGCGTGCCTTAGGCATGCAAGTCGAACGGTTGCCTTCGGGCAACAGTGGCAGACGGGTGAGTAACGGGTAGGAATCTACCCCTTGGTAGGGAATAACTCATCGAAAGATGGGCTAATACCGTATAAGTTCGTAAGAAGAAAGGGCGTAACTGCCCGCCGAGGGATGTGCCTGCCTGCTATCAGCTAGTTGGTGAGGTAATGGCTCACCAAGGCTATGACGGCTAGGGGGCGTGAGAGCGTGATCCCCCACAATGAAACTGCGACACGGTTCATACATCTACGGATGGCAGCAACCAGGAATATTGCGCAATGGACGAAAGTCTGACGCAGCGACGCCGCGTGCGGGATTAAGGCCTTCGGGTCGTAAACCGCTGTGGAGAGGAATGAATAAGATGACAGTACCTTTCTAGAAAGCACCTGCTAACTACGTGCCAGAAGCCTCGGTAATACGTAGGGTGCTAGCGTTATCCGGAATCACTGGGCGTAAAGGGTTTTGTAGGCGGTAAGTTAAGTGGTGGGTTAAAGACTAAGGCTCAACCTTAGATATGCCCATCAAACTAGCTAACTAGAGATAGTTTGGGGATGCTGGAATTCTCGGTGTAGTAGTGAAATGCGTTGATATCGAGAAGAACACCAAAGGCGAAGGCAGGCATCTAAGACTATACTGACGCTGATAAACGAAAGCTGGGGGAGCGAAAGGGATTAGAGACCCCTGTAGTCCCAGCCGTAAACGATGGACACTAGCTGTTTGCTCTTTAAGAGTGAGTGGCGCAAGCTAACGCGTTAAGTGTCCCGCCTGGGGAGTACGACCGCAAGGTTAAAACTCAAAGGAATTGACGGGGATGCGCACAACCAGCGTGCCATGTGGTTTAATTCGATACAAAACGATGAACCTTACCTAGACTTGACATCCTGATCATATCTTTAGGAAACTAGAGAGTCGGTTCGGCCGGATCAGTGACAGCTGTTGCATGGTTGTCGTCAGTTCGTGTCGTGAGGCGTCCTGTTAAGTCAGGTAACGAACGCAACCCCTGTTGCATGTTAAATATCCATGCAAGACTGCCCCTCTTATTGGGGGGGAGGAAGGAGGGGACGACGTCAAATCAGCATGACGCTTACGTCTAGGGCTACACACATGGTGTAATGGGTGGTACAACGGGTCGCGACAGGGTAACCTTGAGCTAATCCTTATAAAACCACCCTCAGTTCGGATTGGGGGCTGCAATTCGCCCCCATGAAGGGGAGTTGGTAGTAATCGCAGGTCAGCTATACTGCGGTGAATACGTTCTCGCATCTTGTACACACTGCCCGTCAAGTCAACAAAATCAGCAGTGCCCGAAGTTGGTATCCTTAACCAAGTTTACTTGGAAAGGACCACCTAAGGTAAGGTTGGTGATGGGGGCTAAGTCGTAACAAGGTAGCCGTTCTGGAAGGAGCGGCTGGATCACCTCCTTTCTAGGAGAGTCTCGGAGCGTCACGAGCTTCGAGTAATATGTATGAACGCTTTACTTTTGGTTGATTAAGTAATAAAAGAAATCAACACAGAAAAAAACTTCCTATCACTATTGAGATGATTTGTTGCAGAAAAACCCGCTTAAGGCGGGTTTTTTGTGCTTGGTTGTGTTAAAATTTGGGTTGCCTGTAATGGGCGTGTAGCTCAGTTGGTTAGAGCGCAGTCCTGATAAGACTGAGGTCCCAAGTTCGACTCTTGGCTCGCCCACAAATGAAAAATAATAGAAAGGTAAAGAAGGCTATTATTACTGCAGCTGGTATGGGAACTAGATTTTTGCCGGCTACAAAAGATATACCCAAAGAAATGTTGCCGGTGGTAGATAAGCCAATTTTGCATTATGTAGTAGCGGAGTGTGTAGAAGCAGGAATTGAGGATATTATTATTGTAATTAGACCTGGTAATGAGGCGGTGATGAACTACTTTACTCCAAGTAAGCATTTAGAGCAGTTTTTGCTTGAGAATGGCAAAGCAGAAAGACTTAAAGAATATAGAAAGATTGTGGATTCAGCTAACTTTATTTTTGTACATCAGGACTCTCGATTGCCTTATGGAAACGGATCACCAATTTTAACGGCTAAGAACTTGGTAAGTGATGGGCCATTTGTGGTTTGTTGGGGAGATGATTTGGTGCTTTATGAGAAAAAGAGTGCGGTAGCTCAGGTGGTAGAGTTGTTTGAAAAAACTGAAGATGCTTATGGAGTAATGGGAGTGACGCAGGTGCCTAAAAAAGAAGTAATTAGATATGGAATGGTGAAAACTGTAGGTGGAGAGGATGAAGGGAGAATTGAAAGTATTGTGGAAAAACCAATCTTGGAAGAGGTTAGCTCTAACTTGATTGAGTTTGGAAGAATGGTTTTAAGCCCCAAGATCTTTGATTACTTGGCGGCTGACAAAACTGGTAAGGATGGTGAGTTGTGGTTAATGGACTCTATACACCAGCTTTTGACTAATAAGCCTATGTATGCCAAGTTAATTGATGGGGAATTCTTAACAACTGGAGACCCGTTAAGGTTTTTAACGGCTAATTTGAAGTTCGCTTTAAAGAGAGAGGGTTTGGCTGAAGACTTGAGTGAAGTATTGAAAGAACTGGTGTAAATTGGTGATATCAACATATTGTATTAATATCCTATAACTTGATTTTACAAGTGATTTCTGGTATAATGTGGTGTGTTAGTGAACATTGAAATTTCGTATTTTATTTTATTTGTGGATCTATTTATAGATGCACAAAATTGGAGGATTGATGGAAGAGAAAGTATCTGTGCTTGATGGTGCTAATTTTTATAAATCATGGGATGAAAAGTGGATTGCAGTACCAAAAAGACATCATAATGTTTATATGAGTGATGATGGTGTTGTTTTCCACGAGATGAGTGGAACACTTTTGAAATTTAGGGATCCCAGACATAGTGACCGTTCTACACAACTGGATTGTGATGGTGATACTATTGTTGTGAATTGTGGTTCGTTGAATTATGCCCCTATTTATCAAAGAGAGGAATGGGTGTCACATGAATGCAAGATTGTGCCCCTGCCATACACTAGAAAGATGATCTATGTGGGTGAGCTAGTAGGTATTAAGCCTCTGGCATTTTGTGTTACGGACAGCGTGTATAGACCCACTGATGATTCTGTGCTGGTTTATATTGGTGAGAATCTTGAGAGTTTGAAAAAGGTCGAGGTGCCTGATCTTGACGTTGATGATGAAAACCATCCTTCTTTTACCGTAGAAATGGATGGGCACGCACGCCTGTTTGTGGGTGGAATAAGTTCTACTTGGGAAGGCCTAAATGTGTCAGGTAGAAACATTAGTGCTTATACTTTTAAAGAGTTTTTAGAAGAAGGCACTATTGAAGTATCAGAGAAATAGAAAAAAATTAGTTTGTCCCCTTATGCCATTTTGGCGTAAGGGGACTTTTTTGTATTGATTCAGTAGGTAGAGAACTTAGTAGGGTAAAATACCTGTGTTATGTATAAAGGGTTTTGGAAGGATATTAAGAAACCAGTTGTGGGGCTAGCACCTATGGATGGGGTGACAGATATGGCTATGAGGTTTATTACCAAGAAATATGGGAAGCCTGATGTGATATTTACTGAGTTTGTGAGTGCAGAAGGAGTAAGAGCTGGAGCGGTTAAGTTAATGCGAGATTTTAGGTTTGTAGATGGAGAAAGGCCGGTGGTGGCTCAGCTGTTTGGGAAAGATCCTAACGCATTTTACTTAGCAACATTGGTAGTATGTGCTTTGGGGTTTGATGGAGTGGATATAAACATGGGTTGCCCGGCCAGGAAGGTGGCTAATAGGGGTGAGGGTGCTGGATTGATTAAAACACCTGAGTTAGCTGTTGAAATAGTAATGAAAGTAAAAAGAGCGGTAAGTGATTGGGTTGGTGGAATAAATTTAGAAGAAGTAGGTGTTCATAAAAAAATTGTGAAATACGTATCAGATTCTGGGCAAGCCAGAATGACAGAGAGGGAGGAAATACCAGTGAGTGTGAAGACAAGAGTGGGATATGATATGCCAGTGATAGAGGAATGGATTAAGGTGCTTTTGTCTGCTGAGCCGGCGGTAATTAGCTTGCATGGAAGAACCCTGAAGCAAGGATATTCTGGATTAGCAGACTGGAAGGAAATTGGGAAAGCGGCCAAGCTTTGTAAAAAAACGGAGACTTTGTTGCTGGGCAATGGAGACATTGGATCTGTTGAAGAAGGGAAAGAAAAAATTAGAAAATATGGTGGTGACGGGTTTTTGGTTGGTAGAGCTTCTTTTGGAAACCCATGGGTGTTTAGGGAGGATCTATATGGATCCCGCATCAAGTGCGGGATGACGAAAAAAAAGAGGTTTAAAGTTATGGTAGAACACAGTGAAAAGTTTGAGGAGTGCTATCCGGAAGACAGGTTTTTTGCTATGCGAAAACACTTGAGTTGGTATGCAAAAGGATTTGAGGGAGCGGTTGACTTAAGACGAAAATTGGTTCTTTGTAACTCTGCAAAAGAGGTTAAGAAGGTGATTCTTGGGCAATAGTGGTTTGGCCTTCGTGGCCTGGGTAGACAGTAGTATTTTTTGGAAGCTTGGCAAGAGTTTTAAGAGAGCTCTTCATGTCTGGTGGCCTTGAGTATTTGAAGTCTGTTCTACCTATACCGTTTTTGAAAAGGGTGTCACCGGAGAAAAGTATTGGTTGTGAAATATTACCGGTTACGAACCGGTTAGATTGGGTGTAGAGGCAGATGGAGCCAGGAGTGTGGCCAGGGGTTTCTATAACGGTTAGGGTTTGTTTACCAAATTTAATTTGATCTTTTTGCTTTATAAATGTGTCTGGTGGAGGGGTGGGGTCTACCTGCCTTTTTAGCCAGTACTGGGCGGAGTTTTGAGTTTGCTTGTATAAAGGTAGGTCCTTTTTATGAAGGAGAATTGGAATATTAAAGTTTAGCTTTAGTTCTAGGACTCCTAAGACATGATCAAAATGGCCATGAGTTAAAACTATGTATTTAGGAATGAGTTTTAGACTGATTATTTCTTGAGTGATGAAGTCGGCTTCGTCGGCTGGGTCAATTATAATTGCCTCTAGAGTTTCTGGGCACCAAACTAGATAGCAGTTGGTTTGGAGGGGGCCGAGAGAGAGTGTTTTTATTTCCATTTCAGTTAAGTTTACCTTATTTTGAAAATGAGTTTGTTATGGGGTAAAATATGGTGATTATGAGAGGGAAAGAGAGTGTTGTAAAAATGAGTTTAAGGGTAATAAACAGTTGCTAGATTGTTCTTTTTCCGGCTTTTCCACACGCCCCATAGTTTCTTGATGTCCTGCTTGGTTTTTGTTCTGGTAAAGATGAGATACCAGAAGAGAAACGAAG
>Ga0233431_1003904_pt1 | contig 16963 bp, 23 predicted proteins | sample SI_118_April2016_FD_179867 | JGI IMG/M metagenome (GOLD analysis project Ga0233431, IMG submission 179867) | Seawater microbial communities from Saanich Inlet, British Columbia, Canada - SI_118_April2016_200_MG | ecosystem: Environmental > Aquatic > Marine > Inlet | place: Canada: British... | reverse complement strand
ATTACTTCTCATTTTCCGAATCAAAGAAGCCATCGAATATATCAACTGATCCATTCACATCACTAACTACATAGTAATCATATTTGTTGATAACTTTCCTGCATTCTTGGCAAACAATAGAACTCCATGCAAAATGATAGACTATTTCCATATTTTTACATTTAGGGCAAATAATTGCCTTGCCATATTTTCCTGCTCTTGTATATCTATCAACTTTTTGGCTTAACGGCATACCGTGATATTTGCAATCATTGAGGTGGTGATCGTTAAACCTCCTGTCCATGTCTTTTGTTTTCAGTCTGTCAGGTTTGCATAATGGACTACCCTTACTCAAACGAATTTTAATTGTTTGTGTGAACTCGCATGCTCTAGGCTCTGTGGATCTGAACGGATTTCTTTCTCTCATTATTACTTCCTTTCATTCATCAATTTTTTCAATACTAATTATATATTCAGCAGCTTCCTCTATATACAGCCACCATTCGAATAACTCCCCAAGGCTCTTATCGTAAATGTTATTATGGACATGCTCATAATCGACTATTTCAGAATCAGGGTCATGGTCGGTTGCATAGGTCCAGTTGATCGTTACGATCCTATACATGTCCTTATGACTATGCTCAAGCTCCTGCTTTGCCAATATAAGAGGGTAATGGCAGTATGCTTGTAGGTTTTTGTCAAAGTCGTCAGGCATATATCTGTCAGATTTCAAGTTGGTCTTCGTCAGCAAATAAATCAATTTCCGACTCGACAGTTCTATTCTTTTTATTAGGTTTTTTGGCTTTAAGGGCACGTTCTACTTCCATTTTCCACATAATTTGCTCAACTATTTCTTTGCCACTTTGTTCATTTTCCATTTTTTACTCCGTCTGTAATAATATTATTTTTTCATTTACAATTTCCTGTCCCCGAAGCAACCGATGCAGGCGGGGAACCTGACAGGAAATAGTAGGCAGACCTATAGTGACTTAAAATGGCTTGGACAATAGCCATACCTACTAAATACTACATTCCAATTAACAGTAAGGGCTGCTGTCTAATATGGGATGTATCAGTAAGTATGTGCTTTTTTGAGATATGCACAGTTACTACTAATGACAACTACCTGTCATATGGCTGACAGTATTGCATTCCAACGAGGAATACAAATACTCATTAAACATCAAACTCTTGTTTGACATTACTATATTCCATATTATCATTTCCACTTTCGCTTACAAACATAAAAATAAAAAATACTGATATGCCCAACTCATTTAATATTCTAATGTTATGATTCATAAGAAAGCGAAAGAGAAATTATTCTAAACTTTTTTTTCATTAACTATTATGATTTCAACGAAAATCTCATCGATGTTAGTTACGATTTGCTGTTCGGCCTGATATCCATATTCTGTCATTATCGTTGATATCAAACTTTTTTTACAAAATTCTTATTTTCTTTTGCCAAAATTGCTCTCATTTCAAACATATACTAATAGAACTACTTACTCCTACTCCTGCTCTTAAAAAACCAAAAACGAAAAGAAAATGTAAATGTTAGAGGATGAATACACCCGCCATAACGTAACGAAGTGGAGAGTATGGGGGGTATATTAATTGTGTAACAATTAATATTAACTTCAAAAGTCATATGATCCTATCTTTATTCTCCGTCTTTAAATGAAAAAGCATAAAAAAATAACTCTGTAATTGAGGACAGTATTTTTATCAGGAACATCCCTGTTCCTTCAAAAAATACAACACTCTCCCAAAATCCAAGATTTTGTGAGCCTGTTATTTTCTTCTTTTTTTTCTTTTATTTATTTTACTTATTTTCAAAAAGGATTTTAAGAATTAACTTTAAAAGTGATTATATAAAGATTACTTTTGGTGTAAGTATGAAAGATAGTATTTTAGAATTTGAGTATATAGCATTTAATAAGTTATTTGAAGATTACTGTAATAAGCACTTACAAAGGGATGTAACAGTATTTATTAATAAGCATTCTTTACAGTTCATTACTTATGATTTGGAAGACATTAAAAGCCATATAAAGGTTAAGCTCTTACAGACTGTTCAGAGCAAGCATAACAGCATTACTAATAAGAGTGCTTATATGTATCAGCTAGTTCAGAACTGCATGAAGAACTACATAATGAAGGAAGTAGATACCTACAATAAGATTAAATCTTACAATGCTGAATTTAAGGATAAGATTATGAGTCAGAATAACGGACATACAGAGACAATTCTTACTTATCTTGACGAACTTTCAGGACTGGAAATTAAAGAACTCTTACAGAAGCATCTAAATATTAGGCAAACTACAATTTTGTGGTTAAAATATTTAAACTACTCCGACAAATCTATAGGTAAGTTACTTAAAATTAGTTCTGACTACGTACGTAAAATCTATAGGCAAACAGAGCACATCCTTACAACAGCATTTAAACAGTAGTTATAATAAGTAGCCTACCTTCTCACATAATCAAATGTAAGAGCTTTTGGGACTAGATAGTTAGGCAGTCGTAAGTTTGTGGCAAATCGACATGGATCGATTGTGAGAGGGTTGATATGATTCAATAGAGGAAGTTAATATATCATTCCCAACATGCTTCCTGATCACTCAATCCACAAGACAACCACTGTGAAGCAAATACAGCAAAGTCATTAATGTCTGTTTTGCAATCGTTGTTTATGTCCATTGATGGTTTGTGAAGGCAATAAACAGGTTGTTCAGGGGGTTCTGATGTTAGTATTATACGGCTGTCATTAGAGTATAAAAGATTGAACTCTGTATTTAATAAATCTCCATTAAAAAGTTTGCAGGTTAGTGTGCCATTAGCATAATCTGCCTTGGTAATTTCACCAACTCCTACGTATTCTCCATTAATACTGAAGTGTGTTCCATGAATAAAAACTACTCCATAGTCCTGTGAGTATATTGAATCTACAGCACCTCCTGTAATAGTTGCTATTGCATTTTCATATAGAGCAATGTTTCCAATTGTTCCATTTGAAAAATAGACTTGGCTGTTATCATGGAGGTAAAAAATACTAATTACTCCATTGCTAATTTTAGCATTGGTATTATTACGTAGATTAATTTGGTGGCTATAAAAATCATCTGCAGAAATAAACAATTTGCTATAATCAGCCATGTAAACTCTGCAATTTGATATCCCATTACCAAAAACACCTCCTTCAACCTTTATTATACTATTGTCATAAGACATGATGAGAGGAAGTGATGTATCATCGAATAAGCCACCTTTTATAGTAGTGAAACTGTTATCAAAAGTTGTTAAACCACTATTGAATATCCCACCATAAAAATTTATAGAGCTATTTAGATGAACTTCGACAGGGTAAGTTGAAGAAAAGTCATTCAGGAAATTAACTGTTGTTGCTTGAGGTATAGCTTCATTATCCCAAACCTGAATTTCATCAGTGACAACATAATTAACATCATTGACACCACCATCATCAAACCAAATGACAGCATAACTTGGGACTGAAAATAGACATATAGCAATGAATAGTATTAAGGATTGTTGAATTCTCATTTTTACTTCCTCCAAAATTTCAGATAACTGCATACTTGATTTACTCTCTCCCTGTTGCCAAATCAGAATTGCACTGTAATATCCTACCATAAACATACTATTTGTCAAGCAAAAACAACTCAAACTACCCCTTATACCTTCCCAATGATTCACTTACCGTCTAATCCCCCTGTAATTCCCACATAATTGTATCCCCCAACTACTTCCTATTTTAACGAAAACCAGTCTCTGACTTTTTTAGTTTGGTAGGTTGTGGAAGCAATCTATCTAATCCTATTTTATTTTAGTCAGGAGACATGACTGTGAGCAATTCATATGAATCAATCAAAGGGGATGCAGGATACCTTGCCTTAGGAGCTGGTGCTTATTATGGTTTAAGTGCTATTTTTGCATTTTTTCCAGCATTTATTATAACCCTTACTCTTCAAAGGTTCTTTTTTGGTATTGACGGAACAGAAGGAACTTTTCTTGGTCTTGCTGGAGATGCCGAAGGAGGAGCATATATATTTTTCATTTTATCATTTCTCATAGGTGTCTTTATTATATTAGTTTTAGTGGCAGCTAGGCAATATTTAATCGTTTTGATGTTATACCTCATCACTGCCTGGCCATTCTTCTATATCCTGCGGCACTGTGCATTTGCTGAAGATAGTGCGATATATCCTCTTCCTTTAGACTGGTGCTTTCTTTTTTAAAAACCAGTCTCTGACTTTTTCAGTTTGGTAGGTTGTAAGGTTATTCTTTTCGGGAAAAATATGAAACTACTTACTAAAGAATTAAGAAAACAACTACCTGCACTTAGATCTACATCAGAACAAACTGATCCAACTGCAATAGTTAAATTCTTTTGTCCTTGGAATCATTGGACTTGGTTTGCATATGAGTTTGACCAGGAAGATATATTCTTTGGTTATGTAAAAGGTGATTTCAATGAACTTGGGACATTTTCACTGTCAGAGTTGGAATCAGTAAGAGGCCCAATGGGATTAACAATTGAACGTGATTTATATTTCTCACCTAAACCTCTGTCACAATGTAAATAATAACTTTTCGGAAAAAAGAAAATGTCAATAATTATCAAAGTAAATAGTCAAACAGTAAACATAGAGCCATTAAACGGCTCTGTATTCAGTCTGGATGAACTTCAAAAGGCAGTAGGTGGATATATCCAAATACTATCAATCACAACAGGAGAGTATGCTGGTAAGCTTATGGTTGTTGATGAAGAAGGACTACTTAAACTAAATCCAGTTGTAAATAAAACAGCATCATTAATAGCAGGTCAAAGAATTGTAGGTCAGGTAATAATAATTGACAAAGATCAGATTGAGTAAAAGGAGCAGAGCAATGAGAACAGAAATTCACTACTGGCAAAATGTCATTATAAATGAAAAGTATATTGAGCCAAATACAGATGAACAAATGGCTAATTACAAAATAGCTGAATATTTATTATTTCGGAAAAAATGAAATGGATAAATATATCGAAGTAAAAGCAAGGGTAAGAATACCTGAGCAGAAAATCAATGATTTGATAGTATCTGCTGTAGAAGGTGGCTCTAATTATTGGGCAAAGTTCGTATTCCCTAAAAACTACAAAGATGAATATCAGTCTTATGAAGAAATCCCTATGAAAGCTGGTGAGATAGAAGTCTTTGATATTGAAACTGATGAACTGTTAGGGGTATTGAACAAGGCAACTATTCAGACAGGTCTGCAACTTATGGCTAATTGTAAAGATATAAAAGGTAAGCAGGTTCCATGCAGACATTTTAAGAATCTTGCTACTGATAACGAAGATGCTGAGACTGCTGATGTATTTATGCAGCTAGCTGTTATGGGAGAAATCGTTTATGGGTAAGAAAATCAAAGTTGGAATTGATTTGGATAATTGTATTACGGCCGATGATAATAGTAAGGAATTTTTCCGAATTATTTGTCATTTACTCCACCCAGAATATGAAATCCATATTATCACGAATAGGGATGAGAGCGGCAGAGGAGACACTATTAAGGAACTTGAGGAGCTTCAAATACAATATTCCCATTTAGCCCTTACCAGTCAGAAAGACAAGTATGTTGAGCAGAAAGTGATAAATATCCTGTTTGAAAATGAAGATGAATATTTCTTGGAAATTCCTGAGTCAACAACAGTCTTTAAGGTTCGTGAAGATGGTAATTTTTCTTTCTCCAAAAAAAAATGGATAACTTCAAGACAAAACTCAATATTGATAGATGACTAATATGAAAAAACATGACGAAGAACAAAAAGTCGTATATGAGCTGGATGATTTCGAAAAGCAGTGTCACCTTTGGTCAATCGTTCCTGGTGGCAGTGGCAAAGGAATAATAAAACTTCGTAAAATTATAGACTCCATACAGTCAGAAAATTACACAAACCCGTATAAACAACTACCGAGTTTTTTGCTTGCAGGAGAATCAGGAACTGGTAAAAATTTAGTGGCAAAAGCAATAACAAACAGCTTAATACTAACTGACGTAAGAGAATGTGATGCAAGATACGTTGACAATGGAATACAATCAAGTACGTTATTCAGGGATTCACTTCTTGAAACCGCTCTTATAATTGCTAACATTGAAAATCTAACTATGGTGGCAGAGTCAGTTATATGGAGATACTTACATCATGGGACTTGTAAATATTACAATTATTTGACAAAACAATATGATATAGTCCAAAATTGCAATGGGATGGTAGTCCTCACTGCAAGGGATAAATCGAAAATAGCAGAGTCGATTCTTAGTGCTGTAGATCATGTCATAGAGCTAGAGCCATATACAGTCGAACAGCAAAAGTTGATAGTTCATCAGCAGTTGAGATTTTGTTCTGTTAATTATGTTGGAGGGGAGACCGTATTAGAAGAGATAGTTAATCAGGGGGTGGGACAAATCGGAATGGTTTTAGATTTTTTGAAGGTATGTTTGATTACAATGAGGGCAGATATGCTCGATTGCTTGAATTTGGAAGTAATCGAAAAGGCAAAGAGGATATGGGGAAGTAATGCTCCTATAGGTGCTCCACCAATGCCAGATCAAACTGATGATATACCGTTTTAATATTTTCCAGGCGATCATATTTTCTAAACAGATTAGTAGTTCTAAACTTTTTCGGAGAAAATAAAAAATGTTAATCAGAGCAATAACAACAAATAGAGGCAAAACAATAGATCGATACACAGTGTATTTATGGGATGGTAGTTGTCTGACATTGAGCAGCAATCCTGACAGTCCACAGGGAGTATCTATGTGGGGAGAAACGTTTGGCATAAATGATAGCCATTTTGAAGAAGCGTCAGAAAGTAAGAATAACATAATACCTGGGACTGAGGAGAATATGATTAACTTCTTTTCATTGCCATCGGTGGTACAGGCTCATATTGAAAAAAGAATAATGGATGCAGGGGAATAGTTAAATTATTCCAGCTCTTTGAGAAGTTTATTGAATGCTTTTTTAGGATCGACTTCACATGCTTTTGACCATAGGATGAACTCAGTAATATCAACTCTCCTATTGGCAGTCTCACAATTATGGACATAAGATTGTGGTTTTTTAAGCCGTTTTCCCAGTTCTCTCTGTGTTATGCCAGCTTTTTCTCTTATCTGCCGTAGGAAGCCAGGCAGAACTTTATAAGTCATTGAATGTTGTGTTTTAGTAGGCATGACACCAATATAGGTTCAAAATACCTTGACACGAGTTAAGTGTCAGGATATAATAAGAAGTCACTGGAGCAGAGTTGTGCTTTAGACGAAATTGGATAAAGGGATGATGGAAAAGAAAACAGGAAATTTATAAACCCAGTTAATGTAGGAGTTGTTCCTATGTGCTGGGTTTTTTTGTTGGAATAAATGGAAGGATGGGATGATGAAGAAATTAATAACTCTATCAACACTTATGATATTGCTTGGCAATGTTACTACGATTGCAACTGTTTATTGGGATGATAATATAGTCCATACACTTGATAGTTCAAACCATATTCTTGACTCGTTGTGGTTGGATTCTGTTGCTATTATTAATCCTGGTACAACGGTTAATATGTTAGATGGAGGTTATGTATCAGGTAATTTGATAGCAAATAGTAATGCAAAGATCAACATGTCGGGAGGCACTATTGGTGTTGATCTGATAGGAGGTTCTCATTCAGTAATCACAATCACTGGTGGAGTAATTAGTAATAATCTCCAAGCAACTGGGCAAGCCCACATCAATATGGCTGGTGGGCAAGTCAATGATGGAGGTGAATTTTTTCATAATTCTACAGTCAATATGACAGGTGGTTTTATACCTGAAATTAATCCATCAGGAAATGCAATTGTTACTATGTCGGGAGGATCAACTGCCCATTTTCAAGCAAATTATAGTGGTATAATATACCTTGATGGAACAGATTTCGTTGTAACTGATTTGAACAATAACTCAACAATTCTATCGATAGGTGATAAGTTAAGTGATTATGCTACATTCGTTGAAAATGGTAATACGGATTTCTTGGCAGGCAGCAGTATTTCAGGATTTTTAGCTGATGGATCTGCATTGGATGTACCATTTCAAATTTTCAATATGGGTACAAGAGAAGGCACAGCCGACATAGTTATTATCCCTGAACCAACAACCCTATCCCTCTTGGCCGTAGGAGCAATATCCCTGTTGAGAAAAAGAAAATCCTAACAACCACCTATCAACAAATCCCAAAGGCTGTATGGCTTTGCTATACAGTCTTTTTTAATACATCATCCTGTCAACAGCTTCCCCAATTACTATCCCTACACCTGCAAATAAGTTGAACTGCTTTCATCAGGCTTAGCGTGTAAATACCGTCCCGTTGTCTGTATTGAGCTATGAGCAAGTGTCTCTTTTACCAAACTAATCTTCGCCCCGCGGTCGAGTGCGTGACTCGCGTGGGCATGTCTGAACCAATGAGGTGAAACAGCTTTCTTTATACCTGCTCTGACAGCCGCCTTTTTGACTATTCTCCAAACCTGAGAAGGATGCAAGTGCCCACCTTTCCTACTCCTGAACAGAGGATATTCATCATTAGCATTTTTTCGGAAAGAAATTAAATCACTAAACAATGGCTCAGGAATAATAATAGTATGAGTCTTACCACCTTTACCATAGACAGTCATTTGACCACCATTTTCTCTTTCCCGAATATCTTTCCAGCACAACTCACAAAGTGAACTTACCCTGATACCACTACAGTAAAGAACCCTCAGCATGAGCTTATTCCTAGGGTGATTCTCCATACCGATGATTCTTTGAACTTCTGCCTCAGTCATAATCCGTTCAGACAACTCATCACGAAATTTAGAAACTCTCAATGGCTTTGATATGTCGAACTGCAAGTAGCCAATCTTATAGGCAAAAGTAATGAGACTTTTTACAGCAGCAAGTATTCTATTTTGTGAAGCAGGTTTAAGGTTCTCTTCTATTAGACTATCAGCAAAACTCTGCAAATCTCCCAAGGTGATAACTCTCAACTGCTTATTAACGAATTTTAAGAATCGAACCATGTCAGAGCTATATGCTTTCTGTGTATGAGGACTGCGACCATGAAGCCACAGACTAATTACCTGCTGATCGTTGTGAGCCTGTTGAACTGTCCCTGTCTCTTCTAATTCCTGACCAATGTTGTCTTTTTCAGGCAGGTCTTTTGAATGCAATATAATGTCACTTATCATGCTTATTTCTTTACGACAATTAGACATTGCTCTAGCTCCAAGTATTCATCATTAACACATCATTTAAACAGCAATAAAGAACGATTTAGTCGAAAATGTAACGACAATTACATATTAATAAGACATCAATCTGACTTCAAATATCTAAACAATTCCCTGATCACCACTCCCTGCTCCTGATCTACTCCATCAGGATAAATTTCACTTAATCCCTGCTTGACTTGTTTGACAGTAGTATCAAGTCCCATCTCCTGTAGTGTTTCTGTAATTTCTGTAATCACAGGATCTACTTTTTTCTTTTTCAAATGAGAAACATTTTCCGATTTGCGGGGAGAATAGAAGAGCATATAACTACCATCAGATCCAATACCAGACTGACGACATTCCAAACATTTCTGTTGAAGAGTAAGATCATAATAAGGTCTTTTAGATCTTTCATCTTTGAGTGGCTTAGGGAAAAAACCTGTTTGTAATAACTGATAAAACCTTGCTCTGCTTAAATTACACATTATAGCAATCTCAGTGATCGATACAATCTGCTTTGTTATAGACAACTTTTTATTACTCATCTGACAACACTCCATCATCATATAGACAGTTATTTATAAAAAAAATCATACATCACAGTTCCTGATATGATGTTCAGCAACTGGAGTAATTTCCCTGTGTGAGCATTTATTTTTCTGAATCAGATTCTCCTGCAAAAGATACTGTTCAAGAACAGTTTTAATAGTCTGAGTAGGAATAGCAAGTTTTGAACTTATAACATTGAGTGGTGTAGGGCCATTATCATGTAGTATTTTAAGATAGTTACGTTCAAGTTCATCTAATCCTAAAACATCGATGTTAAGAAGCCTGAATGCTTCATATACATCATCGATAGTTATTACTTCTCTACCCTGAGAAGAAGTAACATTCCAACACATTTGCAAATTTCTATTAAGAGCTATACGTGGTGTTTTCTTGCTCCGTTTGGCTATTTCGACTAAGACCTGCTCAGACTCTACATCCCAATGTAATGCTAAAGCTCTTTGTCTGACAATATCAACAAGGTCATTAAGAGCATAGTGCTCGAACCGAGCATAGATTCTCATTCTGTTCCGTAAAGCATCTTGTAAATAATACTCATGGGTAGTGGCCATAAGTAATGTGAAATTCTCCAAAGGGATGGTTCTTTTTGCTTTATTATTTTTCCTCGGCAAATATATTACTTTTTCAGATAGTGCTGTAAGTAGTATATTTTGGGAAGGCATAGCATGGCATTCATCAATAAAAATAGTTGTATCTGAGGTAGCTGATAGTAATATCGATATGAGTTCGGAGTTAGTGAGCATTTCCCCATTAGTCTCTATGAGTTCAAGGTTAGCTAACTCAGCATGGATAGCTTTTCCTACCAAACTTTTGCCTGTCCCACTGGGTCCGACTAATAATGCAGGGCCAAATGACCCTGGGTTTTCATTTTGTCTACTCTGAAAATAAGCATCAAGATTGACCTTCAAAAGGTCAGTGACTTTCTGCTGACCTTTTATCCTGGATAGGCTCGTAATCTCAAATTGATTGACATCACTTGCAATAGTTTTTTCAGGCATAGACTTATTCCTTTCACTCTACCAAACTGAAAAACTCATCGACTGGTTTTGAAAAAAGTGCTCCCCAGATAACGCTGGATAAAGGGGAAATCAAGCTGGAAATTGACAAATAACTTTAGACCAAACTATTAAATAAAACCCTAAACTTATCGATACTGTCTAAATATCCCTCTATTTTATCCTGTTCTAAATAGGAATAGATACTATTTACCCTGTCATTAATGAAGCAGTCCCTGCATAAGTAGTGGCGATTCTATTCGCCTTGGTCAGAAATCAGCATTTTAACTTCAATAATCAACATTGCTCAAAATAGTGAGGTTTCATCGATACGTTTTTTTCGACAGATAAAAAAAATGCAGGAAAATCGAATAGAAATAAGAACTATTATTTTATGAGCATCGACTTCAAAATTCAGTCAGTAACACTCACAAATGAACAGGTTCAGGAATATTTCCCTGCTCTTATTGATATGATAAATTCATCTTTGCCCAAAAAGAAAACTCCGAAAAGAAGAAAGCCCAGAAGGAAGAAAGAAACAGTCGGTAGTTTGATCCAGGATATCCTTGCTGACATAGAGCAATATTAGCTTTGTTCAAATAAGTCAAACCTTGTGCTGAGAAAAGCATGCTTTTTCATATAGTAAAAGCCGCCCTTAGGGGTTTGGTTTTTACTAGAATACTTATATTTCACCCATCTCAATATCCGACTTTTTCGACAAGAGCAAATTCTTTCCGAAACTTTTTAGATTTTATTTTTAACTGGAAAAAAAAGAGTAGGAAAAAAACCAGTCTATGAGTTTTTCAGTTTAGTTATGTATGGAGATAAATTGGGACAAATGGTCTGGTAAAATATTAGGAGTAATATTTTGTCTGATAGTAGGGAAATGCTTCTTACTGCCTGATTTGTCGATTATTGAAATTCTTAAGGTAATTCTTGAAAGTCAGATTTGGTGGGTTTGGTGAATAGTCGCAAAGGGTCAATAGAATATATTTTCTCACTTTTTCCTTGATCATATTTCAGAGCACCTATAAAATTATGATATGTTTGAGAATATTATTCTGACAGGAACTAATCATGCAAGTTAAGAATATCAATATCAGCAAGATTAAGGTCAAAAGAGGAAGAAGGGCGGTCAACAAAGAAAGAGTTGCTCAAATAGCAGAGAGTATCAGCACATTAGGTTTACTCCATCCTATCTCAATTAATAAACAGTATCAGCTAGTAACTGGCAGACACAGGTTAGAAGCATATAGAACACTGGGCAAAAAGACTATACCTGCAATAACAACGGAGAAGGGGCTTAAGGCAGATTTAATGGAGATTGATGAGAATCTGATTAGGCAGGAACTCTCTGTGCTGGAAAGAGCCGAATGCTTAACAAAACGTAAAGATATTTATGAAACAATGTATCCTGAGTCAATTAAACGAGGACCAGGGCGAGGACACAGAGAAACAAAACGAGCGGTGCTCGTTTCTTTTACTGCCGACAGTGCAAATAAGACAGGTAGCAGTAGAAGATACATTGAAGAAACAGTTCAAATAGCCAAAAATATTCCCTCCGACTTGAAGAAAATGATACTAAAATCTGATTTGGCAGACAGTAAAAAGGAGCTACTCAAGTTGGCAAGGCTAGACAATAAACTCCAGCACAAAGTAGTCAAACTACGTTTGAAAAATGATGATATGAGTGTGGATGAAATAGTCAAAGATTTGCTTATTAAGAAAAGAGTCAGAGACAGGGAAAAGGAAAGAAAAAAACGGCTGAGTAATTCTGACTCAAATTCTCAAACAGAGAATATTCAATTATACCATGGTGACTGTCGTAAATTATTTCCTGGGATAGTAAAAGCACTAAAAAAAGAAAACCCTGATGCTGATATAATTGTACTTTCGGACCCTCCCTATAATATTAACTTTGCAGGTTATGATAAATACTCTGATAATATGCCTGACTCAGAGTATATTGACATGATGAGAATGTTCAAAGGTCTGAAAACTGCCATAATACAGTATCCTGAAGAGATGATGTCACTTGTCTATCCTGCATTAGGAAAACCTGATGAAGTATTGGCATGGTGTTATAACTCAAATATCAGCAGAGCATTTCGATTGATAAATATTTACAATACTACCCCTGATTATAATATGGTCAGGCAACCATATAAAAATCCTGATGACAAACGAGTTAAGAAGCTAATAAAACACGGTAGCACAGGAACAGGTATGTATGATTGGTTTGCTGATATTCAGTTGGAGAAGAATGTTACAAAGGGCAAGGATTCTCACCCTTGTCAAATTCCTATAGCTCTAATGGAACGGCTTATTACATTGCTGACTAATGAATCATCGATAATAATTGACCCATTTTGCGGGATAGGTTCGACAGGTCAAGCTGCTAGGAATTTAGGTCGCAGGTTTGTAGGGATAGAAATCTCTAAGAAATATTTTACAATGGCTGAAAAGAGACTGGCTGCTTTTTAATTGATTGATAGCTATGAGCATCGGGATAATACCAGTCTCTGACTTTTTCAGTTTAGTTATGTATGAAGCTACAGTGGAAAAAAATACAGGATTGTTTACTGGGCACATCTATGGGCATACTGTTTTGCTTAGTCGTAGGAAAGGTGTGGTTAGTTCCTGATTTGTCGATTATTGAAATACTGAAAATTATGAAGATGTCCCAACCGTAGTTGGAGGTTTTGATGGCTTCTCCATTTCTCATAGTTTATGCTACCTGTGATTTATTGTCAACCATTTCATCTTCTGCCCATTCTTTCAGCTTCGCATCCAGTATCCACAACTGCTGATAGCCCATGATTCGCTTGAACTTCTTTTCCATATCCATCAATGCCGATGCTGTCCATCTGACGACCATCGAATGATCTTTCCAATTCTTAACACGACCCGTACGGCTACGGATACCACTGTTAGGTGACTCGATCACATTGGTCGTTCCCAGGCATCGACAAAGAGTCTTCGGCAGTCCCAGAACATTGATCGTAAACATCTCATCAAGCCCTTCAAGAAGACTACCTCTTGCAGATGGATATTCCTGTTCAAGCCACTTTGCCAATTGTTTGAGTTTCTGTTTGCCCTTTCTGGCATCCATTGAAAACGCCGCCTTCATCGCACTTTTAACCTGGTCCTTCTGGTCTTCAGGAAGATAACGCATAACATTACGAACCTTGTGCTTACGGCAACGCTGGACGGGATTATTACTGCCATAGACAGAGTTAATACCGCACCTTAAAGCCTTGCTGCCGTCAATGACAAACAGTCGCAAGCGGTCATTCTTTATGCCGCGTTCGACAAGATCGTTAAGCAGGTCGATCACTACACGGCTATTTTCGCTGGAACCTTCGCGTAATCCCAGGACATGCTTAAAACCGCCCGTATCGACTCCCAATGCTACGATTACATGGCAATCGCCAAATTGTATCCCATCAATGTAGATAGCCAGAATGTCTGTGTCTGCGAAGTTTCTTTCACATAACTCCTTAAGCTTCTTTTCGCTTGCAGCGATAAATTCCCTGCTGACCTGCGACTTGCTTACACCAACAGTATCAGCCATATTGGGCAAAACATGCTTGTAGTTTCTTGTAGATACACCTTTCATCAATATCTCCAGCATACGACAGCCCAGACGGCTGTTGGTTATCAACGATTCATAGGCAGGAATTGGTACTTCCTTGCCACAACCTTTACCTTTCTTCCGCAGACGGGGCTTTTCAACACGCAGCTTTCGCTCGCTGAGTGATACAACCCCATATTGACTGCCGTGGTAACCGATGCCATTACGGGCCTTACCTGGCTGCTTATCACCTGCGATTTGCTGGGCACTGAGCATCAATACCGCTTCGATTGCCGCTTTGCCGACAACGTCAATCAGTTCATCAACGGCTTGTTCCGTATTGCTGATCATCTCCAGAAACGGCAACAATAGCTGGCCGTCCTTGGATAAAAATTCTGCAATCTTTTTGCTGTCAGTTTTGCTTGCTATTTTGTACAATTCTTTCTGCATGGCTACTCCTTTCAAATATAATTGTTTACTCTGCCTGATCTTACAAAAATCAGGCTGGAGTAGCCATCGCTTATTTTAACCTCCAACTATAGATTGGACATCGTCATGGGCATAACCGTAAACGTATTTGCGATAAAAATAAGATAAAATACAAAACAGTAATAATGAAATTTAAGACTCACAGGGATTGCTATAACTGGATAATTTCTAACCAACTTTCGAAACGAAATGTCACTAGTGAAACAAGGGACTATTTAATCGGAAAAAGATACGAAAGCGAAAAGAAACCAGTGGGTAATCCAAATCAATTAGAACATAATGTTCCAATTGCTACGGCTGAAAAAATTGCAGAAGAGTATAAAGTAACCCACATGACTATTAAGAGAGCAGAGAAATTTTCTATTGCTGTAGACAGTATTATTTCAATATTTCCTGCTAAACAGCAAAATGAGATGAAACTCTTATTACTAAATAGGGGCTTAAAGTTAAGTAAAAAAGACATATTAGATTTATCTACTTTCCCCCCCAAACTAATTAAAGAAGTTATTGAAGAAAAAAAAGAATATTGGCAAGCAAGGTCAGAAGCAAATAAAAACATAAAAGCTGCGAGACTACGAAAAGCAACCAAACTATCCTTGCCTAAAGATATTAAACTTTATGTAGGAGATGCTCTAAAATTAGCAAACAAGCATATTAAAGATGAGTCTATTGACTGTATCGTAAGTGATCCCCCATATTCCAAAGATGCTCTAAAGTGCTTTAATAAGCTTGGGGAAATCTCAGAAAGAGTTTTAAAGCCAAGTGGTTTTTGTTGCTTTTATTCAGGTAAATTATATTTGGATGAAGTTTTCAGAATTATGAGCAAACACCTTAATTACTACTGGCAGATAATATTACTTCATCATGGTAAGATTGGAACAGGTTTTAATCCTGATACGGTTCAAGCAAGGAAGGTTGATACGTTTTATAAATCTATTTTAATATTTCAAAAACCCCCTATAAAAAGAACATCTGAATATTTCGATGATGTCATAAAAGGTAGTGGTATTGAGAAATCACTACATCCTTGGCAACAGTCAGAAAAAGAACTTCATCAAGTAGTAGATAAATTTTCTGAAATAGGCTCAACTATCCTAGATCCTTTCAATGGAGCAGGAACCACAGGAGTAGTAGCCAAGAAGCTAGGCCGTAAGTATATAGGATTCGACATCGATGCTGATTGTATCAAGGAATCTAAAATAAGAATTAGGAATTTGGTAAATGTTGAATCTGAAATAAAGAGTAAAAAGAGAAAAGTAATAAAATCAAACATCAAGTTTTATTTGGGAGATTGCAGGACGATAATCCCTAAACACAAGATACTTGATAAAGCCGATATTGCAATTTTTGATCCGCCATATAATCAAAATTTCAAGTATGATAAGTATAAGGACAATCTACCCAAAAAAGAATATATCAAAATGCTCAGCATGTTTAAGGATTTTCCCTGCGCCATAGTCCACTACCCTGAGCAATCAATGTCAATGGTGTATGAAGCAATGCGGAAGGAACCTTCAAAAGTTATAAGTTGGAACTACAATAGTAATTTGAGCAAAAACTATCGACTTATAAGCTGTTTTAACTGTACCCCTGATTTTACAAAATCACCACAACCCTACGATGCCCCTTATGATAGGCGAGTGCAAAAATCTATATTGGATGGAAGATTAAAACCATTACGTGATTGGTGGGACGACATCGGTATCGTAAATAACGTGTCTCGGGAGAAGACAGAGCACCCTTGCCAGGTTCCTGTGGCTTTGTGTGAAAGACTATTATCTATCCTGACTGAAGAAGGAATGACTATTTTAGACCCTTATTCTGGTTCAGGAAGTATGTCAGTAGCCTGTAAACGAAACGGCAGACATTTTATCGGTATCGAATTGTCAAAGAGCTATATAGATATAGCTAAAAAACGGATAAGGAAGTGCTGAGATTACTTCTCATTTTCCGAATCAAAGAAGCCATCGAATATATCAACTGATCCATTCACATCACTAACTACATAGTAATCATATTTGTTGATAACTTTCCTGCATTCTTGGCAAACAATAGAACTCCA
>Ga0233431_1003902_pt1 | contig 16966 bp, 13 predicted proteins | sample SI_118_April2016_FD_179867 | JGI IMG/M metagenome (GOLD analysis project Ga0233431, IMG submission 179867) | Seawater microbial communities from Saanich Inlet, British Columbia, Canada - SI_118_April2016_200_MG | ecosystem: Environmental > Aquatic > Marine > Inlet | place: Canada: British... | reverse complement strand
AGAGAATCTCGGCGATCTCGGTGGAAGGGGTGATGGGGTAGCCCGCAAAGAACTGTAACCCCGCATAGAGCGCCCCCTGTGCGATGGCCTCATTGCCTTGAATAAATAACGTGCCGGATTTCACGATTCGTTTTCCTCCAGTGTGATGGCCATGTCGGGGCACCTCAGTTCACAAAGTCCGCAATTGATGCATTTTTCAGGGTAAGCCCAACAGGCCTTCTCCCGGTCGTCCAGCACCAGAACTTCCTTGGGGCAGAAAGCCACGCAGATGCCGCACCCTTTGCACCAGTCTCTGTTGATCACAACGGTTTTTTTGGGTTTCATATGACGTCTTTCCCATATTATGTCTTTTCAGGTATTTTTTCTAATCTTTGAAATATTCCGGATAAAGCTTTTTGGCGCAATCCGGACAGATGCTGTGGCTGAAATCTGCTTCGGAATGATCCCGAATATAGCTTTCAATCTGGTTCCAGTACCCTTTGTCATCGCGAATTTTTTTGCAGGATGCACAGATGGGAAGCAGGCCGCTTAAGGCTTTGACTTCCGAAAGTGCCTTTAGTAGCCGGTCGTGTTCCGCCTGAAGTGCTTCCTTGGCTTCCAGGCTTTCCGTGACGTCTGTAAGGATGATCAAATTGCACGGATTTTCACCGGTGATGGGAAGGAACTCCAGGGTGATCAGCCGCTCGTTCAGGGTAAAGGGGCCGAATTTTCTATCGGTTTCTAGGTTGTCGTCCTCTTTCTTTCGCTGTTTTTGTATCTGCAGACGGTCTTCCGGGCTAAAAAGGTCTTCAAAATAGGTTCCCATGAGTTTTTCAAGGGGAAGCTTCAATAGTAAAAGAGCTGCCGAATTGGTGTAAATAACCCGTCCTTCACCGGTGATTTCCATCAAGCCTTCCGACATCCTTTCCAGTACCACCTCGAAATGTTGCTTAACGGCCAACAGTTCCCGTGTGACCCCCCGCGGATAAATGTCCTGATGGCCGATGGGTTTTTCGTCGGGGTCCTGGTATGAGCCGTGACTTGAAAGCTCAAGCGCCGAAAGAACATGCGGCTTCATGAGATTGAAGGGGCCTTTTGCAATGCACAGGGTTGCTCCGATTTCCTCAACATTGAAACCTTCTTCGGCGGCCGTAGCGGAAAGAATGATGACGGGGGTATTTTTAAAACGGTCCATCTGGCGGACAATTCGGCACAGGGTTCGGCCATCGATATTGGGCATCACCAGGTCCAGGAACATGATATCCGGGGTATGCGTCTCCAGGATATCAAGGGCAGAAAGGCCATCTTCGGCAGTGATGACGTTATGACCTTCTTTCGTCAGGAGGTTGGACATGTATTTCAACATAACGGGACTGTTATCAACGCTCAGTACATTTTTCATGATATGTCATGCCTCCTTGAAATGACGGTTTCACGGACTTGATTGAGTCCCCGATGGTGTCTTTGAAGTCCATTTCAGGACCATCTCAAGCAAAACTGATTTGTTTATGGGTTTTACAATATAGTCGTCCATCCCTGTTTCCAGACACTTCTCACGGTCTCCTTCCATGGCCTGGCCGGTCATGGCCACAATGGGGATTCTCGTTAAATCTTTTTCTTTTTCAAAATTCCTGATGGCCAGGGTGCTTTCAAGGCCATCCATTTCAGGCATTTGAACATCCATGAAGATCAGGTCAATCTTTTGAGGTGAGGCATTGTATATGTGAAATGCCTTTTTGCCGTTCCCCGCCACCGCTACCCTGTGCCCGGACTTGGTGAGCATTTTCTCGGCAAGCTTCTGGTTTACCGGGTTGTCTTCCGCTAGGAGGATATTCAGTTGCCTTTTCTCACCACGCGGCGCAGGTGGTGTGGACGCGATCGGTTTTGCCGAGGCGGCGTTATCAATGGGCGCTTCGCTGGTTAGGGAAAAGGTCAGGGTAAAACAGGTGCCTTTTCCCGCTTCGCTTTCCACCTCAATGGGGACCCCGTGTTTTTCAAGGATCTCTTTGACAATGCTCATCCCGAGGCCTGTCCCCACCTCACCGCTGGTGCCGCTCTGGGAGGTGCTGGTAAACTGATCGAACAGATACGGTATTTTATCTTCGGGAATGCCGATCCCGGTATCCATTACCTTGACACGAACTTTGTCCGGAGGGTCGGGTTCGATGATCAGATGGATCGTCCCCTCCTCGGGGGTGAATTTGATGGCATTGGATAAGAGATTGTTAAACACCCGACCCAGACCGCTGATGTTCCCCATGATGACGGCATTTTCGCACGGGTCCTGTACCTGGATGGTCTGGGATTTTCCGGCGGCCATCTGCCCCAGCGAATTGACGCTGGTTTGAATGACATGAGACAGGGCGATGGGGTCCATTTTCAGCTCCGCCTGCTCCGCCTTGGCTTTGCTGAGATCCAGGATATCATTGATGAGACCCAGGAGCACATTCCCCGAAGATTTAATATGGGTCAATCCCTCCCGGTCTTCGGATTCCAGGTAGTCTTTTTCAAGGAGCATGTCCGCAAAGCCCAGGATTCCGTTGAGCGGTGAGCGCAAGTCGTGGGAGCAGACCGCCAGCAGGTTATCCTTCATGTGGTTGAGGTCTGTCAGTTCGTTAACCATATTTCGAAGGTTCTGGTTCAGGCGGTTTCGTTCCAGGTGACTCATGATCCGTGCCAGCAACTCCTCCTTGGCAAAGGGTTTCACCAGGTGGTCTGTGGCACCCGCTTTGAAGACTTCCAGCAATTCGGATTGTTCCGCACTGGCGGTGAGGAAAATCACAGGAAGATCCGACAGGTTCAGTTCTCCTCGAATGCTGCGGGTGAGCTGGCAGCCATCCATGCGGGGCATGTTCAGATCGGTAATAACCATGTCGATTTCACCGGCCTGTTTTTTAAGGATATCAAGGGCTTCCATGCCGTCTTCCGCCTGAATAATGCGAAGGCCTTCGCGCCGCAGGTATTCGGATACGATATGGCGGGCCACACCGCTGTCATCCACCACCAGAGCGGTCATTCCCTGAACGAGATGCGCCGGTTTCAGCACCTTATTGACGGCCGAGAGGATGGCGCCTTCGGGAAAGGGTTTGCTGATAAAATCCGCGGCCCCCAGCTGAAACCCCCTTTTCCGGTCTTCCATGGTGTCGTTTCCCGTGACAAAGATTACGGGCAACCGGTTGTCGGGACAGTGTGAAAAGAACCGGGCATACCGTTCCCCCCTGAGCTTCCGGCAGGTGTCGAACCCGTTCATCTTTGGCATTTCGATATCCAGGGTCACCAGGTCGGGAGGCGATGGGGTGGCCAGACGGGCGAGTCCCTCGAGGCCGTTCTTGGCCTCAGTCACCTCATATCCGCCGCCCTCCAGTTCTTTTCGAATGGTCCGGCGAATCATCCGGCTATCGTCTACCACCAGGATTTTCATGGCTTGTTCTCCGGGGGTTGGCTGTTATTGGTTATATTACTTCTGCTGGTAAAAAACCGAGCGCAGATAACGCCTGGGCTCAAACAAAGGATCCACATTGATCAACGATTCGGTGGCGCCGATAATCAGGTAACCATCTTTTTCCATGATCCTTCTCATATTGCCGAAGAGTTTTTTTCGGTCCGCCACATTAAAATAAACCCCCACATTTCTGCAGAAAACGATATCAAATTTCCCCAATCCATCAAGAGGGGCCATCAGGTTTACTTTCTTAAAGGTGACCATGGCCCGGATTTCATCATTGATTCTCCAGGCGCTGCCGTTGAATGTAAAGTATTTATTCAGCTTGTCTTCCGGCAGCCCCCGTTTGATTTCAAACTGGTTGTACTCACCCCGACTGGCACAGGCAATGGCGGCGTTGGATAGATCCGTGCCCAGCAGTCGTATCCGGTACCGTTTCAGGTCGATCAGCAGCTCTTTTAGAACCATGGCAATGCTGTAAATCTCCTGACCGGTGGAGCAGGCTGCACTCCAGATGCGGATGGGGGTTGGGAAAAATCCGGAAGATACCGCCCGTCTCGCATCAATGAGGTCCGGAATAATTTTGTGCTGAAGGAGTTCAAATGGCCCTTTGTCCCTGAAAAAAAGCGTTTCGTTGGTAGAAATCCGGTCAATGATTTTCTGCCTGAGGCCTTCGCCCTGAAGGTGTCTTGCCTTCTGGTAGAGTTGAAAGAAAGAAGTGCAGTTTTCTTCCTCAAGCACGGAGGCCAGCCGGGTTTCCAGAAGATAGTCCTTGCTTTTGTCAAGATGGATTCCCGATAGCTCCTGTATGTATTGACAAAACAGGCCATGTTCTTCCTGGGTGATCTTTACCATTCAGAATTCGCTGATAAAACGGTTTTGGGAGGGCCCGCAAAAAGTATTCTAATCATTGGCTTTTCACGCCCTTAACGATCGTTCGGCGAACGTGCCCGGCGATCTGATTGAGGGGCACCACCCTATTGACCATACCCATTTCAATCGGTTTTCTGGCCATGCCGTATACGACGCTGCTGGCTTCATCCTGGGCGATAATGAAGGCCCCTTTTTTTTTCATTTGTTGCAGCCCCTTTGTGCCATCGGAGCCCATTCCAGTCATAATGACCCCCGTGACGTTGCCGCCGAAATGATCCGCCACCGACCTGAAGAGGTAATCGGCTGAAGGTGAACAGCCGTTTTCCGGGGGATCGTTGGTGATGCGAATGATCTTGGTCTTTTTGAACACGTCGTTGGCTACTTTCATCTGTTTGCCCCCCGGTGCGATATAGGCAGTGTTGGGCTCAATTTTTTCCCCATCAACGGCCTCTTTTACCGTGATGGCACAACGACGGTCCAGATTCCTGGCCAGGGACTCCGTGAACACGGGCGGCATGTGCTGCACTATCAACAGCGGAATCCCCAGATCCGCTGGCAATTCCGGTAGAAACCGGCCCAGGGCCACAGGGCCGCCGGTGGAAATGCCGATGGCAACGACTCTGGCGTTGGGGGTCAAATGAATGGAAGATGGCTGTTTTGCAACCCCTGTGCCACCCGGGGAAACCTCAGGCGTTGCAGGCAACCCATGGCGCACATTCTGTTGCTTGCCCTTTAAGATCCTCCGCACTTCCCTGAGTCTCGAAAAGGCTTTGATCATGGGGGTAATGGCTTTCTTGAGCTCATCCCGGTTTTCCTGAAGGCTTTTGGTGTGGGGTTTAGGGATGAAATCAAAGGCGCCCAGTTCCAGGGCCTTCATGGTCATGTCGCTCCCTTTCCGCGTGTAGGCACTGAGCATGATGGCCCCCACGTGCGGTGCATCCGTTGCCATCTTTTGGAGCACCGACAGACCGTCCATTTCGGGCATTTCAATGTCCAGGGTCAGCAGGTCCGGTTTCAGTTCGGCAATTCTTTTCATGGCGATCTTGCCGTTGTGGGCGCTGCCTACCACCACCACACCCGGCAGTTCACTCAGAACGTCGGTGACCACTTTCCGGTATAAAACGGTATCGTCAACCACCAGCACGCGAAGGTCTATTTCGTTTTTCATGGGCCCCTTTTTTTACATGGTCCCTTAATCCAGGACTTTTTCGATATCCAGAATCCCGATGAGACGATCGTCGGTTTTGATGACGCCGTGAAAGAAACTGCCCTCAATTCCGTTCATGTTGGCAGGGGGGGCTTCCACCTCGTCGATGTTGACCCGAATCACTTCGCTGATCTGTTCCACCAGCAGACCGATATGTTCACCCCTGGAACGAACGATAATGTTTCGGCCCTTGGCGTCTACTATGGTTTCAGGCAGGCCCAGTTTATAACCGAGATCAATAACCGTAACGATCTGACCGCGAAGGTTCAATATCCCCCGTACATAGGAGGGCGCGCCCGGTACCGGCGTCAGGATCAGCAGTTTGTTGATTTCCTGGATTTTCAAAAGATCAATGCCGTAAGCGGACCCCCGCACGTAAAAGGTGGCGAGATCCAGGCTTTCGGCATCGGTATTTTTATGCTGGGATGGTTGCATGGCGTATGAGCCCTTTCCCTCAGACCTTAAACCGGTCCGCCATGGATTTCAACTGTTCCGCCAGTTGGCTGAGACTTTCCGCGCTCAGGTTCACCTGGGAACTGCTGTTGGACATTTCCTGGGCCGCATCATTGACGCCCGAGATATCTTTTGCAATTTCCGCAGACACCGTGGAGCTCTGGGCCACATTCTCCGTCACTTCCTGAATACCCCGGGCGGCCTGGGCCACATTGCCGGCGATATCCCGGGTGGTGACGGATTGCTCTTCCACGGCTGTTGCGATAATGGACACGATTTCGTTCACTTCGTTGATGACCGTTGAGATCTGGTCGATCTGTTTGGCGGTGCCGTCGGTTGAATTCTGGATCCCCTCTATTTTCCGCTTGATTTCATCGGTGGCACCGGCGGCCTGTTTGGCCAGTTCCTTGATTTCATTGGCCACAACGGCAAATCCTTTGCCCGCGTCTCCGGCCCGGGCCGCCTCAATGGTGGCGTTTAAGGCTAGGAGGTTGGTCTGTTCAGAAATCTCGGTAATGGATTCGGTTACCTTGCCGATTTCCCGGGCGGCTTTCCCCAATTCATCCACGGTTTCAGACGCGCTTTGGGCCTCCAAGACCGCTTTTTCCGTGATGTTGGCCGCTTTTTCGGTGTTCTGAGCGATTTCACTGATGGTGGCGGTCATTTGTTCGGAAGCCGTGGCCACCATGTTAACGTTGGTGGAGGCTTGCTCCGTGGCGGCTGCCACGGAAGACATGTTGGCGCTCATCTCTTCCGCCGCTGAGGAAACCGTATTGGACTTTTCGGAAGTCTGCTCTGCGCCCGAGGTCATCTGGTGGGAGATGGCGCTCAGTTCCGTGGAAGAACTAGAAAGGGTATCCACCCCGGCGGTGATGTCCCGGATCATGCGCCCCAGGCTTTTGACCATGTTATTGAGCGCCTTGGCCAGGGTGCCGATTTCATCCTTCTGGTCAATGTCGATGGTCTCCCTGAAATCGCCTTCCGCCATTTTTCCGGCAAATGCCGTTCCTTTCTGAATGGGTCGTGTAATGGAGATACTCAGGAAGATCCCCAGGGCCAGGGCTGCGGCAAATCCCACAATCATACCCAACACCGCCGTCATTTTGGCGTTGCTGGAATCCGAACGGGCCAGTTTTTCCTCCTGAACCACCACCCCCTCGTTGACGGCAATAATGTCTTCAAGGAGCTTGTCGGCCAGTTCATGTTTTTCCAGGGATGTGACCATGGCGTGATGGGTCATCCGGTTGAAAATATCTTCAGCTTTGGTGGTTTCACGCCCCATGGCTTCAAGATGACCGATTATGGCCTTTCCAGTTGGACCCATTTCCTTCTCAAATACCGTACGGGCCCCATCCGTATCGCCCCGTTCCACCAATGTCCTGATTTCCCCAACCGCTTTATGGAATTCACCGTGATACTCCAGCATTTCCTTTAAAGAGGACTGTAATTCCGCATTGGTTGTCTTAAAGGTCGGCGCCCATTTCCCGAAAGGGCAGGCAGTGGTGCTCGCTCCTCCGCTGAAAGTTTTCCCGGTGAGTATCATGACCAGGGTTCTATTCAATAATCCGTAGTGATCCCCCCTGAAAGCCTCGATTTTTGCCCTTAGCGCCATGGGATTCAGGATGCCTGTTTTGTCCAGTTTGTCGCTTAACCGAAGAAAGGTTTCGTTCCCCTTTTTGACTTCCTGCCAGGCCGCCACGAATTCTTTCCACAGTCGGGCCTCTTCCTGGGTCTGGGGCAGGGGTTCATACAGATCCCATGCGTTTTTGAAGCGTTTTTGAGCTGCAACGAAGTCCTTGTACAGTTGTTTATGGGCATCCATGTCCAGATTGGGGTCCAGAAGTGTCCGCTGAACCTTGGTCATGTCTTCCATCTGCCAGCTCATGACGAGCAGGTATTTGATGCTGGGCAAACGGATTTCGCTGATTTCCATCAGATTGCCGTCAAGGTTGTTGATGCTGCGCCATCCCACAAAGCCTATGATGAGCGTGATTATCGCCACAATGGAAAAGCCACCGATCAGTTTTGCCATCAGCTTCACATTCTTCATCCTCAATCCTCCATGTTGGAAATCAGTTTACGGTTTTCAGTCTTTGGTTTCCCGTTTTTTAACCATGACACGGCAACCGTGAAAGGTGACCCTCTATTCTAAATATTTCTCATGAAGCGGTCGATGCTTTCAATGAGTTTTTCTCTATCCAGTTTGATCTGGTAGTCGTCAATGCCCATTTTCCGACCCCTTGCGATGTCATCATCCTCCGCCAGGGTGGTGAGCGCGATGACCGGCAGGTGCATGTACCGTTCATCCGATTTGATTTTTTTCGCCAGTCCCAGTCCGTCCAGGTTTGGCATTTCAAGGTCCGTCACCACCAGGGATATGGTATCCCCATGTTTTTCCAGCAGATTCCAGGCTTCAAGACCGTCTTGGGCTTCAATAACCGTATATCCTTCGTCTTCGATGAACCCCTTGACCTGGTCCCTGAAAAAATTGGAATCCTCCGCAATGAGGATTCTGGCGGAGGCTGCAGACTTTTTTTCGGTCTCCTGGTTTTCAGTAAACCAGTCGGGGTTGAGTGTGGCGATAATGTCAAAGACATCCACCAGCAGGGTGGTCTGGCCGTCGATGACCACAGATCCCATGATGCCGGGCTGTTTCAGCGCCTTTTCATCCGTTTTGCCATCGACTTCAATGGCATCCACCGGGCCCGTGGCCATGAGCCCGACTTCCCTTCCCGCCAGCATGAAGACCAGAACCAGCAGGTGGCCTTTTTCCCCCAGGGGCTTAATGGAGGCCACCTGGTCAATGGTAAAAAGCAGCAGGTTGCCACCCCGGTATTGCATGACTTTTCGGCCGCCCATTATTTCAACATCGGTGGCGCTGATTTTTTCGATTCGAAGGACCTGGTTTAGGGGAACTGCAAACTGTTCGTCGTGACCGTTCCTGAAGACCAGCAGGGATTGCCGGTCTTTGCCGACTTTCAACGCCGCCGCCTTCTCCTTGGCCAGCTCTTTTGCCCGGGTGCTTTCGTGTATGGCGGAGAGTTTGGCCAGTTGCGCCAACTCCATCACGTCCAGGATCAGCGCCACCTTCCCGTCCCCCATGATGGTGGCACCGGCATACCCCTTTGTCTGCTTGAGATGCCGGCCTAAGGGATGCACCACGATCTCCTCAGAATCGAACAAAGCGTCCACCACGAGGCCGTATTTCATGTCGCCTGAGGATACCACGGCGATGTTGAGTCCGCTGGCAACCCGGTAACGCCGGTCGCTGTCGGTTCGCATGGGGTGATTTGAATCGGCGGCATCCTCGTTTTGAAAGGACGCGCCTTTATGGTTGCTCTGGTTTTGATTCTGTGATCCGAAAAGAGGCGTTTTTCTAGACCGTCGATCCGCTATGCGGTCACGGCGGTCAGTCCTGGGTCTTTCGGTGCCGGGGTCCGTAAAGGTCCGGCCGATGCCCAGAACATCAGAGAGCCGCAGCAGGGGCAGGAGGCGTGAGCGCAACCGCACCACTTCCGCATCCCCCACCAGTTCCACCCTTTTCTGTACCTGGTTGGCCGGCAACCGGATGAGTTCCACCAGGTTCACCTGCGGTACGGCATACCGTTCATTTTCGGTGAGAATGATCTGGCTGGGGATAATGGCCAGGGTCAATGGGACCTTGATCCGGACGGTGGTCCCTTTCCCAATTTTCGAGTTCAGATCAATCTGTCCCCCCAGACGGTCCAGGTTGGTTTTGACCACATCCATGCCCACCCCTCTGCCGGAGAGATCCGTAACCTTCTGGGCCATGGAAAACCCGGGCAGAAAAATCAGTTGGATTTTCTCGTTTTCAGAAAGACCTCCCGACTGTTCCTGGGTGATAAATCCCTTTGTGACCGCTTCGGCGGCCAGCTTTTCACCATCCAGCCCCCGGCCGTCATCGTTAATTTCAATGTTGACCTGGCCGGCTTCGTGAAATGCTTTTAGAAAGATTCGGCCGATGGGGTGTTTCCCCGCTTTTTCCCGCTGGTCGGGGGGCTCGATGCCATGGTCGATGGCATTTCGAACCAGGTGGGTCAACGGGTCCCCTATGGCTTCGATGAGGGTCTTGTCCAGTTCCACGTCTTTTCCCTCAATGATCAGTTCCACTTCCTTGCTCAAGTTTCTGGCCAGATCCCTTGCCACCCTGGGGAATTTGTTGAACACATTCCCGATGGGCTGCATGCGCGTGCGCATGATGGCTTCCTGAAGTTCGGATGTAATATGGTCGATCCGTTTCCCCACCGCTTCGGAGGTGTCCAGGTCTTTTCTGGAAAGGGACTGAAGGAGCTGGTTTCGACCGAGAACCAGTTCACCGGCCAGGGTCATGAGGGAATCCAGCAACCCCACATGCACGCGCAGGCTGGTTTCAGGAATGGCGGTATGGGTTTCAGCCGGGGTTGATTTTGGGGGGGGGTGCCCCGGAGCTTCCGTTTCGGGTGACGGGGCGGCATTTTCTTCCGCAGGGGTTGGGGGGTCAACGTGCTGGACCGTTACAAGCTCCGGGGTTTCAATGGCGAGGTCCTCGGCCGGGGTCCGGAGGGGGTTGTCCGGCAGCAGGACCCGCCCGTCTTCGGTTACTTCATAGACATGGTTCAAGGCTATGTCGAACAGATTTCCAATGTCCTCCGGATCCAGTATGCAGGCAAAAAGCATCATCAAAACGCCTGGCGGCGAGTTCAGGTCCAGTTGATGGCGCAAGGGGGACCCATAGGAAGCGGCTTCTTCCAGCACACCCTTTTCAGGGTGATCGTCATCTTGTGCATCATGGGGCAGAGGGATTTCCAGGAGATAAACCGATTTCCCCTCTTGTTTCATGTCCCTGATCTGTTCCAGGTCTGCAGGGGAGGGGGTCAGTCCCGGGCGGCCGTCTGAAGATGAAAAGAAAGCCGGTGTTTCCGGATGTTCCGAGACAACCTCATGAACGGGCGGTTCGGTGCGATCGGTAATGGAAGAAAGCGCTGTTATGTGATCGGAAATATCCATTTCATCACTTTTTTCCACATGGACCAGAAGGTCTTTGAGCGCATCGGATGACAGCAGCAGAAAGTTGATATTTTCAGCGTTGGGGACGAGCTTTTTATTCCGAATCAGTCCCAGAACGCTTTCCATATGGTGGGAGAGGGTTTTGATGTTTTCCAGGCCGATGAAACCGGCGCCCCCCTTGATGGAGTGGGCCGCTCGGAATACCTTGTTGACCCTTTCAGCATCCATATGGGCCCCGGCCTTTTCTATTTCCAGGAGATCCGTTTCAATGCCGGCAAGATGTTCCAGGGATTCGTCGATATAGGCTTTCAGCGTTTCGTCATCACCTGCGCTCATGGGGGATACTCCACAGAAAGAGGACTGGGCACGGACTGGCATATTTTGTATCAAAGAAAAACACTTACCATTATTTTTATCTATTTTCAAGAATAATATTCAATGGTTTGCTTAATATGACACTGTTTGTAAAAGTCTTGACAGAAATGGTGAGTTTGGCTATTGGTCTGAAAGATGGATTAAGATCATGTCAATCTGGAAAAAGGGTTACCGTTAATTATTTAATTATCTGTTCGGGGGAATTGTAATGAAAGAAATCAATGAACTGGATCTGCCCGATGACCTGCGTTACACGGAAGATCATGAATGGACCCGGGTGAAAGGTGGCAATGTGACCGTCGGTGTTACCGACTACGCACAGAATCAGTTGGGTGACATTGTTTTTGTGGAGATGCCCGGCTCCGGGGATCAATTTAAGAAGGGGGATGAGTTCGGTACCGTGGAGTCGGTGAAAGCCGTTGCGGAGCTCTACATGCCCATTGATGGAGAGGTCGTCCAGGTGAACCAGGCACTTGAAGATGCCCCCGAATTGTTGAACCAGAGTCCTTATGCCGACGGGTGGATCGTTGAGGTGAAACCCGATGATATGTCACAGCTTGAGACCCTCATGGACAGGGATGTTTATGTGAAACTGCTGGAGGGCTCCTAGTCCATGCGTTATCTACCCCATACTCCGGAGGATCTGGCGGCCATGCTTCAAGCGGTGGGGGTTCACAGCATGGCGGAACTTTTTTCCACTGTTCCCGATGAATGCGCCCGCCGGGAACCCCTGGACCTTCCGGAACCCCTGACGGAATGGGAACTGGATGCCCACATGGCGGCGCTTTCAGATAAGCGTGCGATCCATGCGCCGGGGGGCCATGCCCGGAGCCGTCCCATTGCGTTTCTCGGGGCGGGTCGTTATGAGCATTTTATTCCCGAGTCCATCAACTACCTTCTGGGGCGCTCGGAGTTCACCACCGCCTATACGCCCTATCAGCCGGAAATGAGCCAGGGAACCCTTCAGGCCATCTATGAGTATCAGACCCTCACGTCAAGGCTTCTGGGGCTGGAGGTGGCCAATGCTTCCCTCTACGACGGGGCCTCGGCCCTGGCGGAAGCCCTGCTCATGGCCGTGCGTATTACCCGGAAGAAAAAGGTGGCCCTGTCCAGGGCGATCCATCCCCATTATCGGCAGGTGGTTCGAACCTACCTGGATCCGGCGGGGTCGGAAATCGTCGAACTGCCCTTTGTTGAAAGCGGTAGAGCCGATGTATCCGGGTTGCAAGGTGTGGAGGATCTGGCGGCGGTGGCGGTGCAGTCACCCAATTTCTTTGGATGCGTTGAAGATCTTACGGCCGTGGGGGATATGTGTCGCGAAAGCGGCATCCTCTTTATCTCGGCGTTTACGGAACCCCTGGCTTACGGTATCCTCAAAGACCCCGGCAGTCAGGGCGCTCATATTGCGTGCGGGGAGGGACAGAGCCTGGGTATTCCCGAATGGTTCGGGGGGCCGGGGTTGGGAATGTTTGCCTGCAAGCGCCAATATATGCGCAATATGCCCGGGCGCCTGGTGGGACAGACCCTGGACAAGCAGGGGCGGCGCGGCTTTGTGCTGACCCTAGCCACCCGGGAACAGCATATCCGCCGTGAGAAGGCGACGAGCAACATCTGCACCAACAGCAGTCTCTGCGCCCTAACAGCGGCCATGTACATGGCATCCCTGGGGGGTACCGGCATCCGGGAACTGGCCCGGCTCAATTACGACAAGGCCGGTTATCTGAAACAGGCGCTGCGGAAGGCGGGGTTTCGAATCCCTTTTGACAGTCACTGTTTCAACGAATTCGTGGTTGAATTTCCGCCCGATTTTGAAGCCACCTACGACCGGCTCCTCAAAAAGAATATGGTGGCCGGGCTGCCCCTTTCCCCCTGGTATCCCGAACTGCAGCATCACTATCTCCTCTGTGTCACGGAGACCCGGACCCGAGCCGATATAGATGCCTTTGTTAAGGAGGTTCTATCATGAACAAACCCCTGGCACCCACCGGCTTGAACCAGGATGAACCGTTGCTCTGGGAAACGGGAAGCCCTGGTCGGACCGGTTTTTCCATGCCACGACGTGATGTGGAGCCTTTTCCTCTGGATGACGGCATTGCGGGGGAGGGTCCGGATTTTCCCGATTTGAACGAGATGGGGGTGGTCCGGCATTATACCCGGCTCAGCCAGTGGAACTTCGGTGTGGACACGGGTATGTACCCGCTGGGGTCCTGCACCATGAAGTACAACCCCAAAATCAATGAAAAATGCAGTCAGTTGGCGGGGCTTGCAGGATTGCACCCCATGCTGCCGGCGGGCATGACCCAGGGCGCCCTGCGGCTGATGGCTGAACTGGAGCGGCTTTTGGCGGAGATTACCGGAATGGATGCGGTGAGCCTGCAGCCGGCAGCCGGGGCCCAGGGTGAATTGGCCGGCATGTTGCTGATCCATGCTTATCTCAAAAGCCGCAACGTGACGCGGAACAAGATTATCATTCCGGATACGGCCCATGGCACAAATCCCGCCAGCGCGGCCCTGTGCGGGTATCGACCGGTTCGTATAAAATCCGGAGATGAGGGCATCCTGACCCCTGAAGCGGTGCAGGCGGTCATGGATGAGGATACGGCCGGCATCATGATCACCAACCCGAACACTCTCGGTTTGTTTGAGGAGCACATCAAAGAGATCGCGGATAGGGTTCACGCCCAAGGCGGGCAGGTGTATTGTGATGGTGCCAACATGAATGCCATCATGGGGATGGTGCATATGGGTAACAGCGGCGTGGATGTGCTGCACCTGAACCTCCACAAGACCTTTTCAGCCCCTCACGGCGGCGGGGGGCCGGGGTCAGGTCCCGTTTGCGTGGCGCGTCATCTGGCACCGTTTCTGCCGGTTCCCAGGATTCTGGAAAAGGATGGCGTCTATCACCTGAGCGAAGACTTTCCCCAATCGTTGGGAAGACTCCATTCATTTTTCGGTAATTTCGGTGTCATGATCAAGGCGTACGCCTATATCCTCTCTCTGGGCGCTGCAGGTCTCAAGAAGAGCAGTCAACTGGCGGTCTTGAACGCCAACTATATCAAGGAAAAGCTGAAGAAGGTTTTCCATCTTCCCTATGACAGACCCTGCATGCATGAGTGCGTGTTCTCAGACAAATTCCAGCGGGAGTACAAGATTACCACCCTGGATATGGCCAAACGCCTCATGGATTTCGGCTTTCACCCGCCCACCATTTATTTCCCTCTGGTGGTAGACGGTGCCATGATGATTGAGCCCACCGAGACGGAATCCCTGGAGGAGATCGACCGGTTTGTGGGGGCATGTCGGATGGTGGCGACTGAGGCCCTGGAATCCCCTGATCTTCTGCGGGGTGCGCCAAAACGGTGCAAGGTGGAACGGTTGGACGAAACGCTGGCCTGCCGGCAACCCTGCCTGGTGGGGTGAGATTAAATCATAGGATTTTGCTCAAAACTATGGTATCTGTGACCATATGCGTGCAGAACTGATATACCGTGAGAAGTACGTCTATGCTGATGGTGCGATTCGTGAAATGGTGTTGTGGAAAGTCCCGCGCAGAACTGCGAATTTTCCCGAAGCTATAAAATATCGCCTTTACTATGGGCTTGATGACGGCACCTGTGTGGTTCGTTTTGATAATGAGAAAGGAAAGGGCCATCACAAGCATTTGGGGAAAAGGGAAGGACCATACGTATTCAAAGATGTGGAAAGCCTGGTGGCCGATTTTTTGAAAGACATTGAGATAGCAAGGGGGACCCATGATGGAAAAACAGATTGAAATCGGCATCGGAGATCCCGTAGCCACTGCCAGGGGTTTCATTGATGCATGGAAGCGTGTTGGCATCGGTGAGGAAAGAGAGGCTTCCCATCGATTGCATTTCGAAAACCTGGAAATCCTTCTCAAAACACTGACTTCAACGCGATGGTTTTTGCTTAAAAGGTTGCGCGCCATGGGGGCCGTGAGCATCCGAGCGCTTGCCAGGGATTTGGGTCGCGACTATAAGAATGTACATACAGACGTGAAACGGTTGCAGAACGCAGGTCTTATTGAAACTACTGAGACGTCCAAGATAGAGGTCTCCTGGGATATTCTGGAAGCAAGACTGGAGTTGGCTGCGTAGCGACTTGGATTTCGATGGTGCCTTTATATGGATGAATGACACGCCCGAGAAATGAAATTACAGGTTTTTGGATATGGAAAGATAAAACGTAATCCCTCGTTCAACCCCCGGTTCCGCCCACACATCTCCCCCATGACGGGCCATGATCTCCTTCACAATGGCGAGCCCTAAACCTGTCCCTTGTGTTCCCCGGGCGCTTTTCTTCCGTTTGAAGGCTTCGAAGATCCCTTCCATGTCTTCTTTTTTGAGGCCCACGCCGTCATCGGCCACTGAAAAAACGTGATGTGTTTCGGTCCCGTCATGACCGAACACAATATTTCCCAATCCCTCCCCCCCATATTTTAGAGCATTGTCCACCAGGTTCCGAATCACCCGGATCATGGACACGCGGTCCGCCTTGATTTCGGGCAGGCGCTCCGGTTGAGACCATTTTATCCCCGCTGTTTTGAGCCGCTCTGATACCTCTTCCCTGATGACGTCAACCACCGCGGCCATTTGGATATGTTCAAGGGAAAGGGGCGCTTCCCGGGTTGAAATGAAGGCATTGATGTGATTGACCAGTTCTTCAATCATTGCGGAGGTTTTAATAATCTGGCCGCAGGTCCGTTTTCCCTTGTCGTCCAGCAGATGTTCCGATTGTTTTTGAAGCAGCATGGCCAGGCCGTGGATACCGATGGCCGGGCTCTTGAGATCATGGGAGATGGAATAAGAAAAGAGTTTGATCTTATCCGCGCTGGCCTGGACCTGGCTCTCCGCTGTTTTACGCTTTTCCGCCATGTGATTGAAGGCTGCGGCCACGTCCCTTAATTCGTCATCCGCTGCGGGCTCGATCCGATGGTCCAGATTCCCCTGGCCGAACGCTTCGGATCCTTCCTTCAACTGTCGTACGGACCGGATGATTCCCCGGGTGGTGATCCACGTGGTCAGGCCCACGGCCAGGAGCGCAAAAACTGTCATGCCAAGGGTAACGGAGAGGGCAACGGCGCCGTGATGAATGGCGGTTCGAGCCGTTTTTTCCGTGTCTTTTCGAATCAGTGGCTGAATGTCCTCGTTCAAGATCCGTCTGATTCTCAAAAGTGCTTTTTCGAATTCTTCTATTTCATGTCGCAGCCGGTCGGTGATGCGGACGATTTCCTTCCCTGCGGTCGAGGTTTTCTCATATTGTCGGCCCAATTGATTTAAAGAAGCCCTGGCGGAGGGGGGCAGGCCGGATTCAGCGTAAATATTTTTCCATTTCACAAACCCCTCTTTGGCATCTGAAATTTCAGTTTTAAGGGTCGGTTCCTGCTGGATCACATAGCTCTCAATGGCGGAAAAGAGCCGGTGAAAGGAGACTTTCATGAACAAGGCGGCTTCTCTTTTGATGGATGGTTTTGAGGCGCTTTCGTCCACCGGGGATGAAAGGCTCTGGTCGATCATAATGTTCATCTGATCCGCCGTTTGGGTAAATTTTTTCTGCTCACGGTTTCTGGCGTCAGCCAGGGTGATAATCTGTCTGGATAATGCCTGGTGCTT
>Ga0233431_1003901_pt1 | contig 16967 bp, 22 predicted proteins | sample SI_118_April2016_FD_179867 | JGI IMG/M metagenome (GOLD analysis project Ga0233431, IMG submission 179867) | Seawater microbial communities from Saanich Inlet, British Columbia, Canada - SI_118_April2016_200_MG | ecosystem: Environmental > Aquatic > Marine > Inlet | place: Canada: British... | reverse complement strand
AAAAAATACACTAAAAACAAAATAATACTAATTGGTTATGTAGTTGTAGCACTACTTTTGTACTCTTGGTGGTTACCTAAATCATTTATCATACACGTGGGTTAAAAAATAAACTTTATATATATAACAAGTTTAAACTAAGTATGGAAGTAACAATAAAAAAAGCAACCATGGATGACTTAAAAAAAGTCCAAGAACTAAATCTTAAACTATTCGAGAAAGAACATAAGGAATATGATCCTTCATTAAACTTAAATTGGGTCTTTAGCAAAGTTGGAACTAAATACTATAAAGGTAGAATTTCTCAAGAGAGTGGTTGCGTTTTAATTGCAACCGTTGATAATAAAATTATTGGATATTTATGTGGCGGCCTAACAAAAGCAGAAGAGTATAGAAATTTACCTATTGTTGCAGAACTTGAAAATACTCTTGTTTTGGATGAATTTAGGTCAAAAGGTGTTGGAAAAAAATTATTCAATGAATTCATGGATTGGTGCAAAACAAAAAATGTTGGCAAGATTAGAGTCGAAGCCACATCTCAAAATGAATTAGCAATAAAATTTTACAGGAACAACAATTTCAAAGACTATACACTAGTTTTAGAAGCAGATTTATGAGTTAATTTTATTGTAAAAAACTACCAAGAAATAAACTATATTGTCAAGTACACAAATAACATTTATAAATAAAACTAAATTATATCCTAAAATGGAAATCGAAATTAAACAATTGGAAGAAAAAGAAGTAGCTTTCGTTACTTTTATTGGCAACTACATGGGGAATTCAGAAGTTTTCAAAGGCTTATTCGATAAACTCTGTGGTTGGGCCGGCCCAAAAAATTTGATAACACCAGATACAGTGTTCATATCGGCATATTACGATGATCCTGCAACCGCAAAGCCAGAAGAGATGAGACTAGATGTTTGTATGACTATTCCTCCAGATACAGAAGTTGAAGGGGAAATAAAAAAGCAAACTTTGCCTGGCGGAAAATATTCTGTGATGAAAACAGAACTTAAGGGTCCTGAAGAATACGGTCCTGCGTGGATGAAGGTTGTTAATTGGATGAAAGAAAATAATGAAGAACTAGATATGTCAAGAGCTAGTTACGAGATTTATTTGAATAATCCAGAAGAACATCCTGAAAAACACCATATCTTAGAAATTTGTATGGCCACCAAATAATTTCTTTTTTCTTTTTTTCAAAAACTTATTCTAAACAAAAAATATAACTAAGAATTTCCAACTATATTGTCAAGTACACAAATAATGTTTTTAAATAATAAACTCCATAAGGAAAGAAACCTCAAAGAATAGAAACCTTTATATAAGTTTATACATATATAGATTTATATAAAAGGGGTGAATAGTATGTTAATTGAAAAAAGGGGCGAGGCAAAGAGAGGTAGGAGTATAGTAATGCAACAAGTTATACACTACCCAAGTCTAAAAACAGTACTAATGGTGGAAAAAGTGTTAAAAAACGCAGAAGAAGCAATTTCAAAGGAAGAACTAAAGAGAAGACTCCCAACAAAAATAATGCATCAAACACTAAATGTAATCTTGAACTACTTGGAGGAAGGAGGAAAAATAGCAATTCTAAAAGAAGGGATAATTTGGATTTACAAAGAAGATATCTCCGAAAAATTAAAATCCAAACTAACTAAAGCAGTAACAATAAAATGAAAAAACCAGTAGAAATACAATTCGATAAACAAGCATATGAAGACTATAAAGAGCTACAAAAAAATGTAGAAGAAAATAAGAAGTCAAAGAAAAAACCAACTCACGAACAATTATTAAATTCATTAAACGCTGCCATAGATAATATCAAGGCAAACCATAGGTATGGAGATTTAATTCCAAGGAAACATCTTTCAAAAAATACAATAAACAAATACGGAACAGATAAGATATTCAGAGTAGAGTTAGTTGGATTTTGGAGACTACTTTACACAATAATCGGTGACGAGGTTAAAATAATCGCTCTAATCCTAGAATATATGGATCACAAGACATATGATAAAATATTTAGTGGTTACAAGAAAAAATGAATACTTTCTACGCAAAAAATAAAAAAGAATGGAGAGATTGGCTTAGAAAGAATCATAAAAAAGAAGATAAAATATATTTAATTAGATACAAAAAACATACCAAAAAACCCACTCTTAATACTCAAGAAGCCATGGATGAAGCAATTTGTTTTGGGTGGATAGACACAACAATAAATAGATTAGATGAAGAAAGATACGTACAATGCTTTGTAAAACGAAAAAAGAATGCGGGCTGGAGTAACAACACACTAAGTTATGCTAAAAGATTAATAAAAGAAAGAAAAATGACTAATGTTGGTTTAGAAGCTTACGAATTAGGCTTAAAAAAAGGACCATTCGACCACAATCTGCCAAAAAATCCAGAAACTCCAGAGGATTTAGTGAAAGCACTAGAGAAAAACAAAAAAGCAAAAGAAAACTTCAATAACTTTGCTCCCTCCTACAGAAGAATGTATATTTATTCTATAGAAAAAGCAAAAAGAGAAGAAACAAGAAAAAGAAGAATTAATGAGGTTGTTAAACGGTCTGCTCTAAATAAAAAACCAGGAGTTTTGTAATAAAAAACCTTGAAACTACTTCTTCATCTTAGAATAAACCATAATTAAAAGAGAGATAACAATTAAAACGGTAGGTATTGCAGTCAGATACTTAAACGACTCCATAAATACGGCCATGATTAGAAGTAAAGGCATTAATATTGCTCCATAAATTAAACAATTGGAACCAATTCGTTTCAATTTATTTTTTATTCTCAGTTTATCTATTTCGTATCCATAAAGAATGTTAATAATTGCTAAAGCAATGAAGGCTATATGAGACAATCTCAACATTCTCCTAGGTAGTGAAGTATAATCTCCTACCGGCGAAACAAGTGGCCCATTAAACGCCCACATCCCCATAAATCCACCTAAAACAATCCCTACAAGGATCCATAACCAACCGAAAGAAATATTTCTTCTACCTACTTCCATTTTAGATATCTTGCATCTTTCTTAGCATAAGACAAAAACCACACGAAGAATACTATAAATAGTACATCAATCATTCCAAACCACAAAAATACTATATTTGCAAGGTTAGCGAAATAAAAATAACCAACCAGGCCTGCATACACTACTTTGTAAGAGATTCCAAGTTTTACCAAATCTACATTCCTATACAGATTTTTGTAAACAAAGTAATAACCGATTCCCATCGCAAAAACAAAAGCTGCGGACATTTGTAAGTACATAGGATAGGTCGGTAATGTTATACCAAAAAAACTATACGCGACTTTGTAAAAAAGTAAGAATAGTATTCCTAAAATAATATCATAAAGAGCTGCAATTAAAAATAATCCCTTGAAGAATCCATCTCTGTTTCCCATAACAACATTTAGAAAATGTAATATTTAAATGTTTCTAAACGATCTAGGATAAGTACCATCCCTAGAAAGGTCTTTAATCCTCTTTCTAAAAGCCAAACTAATGGCCAACAAACCAACAAAGCCCAATAATCTTCTGACAGAAGGATGCCTTAAAAGATCTAAAAATTTTATTTTTAATCTTCTTCTTACTAGCTTCTTTGAGTGAAACCTGCCAGAAATCCAACTAACCCCCCTATAAATCTCTCTTGCACTCATATTTTTCGGTTCAAACACAATATGCCTAAAGTCATAGTTTGTGTAATCATCCGTTATCAATCTTTTTTGCTTCTTGAATTGATTATACATCATAGTTCCAGGTATAGGAGTCAAGTAAATAGCCAAAAAAGAATCCATATTTGTCTCATTCAAAAATCTAAGAGTTGACTTAAAAGTATCTAAATTATCGCTATCAAATCCGAAAATAAAACCACCCTCTATTGCAATCCCATGCTTATGCAACAATCTTATAGCTTTCTTATAGTTCTCAATCTTATTATGCCTTTTATTAATATCTTCTATATTTTGCTTAGAAATAGATTCAAAACCCAAAAACAAACCAAAACATCCACTCTCCGCAGCCAACCTTACAAGCTCTTCATCCTCTCCAATATCAACTGTTGCCTGGCTTATCCAATATATATTCAAGGGTTTTAAGGCTTTAAACAATTTTTTTGCATATTCCCTATCTCCAATTATATTATCATCAACAAAGAAAATAAATTTTTTTGGGAAGGACTGAACTCTTTTTATATCTCTAATAACATGTTTTACCGGCCTAACTCTATGTCTATGTTTATAGAACGGAGATGTTGAACAAAAAGAACAATTATGAGTACACCCCCTAGATGTTTCAACAAAATTCGTATTAACATAACCCATCTTCTTGAAAATATCCCATTTAGGAGTCGGCAAGTATTTCAAATCCCTTTCTTGATTGTTTACATATTTTTTCTTTAATTTATTATTCTTAAAATCTTTTAACAGTTGTTCCCAAACTCCGTCTGCATCTCCAACTACAATAGAATCAGCATGTTTCAAAGATTCCTTTTGCATCAAACTAGGGTGTATGCCTCCAAAAACTACTTTAGTTCCTTTTTTTCTGAATTTATCCGCAATTTCATACGCCCTTGGCACTACCGAAGTATTAACAGAAATTGCCACTAGATCCACATCTAAATTATAGTTTACCGGAGAAATTTGCTCATCAATAACAATAACTTTGTCTTCTTTTGGGGTTAGGGCAGCTATATTTGCTAAAGCTAAAGATGGAAATCTCAAGAAAATGGTTCCCTTTGCTTTTTTCGGTTTCTTCGCTCTCAAAAAATCTTTTGTTAGCGCGACTAATAGTATTTTCATTTATTTAAAGGAGAATGCGACCGTATTTAAAGATTGTTTTTCTTTCTTAAAGTTTACTCTGCCAAATTCATAGCATTATGCCATTTCTTTCAAGAATTTAGAAATTATACTTTTATACGAATCGACTTCATTCCCAACTTTAATTTTCACCGCCATATCCTTAGTCACCCCATATGCCCCAGGCCCAACAATTCTGCCCGCCACAGAAGACTTCATTTTTAGAAAAATACTTCCCTTACTAACATAAAAACATTCAAAACTAGACCAAGGGTAAAAGGAAGTGTTAGTTTTCTTTAAAAATTTATTAATAATTACAATTCCTCTATCTGTCACCTTGTAAATATAACTTTGTGCAAAAAAGACCAGAATAAAAATTAGTAAAATCAAAGGATAAACAACCAAAGCAAAAGTATTCCCCGCAATTAAGCCAGAGACTATAAAATAAAATATTGAAACCAACATAATTAATATTGACGTAATCCACCAAACAACAGTCATAAATTTTGTCTTCACAAACAAAGTATCAATAAATTTTAAATTTATTTCTTTTAAGATCTTATAGTTCCCCGGCAGTTCTTGAGGCAATCTATGTAATTTCATCAATTCATCAATTATTTTTCTCATTTATAATATTTTCGTCAATACCTAAAATTATCCCCAATTAATATCTACAAAAACACTTAAATACTTAAAATCTTAAAAAACACTATGGCAAATATACTTGCGAGCCTAGGATACTTTCCTGCAGGTGGACTTCAAATAATATTTTCAATAATAGGTTTGTTTAATCAAGACAGATTTATCAAATTTAATTCGCTACAAGCACTATTTTATTGGATTATTATTAGTATTTTTATATACCCTCTTTCATTATTCCTAACTTCCTCTATTGGACAGACAAAGATAGGGCTTTTTGTTTTAATAACATATATTGGTTTATTCGGATTTATTATTCCGTTAGTCCTACTCATTAAGGCAATTAAATCTAATTTTTTCAAAATACCCCTAATTGGCACGCTATCAGAAAAAATTACAAAATATTCTAGTCTAGGCCAAGCACAAGTAGTTTAAAATAAAAAACCTTAAAAACTTCTCAGTAAAAATATACAAAATAGAAACATTTAAATACTACCATATATCACCATATATCATTAGGTTATACAATGGTAAAAATACAAATAGATCTTTCAGAAGAAGAAGATAGGTTAGTAGAAATATATAAATTAACAAACAAACTCAAAACAAAACAAGAAGCAATAAAGAAAATGATAAAATATTTTGAAGTTGATGTAAGACCAAAAAATTTAAATGATAAGGAGTATTTTAAATAAAATGATATTTAGAAAACAAGATGCAATAAGGAAGAGGGATGAATATCAAGATGCATTAGATTTTTCTCATGAAGGCATTAAGAAAATGTCTAAACATCTCAATGGCATGAACCACAAATTAAAAGATTATCATGCAAAAGTAAAAAAATATAAAAAAGATATCGAGGCAGATGAAGAAGAAAAAAGAGAACTTTATGCGACCGTAAACAATTTACTAGTCAGTGAAACTAATTTTGAAAAGGAAATGCTAAAAACTTCTCAAAAAGGGAAAAAAGCATCTAAAGTTATAATTAAACCCAATATAAGGGATTCCGATGTAGATGATTTCAGAATTAATGCTGTTCAAGAATATTTCGATAAATATCCCGAATATGCTACTAAATCCACATATAAAAAAATATTAGATAAGATTGAAAGAATTGAAGCGGGAATAAAAGAAACCAAGAAAAAATATAACTATTCGGCATCCAACTTAGGCAAAGAACTAGATTATTGGCCAAAAAATATTATGCACGCAAAAGATCTAATAAAAAGATTTAAAACCCAAAAAAAACAGTTTGAAGAAAAATTAAATAAAATGAGATATGTTAAAAGCGTAGCATTTAAATTAGCTTCAGAAACAGAAAAAGATAAAGTGAGAATTCATGACCTTTATTATAGATTAGAAGAATATGAAAATACTGTTAATAAGCTTGAAGAAGAATACAAGGAAGTTAAGAGAGAAGGAATACACAAATTGAATTAAAATGAGAGTCAAGGATATTTTGGGAATCGTCATAGGGATTCTTGCCATATCCACAATCGTTTCTATGTGGTATGCTATGATTTATGGAGGCATTGATAAAGGAACAGAAATTCTTTCTAATTCTTTAATTCCTTGGTGGATTAATCCGTTAGTAATTCTTTCTGCATCAAATGTAGGGATAACGATTGTTATTTTGATTATTATATTTAAAGATAAAATTCTAGATTTCAAATTTTAACTTAAAAGCCCTTCCTTATCCAACTCCTCAAGAACCGAAACCATAACCAAAGGAAAAGTAACAGAAACATCACCAATTACAGTAACAGCATCGGAATCATCCTTTATCTTTCCCCAAGACTTAGCTTCATTAGTCGAAGCACCACTCATACTACCAGAAAACGAAGAAGCAGTTGTCATATAAACAGCATAATCCAATCCACCATTCAACAAACAAGCCAAAATAGCATGATGCTTACTAATACTCCCTCCTAAAGATATCAAACCTTTCTTCTCATCCTGCGAAGTACTAAACAATATATTAGAAAAATCCTTAACCACATCAACTACAAAATCAGGATGATCCTGCTGAAACATAAACAAATGAAAACCAAAAGCCCCATCAGTCACAGCCGGACAAAAGACTTAAATAAAAAAACAGGGTCACAAATAAATGAATATCCCAGAAAAGATAATACTTAATCCAAATGCAACACATTCTAGAAGAGCTATAGAATTCTTTAGAAGATCTGGAATCAATTTTATAGAAACTAAAGATGAAAGTGAGCTAGAAACCGTTTTATCAGACATGCCAATGACTGAAGATTCGTCGAGAATTATTATTTGCGGAGGGGATGGAACTATCAATGTATTTCTCAATGAATTCATGAAAATTGACAGAGAATCAAGAAAAAACGTTAATCTGGGCATTCTCCCATGTGGTAGAGCAAATGATTTAGTTAGAGCTACATCAACCCCCCTAAATATAGCACAGGCCTATTCTCATCTAAAAGAAAGGGATGGAAAACCTGTGGATTTATTAAAAGTCAACGACAGATATTTTATAACTGGAGGGGGGATAGGGTTGGCTGCGAGAGTAATAGAAACTCTCAATGACTCTCCTCTAAATAAGAGGTTTTTGAATAGAGTTGCAAAAGATCTTGTATATTATGCCTTTACTTTAAAAAATCTAATCCAAGGCTATAAGGGAGTGAGAGTAAGTGGCTTTGATAAATCTCCTTATTTAGTAGTGAGTGTCCAAAATCAACCATTCATAGGAAAAAGATTTAATCTAGCGCCAGAAGCAGTTAATGATGATGGCCTATGTGAAATCTGTTTTGTTCCAGGCTCTGAATCAAATTTAAGGAATATACAGATGGTTAGAAAAATAATCAAAGGAGCACATCTACAAGAAGAAGGAGTTTTAGAAAGAAGAGTTGAAAGGTATAGGCTTGCTACAGAGGATGAATGTTACTTTATGGGAGATGGAGAATTACTTTGTAAAGGAAGGGAGTTTAACATTGAAGTTATGGGTGGAGAGGTGAATTTGATATATTAACCTTTTCCAAAATAAACTTAGAATAAAAAAACACCCTATCTTTTTCTTGCAACCTACTTGACAAATCTTTATCAAATTTCAAAGTTTTTACAGAAGGGTGTTTACTCCTATCAATCAAGTTATTCCAATAACAAATTCTCCCTTCTTTTTCAGATGATTTTACTATTTCTAAAAGAACCTCTTCATATTGCTCTTGCGTCATAGATTCAAAAATGTCCGAAAGGTTAAATTTAGAGAAAGTATCTGTTTTTTGTTTTCTAAGAAAAGTAAAAATATCCGAATTAATAAATTCTAGTTTATGAAATAATTTTTTTAACTCAAGAAAATTAGCCTCATCCAAATAAGGATGCCCTTCCAAAGGATAAGGAATTTTTCCAGTTAAAATGTAATGGATAAAATGATTCGATTTTGTTGGTATATTTGTAAGGCCCCGTTTTGACCTAGAATAAAATTGTTTTGCCACAGATTCTCCATTTGAATGTTTAAAATATTTTTTATCCCTACCTTTTTTTTGCATTACAGTTTTCGAAAAAAAGATTTTAAATAATATCTTCCACCTCCAATTATCCCATTTTGTGTCAAAGAATATTTTCTGTTCTTCTATATCATTAGAAGATAGATAACCCTTGATTGAATTTTTTGATAATACAAGACTTAAGACATATATCCTAAACATTTTCAAATACCTCTCGAATTTTCCGCAATGAATAACCCCCTCCTTTAGAGAACCCATATTGCCCTCCCAAAAGCTCAACTCTTCCTCAGTCAAGTGATGCTTACATTTATTAAAATATTTCAAACGGTTTTTAGATTTTTTTAAACCCAAAAACTCAATAAATTCTTCAAAACTTAACTCTTTTATCGCAGCAACTTTCAGTTTAACTAAATATATTTGATAAGGGTTTGAATCGATAGCAAATACCTTAGAAGGATTCTTAAGTAAAATAGAAAACAAATTTTCCCCTCCAGAAGCCACACTCAATATTTTATCTTGTTGATTGATATCTAATGCTAATTTTACTACCTCTGGATCCTCCCAACACATACTGTATCCAATACTTTTATGTTTGGTTTCCATACTTTTATATACAATCTAGAAGTCACTTATAATTGTATGGGTATACATGCTTAGGGGGGTAAATTTATAGGTATATTAGAAATATCTTTGATAAAATAAAGATGAAAAAAAGAGGTATAGTCTCCAGATTTTATGAGTATCAGAAAGAAAGATTCCCTTTTCTAGTTTTAATATTCACAACAACATCAGTAGTCTTAAGTTCTATGGCAATAGTGCATGGTTATGGTTTCGACGTACTAAACAACTTGAAAAATATACTTATCGGGGTTATAACTTGTCTTTTGTTTATGTTTAGCATAAGGGTTTTCGACGAATTTAAAGATAACAAATTCGATAGAAAATATCATTCCGAAAGACCCGTTCAAAGGGGATTAATCTCTCTGTCAGAATTAAATAGAATAAATCTCATATTTTTAATCTTTCAGGGAATTCTGAACTTATTTCACGCACTAATCCCCTTTTTCTATTGGTTATTAGCATTGATTTATTCTTTGGTTGCTAGGGCCGAATTTTTTATTAAGAAATTTATAAGAAGGCGTTTTATATTATATAATGCATTAAATCTGCTGCAAATATTTTTTCTTCAGATTTATTTATATGCGCTCATTGAGCCCAATTTTTCATGGCAAAATCCCCTTCTTTTGGCCCATTTCATATTTGTTTTAACCAACGCGGCAATACTTGAGATAGCTAGAAAACTAAAGCCAGAGGATTATAAAAATCCCGGCAAAGATACCTATTCCGGGAGGTATGGAATTAATAAGGCAGTAACCATCTATACACTAGTCTATGGCATAACCTATTTTCTTTTTACAACAATGGTCTTTAAAATTGCCAATTCAATCTCAGCACTTCTAATCAGTTTTATCCCACTCGGATTAATAATACTTTCAACCTCACTTTATTGTATAAAACCCACCAAAATTAATTCAAAACTTGTTGAAACCATAGCAATCCTCTTTTATTTATCCATGCACTTGCTACTTGTCTGGGCGGTGATCTAGTGAAAAATATCCTGATTTCATCCTGGCAATTGCTAACTTATTTTTTTGTTGGAATTCCCTTAAGATTAATATTTCGAGTAAAGAGACGGGTTAATTACAAATTTGAAAAAGATAAAAACTACATCTTAGCTGCTAATCATCCGGGCAGAATCGACCCATTCTTGATATCTTATTCTTTCCCATTCATGGATTTTCTTAAACTCATCCCTTTTAGATTTGTAACGGCAGATAAGTATTTAAAAAATCCTTTTTTGAAGCCATTTTTATTATTGTGGGGCTGTTTCTCCACAAGAGAACATAAACAAAGTGTATTATCAAGAGCAAAAAAGCTCCTCCAAAAAGGAGAAACCATATTTATTTTCCCCGGGGGGGAGATAGAAGGCGAAAAAAAAGAGAACATGCCCAAAGTTGGGATGGTGTACCTAGAAAGAGAAGTAATTAACTCAAAAATTATTCCAATCCACATCAATGGAACAAAAAACATAAATTTAAAAAACAAAGTGATAATTAATTATAAGAAACAAGTCAGGCATAAAGAATTTCCCGAAGATTTACATCCTTTGGCAAATGAAGTCTACACCACAATCATGAAATCTAACACAATACATCAGGATGATTTATTTGAACTACCCTGGAAAAACACAGATAATCCAAACGGATGGATAGAGCCAACTACTTTCTGCCAATTTAAGTGTCCAGGATGCTACCGGGGGCTAGCTGAAAATGAAGTAAAAAGGGAACACGAAAGTTTAGAAAGTATGAAAAACCAAGTTGAATGGTTCTATAAAAACAGAAACACCCAAACCATCTCCATCGCAGGAGGAGAGCCCCTTCTATATCCTCAGTTAGAAGAGCTTATAGAATATATATCTAAAAAAAATCTTAAGACTAAGATATACACAAATGCAGTCTCCCTGACCAAAGAGAAGTTATTAAGATTAAAAAAAGCCGGAGCCACAGAGATAATCATACATTTAGACAAATTTCAAAGGGGCCTTCCTTCCGAACAAGAAGTAAACCAATTGAGGGAAGAATATTGTAATTTATTTAGAGAAGTCAAAGGAATAAATCTTGGCTTTATAATGCCAATCTCGAAGCAGAACGTGACCGATTTAAAAATTTTAGCAAAGTTCTTCCAAAATAATTCAGATATAGTTAGCCTCGTAGTATTCACAGTATATAAGGAGATGCTGCCTGGGAAAGTAATCGAAAAAGATTTAGAGATAGGAATGGAGGATGTTGCAGAGGCAGTGAAGAAATCTTTTGATTTATCTTACAGTGCTTATCTTGGAAAAAAGTTCGGAAATTCTATATCTTGGCTTTTTTCTCTATCCGCTTACGCAGATGGAAAGGTTATCAAATCGTTTGACAAATCTTTTTATAAAAAAATACAAGAAGATTATTACTCCAGAAAAGGGAAATATTTCATAACTAAATTAAACCGAGCAATTCCTCCTAAAAAATTAATCTTAGCAAGAAACAAATCCGCTAAAAAAATAGCATTAGATGCAATGAAAAGAAATTGTTCACAAATCAATACACAAACAGTACTAATAATCGACGCCCCAGAAATTAACAACGGAAATTGGAATATCTGCAATTCTTGTCCCGACGCCATGATACACAATAACAGATTAGTCCCCTCCTGTTTATTAGAAAGGATAAAGGGAGGAGAGAATATAGAAATAAACTAATTAGGTAACTCTAAGACCACATACTCAGAGACTATATCATAGCCCCCATAAGGGAATTTCATAACATTATTTTTATTGTGAATTAATGAATAATAAACCTCTTCAAATCCTTTTTCTTTAGCTTTTATATGTTGAGAAAACAAAAGCGCAGCAGCCACATTTTGTTCCCTAAATTCCTTCACAACCCCAATCGTTTTTAGAATTAATTGCTTTTTATCAAGGATATTTGGTATTGAAAAGCAAAATGCAATAGGTTCGCCAGTTTTCGTCTCCACTATTTCCAAAAATTCGGAATCTAACTTATCTAAAATCCCCCCATATAAATAGATAAGTTCACCATAAGTCAAAGGAACAAAATTCCAACTATCTCGGAATATTCTATTAGACAAATCAAGAATAAGCTTACTATCTGATTCTCCTTTATTTAATGGCCTGATTATAAATCCCTCTTTTTTGTGTTCTTTATAAGATTCTTCTGTCTGAGGGATTATAAAACTAAAATCTTTTCTAACAGCAGACACATACCTATTCGCCTCTTCAAATCCAAATTCTTTCCAGAACTTTAAATAATACTCTTTACAAAATGGATCAAAGATTGTTAAGTTGCGGCTATCCGGCATAGTAAATCTATAGTCGTGCCATATCGACAAATTGATTGGTCCTCTTATAGTTTTACAACCATTTTCTTTTAAAAAATTGACTGCCGCCTCTAACAACGTATTACTAACTTCTATATCTTCAACACAATCAAAAAAACCAATTAATCCAATCCCCCCATTCCTCAAATCAATAACAGCAGAACAATGTCCTAAAATCTCTTCTCCCCTAACGACCAAATAACTCGAGATTATATTTTTCTCAAAAAAAGGATTCTTCTCAGATAATAGCCTAGATACATTTTTTAATAAATAAGGCAATCTTACATCGTTGGCATAATGTTTCTCAAGAAAGGATATATATCTCTGAACCAAATCTTCTTCATTAGAATATTTAACTACTTTAATTTCATCAGCCAATTTCAATAATCCCTCTCGCCCCATCCATTTTTACCTTCTGATTATTTTTAAGTATTTTTGTTGCATTTTTTACCCCGATTATGCAGGGCAAATTCAATTCCCTTGAGATTATCGCCGCATGAGAAAGTAAACCTCCATTCTCTACAATTAATCCTTTACACAACCCGAAAATAGGAGTCCACCCAGGATCAGTATGTTTTACTACAATAATCCCCATTTTTTTTCTTGGAATTTTAAACTCGCGCATAACCTCTACATTTCCCTGAACTGTTCCATAAGAACATCCAACCCCCCTTAGCAATTTTGTATTGGATGTTTTTTCTTGTGCAATGGGAGGCGGGGTTTCATTTCCATGTGTGAATATGACATTCTCCAATTCTATTTTTTCGTATTTTTTATAATCACTTTTTCTTTTAGCAATTATTCCCTTAACGTCAATAGATTTGTTTTCTACTATTTCTTTTATTTCTCCAAGTTCTAAGTAAAAAATATCATCATAATTGTCAACTATATTATTCTTTTCAAATTTCTTCCCTAAAGCCACAAATAATTTCCTAGTATAACTAAATGCACACGATCTAAGCAATCTTAATTCTTCTCTCATCTGTAAATAATATTTCGTTTTTCTAGCATAGTAGTTTAATTTTGGAGAGTTACCTTTTGTCATTTTATTATTTTGAGGATTAAGGATTTTTTTATTATTTGTATATGCAAAGAGAAGTTTTACCAAATGGGTAGGATCTGAATCTATATCCTTTGACTCAAGTTTTAGTTCGTTTGCAAATCTGCCCCCATATGTTTTAAGATATTTCTCAATTTCTCCTCTCAAAAGAATATTACTGTAAATACCTTGTGAGCATTTTTTCCATTTTTTCCCTTTAGCCAAATCAACTAGATACTTATCTTTCTTAAATATCTCTGCTATCCTATCTAAAGAGGATACCTGCTCCGAACTAATTAAAGAATTCATAGAGGCTATGTTAGAAAGGATTTGCTCGTTATTTAACCCCAATTTAACTGATTGCTTTTTATACAAACCAAACCAAGTCATGGCTAGAAAATCATTATCCACCGTTATACTCCACCTACTTAACAAATTTGATTTATAATTTTCAAATAAATTCCAAATTTTCTTTGATGAGAGTTCCTCTAAATCTAACATATTTACTTTTTTTAAATAAGAATCTACAAAAATTTTGAAATTCCCTACGTCCCCCTTAAATAAAATAAGCCTTTTTATTAAATTTGCATAATATACAAATTTATCAAAAAAATTGACATTTTTTCTGTAGCTATCATTTAATTCTGATCTATTCTTTGCAGAAATCATATCATCTAAATTTCTTTTATTTCTGGAATAGCCCGGGAATAACGTCAACATCTTATACCAGTTTAATATGTTGTAATATATTTTGCCATAAAAGAAACCCAATAGATTATCAAAGAGAATGGAGTTTTCTCTTATTTTCTTTTCTCTTATTCTTGAATTTCTAGCAACATCCCTATACACTCTACTATAAATCATTTTAACAAAAGAAGTAGTTAGAGGAAGCACTATTCCACTATAACTTTCTGCTATATTTGAATTATCCCAAACTTGCAATTCTTTCCCAACATCTTTTGTTATCGGTCTAGTTTGCAACAAATACAGTCGGTTGTTAGAAAACCCCCACTCTACATCCTGGGGCTTCCCTGTATGATTTTCCAAATCCCTACACAGCTTTATTAATTTAGGGAGAACTTTTTTCGGCAAGAATGTTTGTTCAGGCTCTCCCGGAGCAAAAAAGATCTGGTGGGTATCTATCCCTCCAACTGCCTTTTCTGCCGAACCCCTCACAGCGTTTGTCAAAACGCCTTTTTTATTCTTAAAATAAGTGGAAGTAAAAGCCACACCTGAATATTCAAAATCCACATAGCTCTGCACAAATATAGAAATTTTTGGGAACGACTTCAATTGAACATTCTTTAAATACCTATGAACTTTTTCAGAATAGGCAGAGCTAACTACGTCCAAAATAACTCTTTCTAACTCTTTAGGATCATTCTGAACCTTTTTAGATTCATAAATTCCCGCAAAACTATATGTAGCTCCATCTTCCCCAATGGCAGATGAGCGAACAATTAATTTTTTACTAAAACCCCTCAGAAGAGCAGCATTTAATTTGAACACACAAGAACGCACCCTCTTCCTTAGTAATAGCCTATCCTTTTGAGTACCATTAAAAGCATTTTTTATATCATCTTCTAAAACTTTATTACTTTTCAATACCGAACTAATTCTATCTTCAGGAATTACTAGAAATTTTGGAACCAGAAATCTACTTTTTAAAGAATGCAAAGAATAAGCTTTACTCCCGATACTATTTTCATCTAATCTCATAAAAAATGAAAAAGGATAAGGTTTATATAAAGGTTATTACAAAATACAAGTAAAGATGATATTTGAAATTGGGGTGATTTTAATTTCATTGGTACTTCTACTATTTATGTATCAATTAGATAAGAAAATCTTTAAGATATATGGTTTAATTTTTATCGGAGTTTTACTCTTCGAATATTTTACCCAAGCACTATGGCTGAATAAAAATCTTGAATCATGGGCATACATATACCTCGATGTTAGTTGGGTAATCACTTTGGGATGGTCCACCATCATAGTCACATCAAAAAAACTTATTGAAACATACTTTCCCTCTTGGAAATCTCACACTAAATTTATTGGAAGTTTGATATCAATAACGATTATAGGGTATTTTGCTGAAGCAACTGTAGTTGGTTTGGGCATCAGAGAATATTCTACCGCAGTTTTAAACGTCGCCAGTGGAGTAAATCTTGGTTTGGTCCCAATAGAAACATTATACTACATCCCAGTATTTGTGACTCTAGTTATGGCCTTTGCAAGCTATTGGCAATCTTTATTGTTTAAAAATAATAAATTAAAAATAGGAGGGAATATTTCAAAATGACCGGAATTCTCCTCTTTGAACTTGCCATGATTTTAATAACCATCGGACTGTTCTATTTCATGAGAAAGAAAGGTTACAAACACGCCCTTCTTAAGATATTTATTCTTTTCATAGGAGTATTTTTATTTGAAGTTATGAGTGAGCCCATGTGGAGGAATCTTTTATTACACTCCTGGTCCTATATCTACCATGATGTTAGTTGGATAATCACATTAGGTTGGGTTAATATATTTTTAGTGTCTATGCTTTTAGTAGATCACTATTTTAAAAAATATAGCGAAATTAAGAGATTTTGGTTATATTTGTTAGCTGTTACAATCATTACAGTTCCAATTGAAGCGCTTTTGTTGAATATGGGCATCCGGGCCTATGATCCAGTTTTAACCAGTACCATGACCGGAATTTCATTTTTATCTGCCCCAATAGAAACACTATTTATAGTTCCCATGATCGCCGCCCTAGTCATACCTTTTTTCAAAGTGTTTTATGGTTTGTTCAGAAAAGATTAAACTTTACTCCAACAACCCTTCCTTCTCCAACTCCTCCAAAACCGAAACCATTACCAAAGGAAAAGTCACAGAAACATCACCAATTACAGTTACAGCATCCGAATCATCCTTTATCTTTCCCCAACTTTTAGCTTCATTTGTCGAAGCCCCAGACATAGAACCACTAGAACTAGAAGCAGTTGTCATATAAACAGCATAATCCAATCCACCATTCAACAAACAAGCCAAAATAGCATGATGCTTACTAATACTCC
>Ga0233431_1003898_pt1 | contig 16974 bp, 16 predicted proteins | sample SI_118_April2016_FD_179867 | JGI IMG/M metagenome (GOLD analysis project Ga0233431, IMG submission 179867) | Seawater microbial communities from Saanich Inlet, British Columbia, Canada - SI_118_April2016_200_MG | ecosystem: Environmental > Aquatic > Marine > Inlet | place: Canada: British... | reverse complement strand
ACGTTTCTCTGCTTTTGAATGTGGACTCATTTGACTTCCTTTTTTGTTTTAAATTTAACAAGAAGTCTCTCACAGGATTAATCTCTTTTATTCCGGAAGGCTTTGACACGCTACACAATGAAAATGATTTAATATTTATAGGAGTAGAATCAGGAGCAAACATTGAGGGATTTACAATATTGTCAAACGAGGAAAATGGGAATATAAAGATAGTGGGAGCCAGTGCATACCCAGATGGACAAGACGGAGTATTTCTAAGCATCAATTTCAGCGTAGAAGAATTATTTGCAGAAAATTATACTGACATAAGCATATTAGAAATACAATTGAATGAAGAAATACCGGAAACAGAATATGCCAATACAAGATTGTATAACTTAGAATATTACGCAGGGGATTTAAATTTAGATGAACAGATAAATGTATTGGATATCGTGATAGAGGTGGGAATAATATTGGGAGAAGTAGAACCAACAGCAATACAAATACAAACAGGAGATATATCAGGAGATGGACAGATAGATGTTCTAGATATAGTAATACTAGTTGACCAAATTTTGGCAGAACAATAAAAAAAGCAAAAGTGATGTGACAATTATATAAGCAGTAAGTATATGGGAGGTGAGGCAAAATGGACGTAGAACGATGAAATAGAAAACATACAAAAAACAAACAAAGTAGAAAACACATGGCAACGTAGATTAAATTGCAAATAGCAAAGGGTACTCCCATAGATAAAGCCAAAATCCCTATCAAGACATATACTGGCAATACTTAAAAATCCCACCACACTAACCCGTTTTTGATAAAAAATATTATGAACTATAAGCTTGAGCAGTACACAGATGAATGTGAGTGCATAACAAGTAAACATATATAGAAAATCTTTTACCAATCTACAATTAAATTGTAGATTCATGCTCGTTTATGAAGGATATTAATCAAATAAAAGACATGAAGATACATTTACACATTAAAAGCAATCAAACCCGTGGGATAACTGCGGGTTTTTTGTCTGAGGGAAGACATGATTAAAGTTCTAATTACACTAATACTAATATCTCAATACCTATTATCACAACAGGCCGAAGTTACCAATGTACTAGCAGTACAACGTACCGATGGTAGTAAGTTGGTTGATATCACATATGATATCAGTGAAGATGCATTATTTTCATTTTTTCAAGTTTCTGTTGAAATTAGTCTAGATGAAGGTATCACTTATGACGCTTTAAATCGATTGTCTGGTGACGTAGGAATTGGTATCGCATATGGAACTAATAAACATATAATTTGGGACCTGGAGCATGAATATGAACCACTATATACGGAAACCTCAAAATTCAAAGTAATAGCTATTGGACATTATGAAGCCGAACCTCCATTTGAGCTTGTAACGGTACCTGCAGGAGAATTCACATATGGACCGTCCAATGAAATATTATCCATTGACTATAACTATGAGATAATGAAATACGAGGTGACAAATGCACAGTATGTTGAATTTCTCTTAGAAGCAATTGAATCTGAGTATTTATATATAACAGATGGAAATGTAAGTTGTTTCTATATTGGTGACTCATTGACTAATGAGGGTTATTACGGCATTGGACTTCTTGAACGAATTGAATGGAATGAAACAACTTTCATTGTTGAGGAAGGATATGGTGATCATCCAGTAGCGAATATCACATATTATGGAGCAAATGCATTTGCAGAATATTATGGCTTTCAAATACCATCAGATAAAGAATGGGAAAAAGCAGCTCGTGGAAATACTGGGTGGACTTACCCTTGGGATGGTGGATTGGAATATCGTGCGAATTATGCATCTAGTGGGGACCCATTCGACGATGATACAACACCTGTAGGTTATTATAATGGTAATGATTATGATGGGTACCAGACCATAGACTCTCCTTCTGTTTTTGGTGCATATGATATGGCTGGAAATGTTAATGATTGGACACGCAGTTGGGAAGAGGGAGAATATTTTCCTTCTCGCAGAACACGCGGTGGAAGCTGGGATGACCTAGGTACGTGGCCATTATGTAGTTATAATTGGGGGCATGCACAAAGTGATGACTTTAGCTCTAAACGTGGTTTTAGATGTTCAAGACCCACAGATTAAGATATTTTGATGTCAAAAGTTAACATAATGAAATGATCAATAAGTACAAAGTTAAAATGATAACAACTTTGATGGAAGATGAAAGAAAGATATAAACGGTGAAAATAAATTCTAAAATGGTATTAATAATTAAACATTTATTAATACTATCACAGATATTCTCACAGGATAGTACTGTTGTAATTTTCAATGAATCCCAAAATACTATATTAGATTCTGAAAACCCATTGACAGAATTATTAACTCCCAATCCTTGGGGTTCTATTGAATCAGGTGCATTAATTGAATTTTCATGGGTAGCGGAAGATGCGTATTTTGGGGAACAACCAATAAACATATATTATACTGAATCCATCGGAGGATATTTTATACCATTAATGTTAGAGTTATACAATGATGGTACCGAGCAAATAGAATTACCTTCAATCAATGAGGCTTTTGTAAGATTCAAAATTTTATCTACAGATTTCTATGGTAATACCGCCGAAGATTTTAGTGATGGATATTTTACAATCGGCAACCCATTAGGTGAACTACAAGACACAACTGTAATATTAGTAAATGAGTCCTCGCTATCTTCATTAGATTCAAAAAATCCTACAATTGAACTATACTCACCAAATGGCGGTGAAGTTTTCATTGGTGACATGCCTATATATATAGAATGGTTAGCCAATGATGATAGTTTCTATGGAAATGCAATTTCCTTTGGGATATCCCCATTTGCTGGATCATATTTTCAGCCATTTGGCTTTTCAGTCCCAAATACAGGATATCAGTCATTTAATACACCTGAATTAAACACAAATTATGCAAGATTACAAATTGCAGCGACAGATGGGTTTGGAAATTTAACCCTGGACTATACTGATAATTATTTTTCAATATTTGATACTTTAGAAATAATTATTGAAGAAGATACCACAATTACTCTTGAAAATTATTCAGAAATCATCACAATGGATTCAAAAAATCCAATATTGGATTTAATCGAACCTAATGGTGGAAATCAAATTGACTCTGGTTCAGATATTACCGTTGATTGGTTTGCAGATGATGATACATTCTCTGAAACCCCCATTGACTTTTCAATTGCTATAGGTATTGGTGAATACTTTATACCTGTAGAAAATGATGTGCCTAATTTGTCTGAATTCATTATAACCCTTCCTGAGGAAAACCATGCCTTTGTGCGTATGCGAATTCATGCAGAAGATTTATTTGGTAATACCTCTCAAGATGAAAGTGAGGATTATTTTATACTTGGTGATCCGTTTGAAGATTATCTGGTGGGCGAATTTGATGATCTTGTAATTCTCAATTGGGGTTGGGGTAAATATCATTTGGTGGCCATATCTTCTGATGCTCTTTCATTTTTAGATCCAGGAGATGAAATATACATTCTTGATGAAAACGGTATAATAGAAGAAGGCTGCCTTGACAATAATGAAGATAGTATTGGACCCATCATAACAGGGACAATTACCTATGAAGGTCCAACTGATTTACCACTACCAATTATTTGTACGGGTTCAATAAATTATTGTGATATGAATGGACCTCGTTTACCTGGGTATATTGATAATAACGAGATTCATTTTCTCATTCATGTTAGTGACATTGATGAGATTTATGAAGTATTCCCCACATCCTATACTATCGGTTCTGGTATATTTGGGGAACCACTTACTATGGTAGATTCTTTTGAATCACCCCAGCTAATGGACAGATCAGAACTGCCTGATCTCAATCACTTACGTAATAATCGAGTTGATTATACAGCCAATATCCTTCGTAATGATAATTTAATTGAATCACTTGAAGACTCTGACTTCTATTTTGACACGGATGTGTTGCTTGGTGAAGAATACTGTTACATGGTTGAACTAGTAGATGTAAACAATATTGAAATCCTGTCAAGCTCAACAGAATGCCTCATTATAGGAGGTGAAACTATTTGGGGTTGTACCGATTCACTATCGTTCAATTACAATAATATTGCAGATGATGATGATGGTTCTTGCATCTACTATGGTGATATTAATACAGATGGCTCAATTGACGTAGTTGATGTCATTGCTCTAGTAGGTTTTGCTCTTGGAATGATAGAACCTACACCTGAGCAAACATTATTGGGTGATGTTTATCCTGATGGGATTATCAATATTTATGATATTGTCAGCGTCATTTCTATTATTATGTCAGAATCTTTGCTTGATACACGTCCACTTACCGATGTTACTTTGATTCAAGAACATAAATCTCTTCAATTCTCAAAGACTGGTTCTATTGCAGGAATACATATTGAATATGAAGGTGAATTTGAATCTACACTGGAAGGTTGGATGATTGAGAAGAATGAGAATACAATTCTAATGGTTTCTATAGATGGTTCTGACCTCAATAAACTTAATTACTCTGGTGACTTGAAAATTAAATCCTGTTCGGTTGTAGATTGGGAGTTAAACAAAATAGAAGTAGAAATAACTGTAATCCCTGATCAGTTTTCCCTAAAACCTGCAAATCCAAATCCATTTAATCCAGTAACAACGATCAATTATGCAATCCCACATGATGCTTATGTAGTGATTAAAGCATTTGATGTTAGAGGAAAAGAGATTGCCGAGTTGGTTAATGGGAAGATAGAGGAAGGTAATCATGAAGTTGTATGGGATGCATCTAAGATGAGTTCAGGGATGTACTTTGTGAGAATGACTTCAGGTGATTATAAAGCTGTTCGGAAGATAATCTTTCTAAAATAACTGGAGAATTAATGAAAAGACTACTATTAACTATCACATTATTAATTTCACCAATTCTTGCCCAATGTGATTGGAATGAGGATGGATATATAGACGTAATTGATGTAGTCTCAATGGTTGATTGTATCCTATTTGAATGTTATGATGGTACACAGTGTGATTGGATAGAGGATGGCTCACTAAATATAATTGATATTGTAGCAGTTATTGATTGCATTCTGATGGATTGCTGGGTTGAGGATACTAGTGGCTGTACCGACCCTCTTGCTTCAAATTATGACCCTAATGCAATTATAGATGATGGCAGTTGTGACTACAATAACACAGTAACAGATATCGATGGTAATGTATATAATACAGTTATAATTGGTGACCAAACCTGGATGGCTGAGAACCTGAAAACAACTCAATACAACAATGGTGATGAAATTCCAACAGGATACAGTAATGGAGATTGGGAAAGTCTAGGGACTGGCGCTTATGCGGTTTACCCGTGGGATAATGATAATGCATCATTGGCAACATGTGAAGGAGACTGTGATGAAGTGTACGGTAGCCTGTACAACTTTTATGCGATTGACGATGACCGTGGCATCTGCCCAGAGAGCTGGCATGTACCGACAATAGATGAATGGTATGAATTAGTAAATTATCTTGGTGGATCTGGAATTGCTGGTGGAAAAATGAAAGCAACGGGAATCATTGGAGAGGGTGACGGCCTTTGGTACTCGCCTAACAGCGGCGCGACAAATGAAAGTGGCTTTACTGCATTGCCAGGGGGGCACCGTGATTACCCTGGTGCATACTATTATTTGGGTATTGTGGCAAATTTCTGGACTTCCACTGGGTATAGTGATGTAAATGCATATGGTTGGCAAGTAGGTTATAGTTATATTGAATCCAACTATTTGGGTTTAAGCAATAGGCATGGAGTATCGGTTCGTTGCGTTATTGATACAGATTCTGAAAACTTTAACGGATGTACTGACTCCGACGCTTATAATTTCAACCCAGATGCAACAATTGACGATGGAACATGTGAATACGTTTCAGATTTATTTGAGCTAATTTTAGTACCCGAGGGAGAATTTACTTCTGGCCTAGGTGATACATTGATTTATTTAGAATATGATTATGAAATAATGAAATATGAGGTTACAAATACTGAATATAAACACTATTTAGAAGAAGCATTGATCGATGACATTGTTTGGATAGAAGAAAATGAGGTCAAGGGAAATTACAATGGTGATGAGTATTATCCTGAAGGAATATATTCATATTACTATCTTGGTGCACCAGTTGAAGGTAATAATTACGGAAAAATAGAATACGAGACAGGAGAATTTTCAATTACTGCGGGATATGAAAACCATCCGGTTGTAGATGTTACTTATTTTGGTGCGGTAGGAATGGCTGAATACTATTTGTTACGACTCCCTACAATGCGTGAATGGGAAAAGTCTGCTCGTGGAAATACAGGATGGGATTTGCCGTGGGGTAATGAAGATTTAGATGGAAGCAGGTTAAATTATTGGTACAACGGAGACCCTTGGGATAATGGAACAACTCCAAAAGGATTTTTCAATGGGCAGAATTATGATGGATTTCAAACCATAGATAGCCCTTCCCCGTATGGATTATATGACGTTGTAGGAAATGTATGGGAATGGACAAATGAAAGAATTAGTGAGGGATCACCTAATATTGTAGTTCGTGGAGGAGGTTTTACAAATCAAAATTCAGGATTAAATACCTGGGAGAATGCACATCTACTCCCTGATTTTCATTATTACCATACTGGATTCCGTCTTGTTCGTGATTTTGGTAACATCTACGGCTGTACTGATTCTGGAGCAAATAATTATAACTCTGAAGCAACAAATGATGACGGGTCGTGTGAGTATAATGATATAGATGGTAATACCTATAATTCAGTTGTAATTGGCAATCAAAGATGGATGACAGAGAATTTAAAAGTGACACATTACAGGAATGGTGATGAAATCGCCACAGGATATACAAATCAGAATTGGGAAAATCTGACATATGGAGCATATATCATTTACCCATGGGAATCGAATATATTTTCAATATCAAGTTGTGAGATGGATTGTTCAGAGATATACGGAAATCTATATAACTGGTACGCAATAATTGATCCAAGAGAAATATCCCCAGAAGGATGGCATGTGCCAAGTGATATTGAAATAATGGAATTAGAAATGTATCTGGGAATTAGCCCGTCAGAGGTAGAAAATATAGGGCATCGAGGGGTAGACGAAGGGGGAAAACTGAAAGAAGCAGGTTATGATCATTGGGACTTACCAAATGAAGGAGCTACTAACGAAAGTGGATATACAGCTTTACCAGGTGGAAGATATACTGGTTATTATCAAGATTTAGGTCATTGGGGGTATTATTGGTCCGAAACAGAATCATATATCAACAATAATACTGCTTGGAGCAGAGAAGTAAGATACAGTAACTCACTAATAAATAGAGGAAATCACAGTAAAAGCGACGGATTATCAATTCGTTGTATTCGAGATTCACAATAATAGAGGGAAAAATGAAGCCAATAGATCATAATCACATGAAACTAACAGAAACTGGAATGACTCGCGGAGACAGTTTTCACGCAGGTAATATCAGCGGTAAGAGTGTCACTAAATAAAAAAATCTCAAAGGACGAATAGCATGAATCGAAACTCAGCAATTTTTTTGCTTCTTGCAATAGGTTTGATCGTAATTGTCATTGTAATAGGTCTAGGAATAGGACTAACCAACGAAGTGATGCTCTCGATCCTGATTTCAGTAGCTGCGCTTGTCATCTCAATTCTTACAATAGCAAAATCAACATATCTGCCATCAAGGATGAGTATCATTGCAGGTGATAATTATATAGTCGATCCAAATAAACCTGGAAATTTAAATCCAGGATTTATCATCCCAATTACATTTATGAATCTGGGTTATGGGGACTGTGTAGTAGAAACATTATGTTTAATCCTGACAGAAGAAGATGGAACCAAATTATTGTATGAACCAATCACAGAGATAGATATAAAATCACTTATACAGGATCAACATAAAGTACATGGGACAAATGTAGTAAATGCATATATGTCATTTGGACTATTTGGTCGATCCTCAGTAAATAAAGCATTTCTATTTCATCAAAAATTAGATCCAGAAGTAGGCCCAATACACTTGACAAAACAATCCTACCATGTGAGTATTCGCATCAAACTACTAAAAGATTCAAAACTAAAAGAACGTGCCACTTTCACTTTCAATGCAGACGACCCTTTTTTCCATAGCATCAATATTGGAAGTGTCTCCTATGTAATGAAGTATACATATGAAACCGCAATGAATTAGAACACACTAACGGATTAAGACTGCATAGCTGACCAAATTACAAAGAAACGCACTGTCAACCAATAGGTCATGGAAGAGCAAGGTTCAACATTAAATCATCCGAACTGAAAAGAAATAGTATGAATAATAGAACTATCAATAAAAAACAAGAAATACCAACACTCGTAAAGACTTGGAGTGACAGTTTTCACGCAGGTAATATCAGCGGTTGGACAATAAGGAGGAATATATGACATACGCAATTTTAAAGTTATCTAATGACAAAATTGGAGGTACAAGCCTGACAGGTGGAATCTGTGGGTCTGCATTCTTTATAAAGGAAAACTTAGCATTGACAGCCAATCATGTAATTAATACACAAACCATTGGTCCTAATACCGGATATAAGCTATATCAATATTGGTTGCTGGGGAAAGATGGATCAGTTATTGAGTTTGCAAAATCAGATATAAAGGATTATCCAGACTATGATACAACCACAATTACTATATCTAAAAATACTGGTCAAACGCTAGAATTGACAAGTGAATCACCAAATATTGATGACGACATATATAACGAAGGATTCGTATCTGATGGAATGCCAATTCTGGAAACAACTTGGACCAGTAACAGATTAGAAATTACAAAATGTAACCTAAGTGGACTTAATGCAAATGGGAATGGAAAAATAAAAGACATAAAAAAAATCACATTAAATGCAAATGATGTCAAATTAAACAATATTGAGATGATTGAAGCATCTTATCCAGGAAGAAAAGGTATGTCTGGAGGACCAATGCTAAATAGTAAATCTGAACAAGTAATAGGAATAATGTCTATAGGTTTTCCAGAGGATGCTACAATTAAAACATCAGTGTCTGCTGTGTCAATTCTAGAAATAATGAGAAAATTAAAGTAATAAGTATTACTGTGCTCAACAATCACTGTACCAGACGCAACAAACGGTACTGTGAAAAACGTGATATTGAGATACGTGATGAAAGTATTCACTAAAATAGCAAAAAGGCGAAAGCGCTCGTGAGTATTGGTCGTTAGATATTTTAAAAAATAAACAAGAGAAACTATAATGGAAAAAGTTAGATCTACTAGAATAATATTATTGACAATTACATTGATAGCATGGCTGATGACAACAAGTTGTGCAATTAGCAAAAAAATATATTTGCCCGATGGAAGTGATGGCTACAGTATCAGTTGCGATGGTGCTGCGGTTGGAATAAATGTGTGTTTCGAAAAAGCAGGCGAAATATGTGGCTCCCGAGGTTATGATATAATAAACCGCGAAGGTCAAATAATACCATTTGGAACAGGTACGGCAACAAACAACCATGCAGTCGTAACGTACGGAGCATTCAACACAAAAAGTATAATGATTCGATGTAAATGATATAAGATTCCATTAGATAATAAAATACCAAAAATATCAAAAAAATTAGGAATAAGAAATATAGGCCGAATGAACAATGAAATATAGCTTAAGATAAGAAAAACATAAACTGTGAAGCAACAAAAACCATTGGACAATCAAGACACAATAATAATGAGAGACTTTGGGAAAAATATAAAATAAAAATGAAGCCAATAAAATTAAATCACATGAAAATAATAGAAACGGGAATGACTTGCTGTGACAACTTTCACGTCGGTTATTCAGCGGTACTATATGATGCAGTATTACGCCAAAATTAAAAAGTCGTATTATCGCTTATTTGCCGTAAAGGAGAGTGAAGGAACGGATCCCGCCAACAGCTTTATCAAATGGTCCATCTGCTCCGATCCAGAGAATCATAAAATTATTTCTTCAGATCATTACACCATTCATCCGGACAAAATTCAGATAAAAACGGAATTCAAGCAAGGGACTATTCTGATTGGAGATTTTAAGGATAAAACGTCTAACAAAGATTATCAAACCCTTTATGAAATTGGATACTCAACAGAAGGGGTTTCGTTAGTTTATTTATATGAGGCTCAGTATGGCAACGGTTTTGGAGGGAATAAATCATACAATAAGAATCAATTGAGAAAGGGGGCCCAAATCTTAAATTTTCCTACTGGCAGATATAACCCATTTTGGATGAGTGCATATTACACAAAACTAGGGAAAGACCACATTAATTCAATATTTGGAGAAGAAGCATTGGATGAAATAATATACTTTCGAGGTGAATTAGGGAATATAGTAACATTGATAAAACATGTAACTCCTGAATGGGAGAGACTTGGACTAGATCCAGATAATAAAAGCTATGGATGGAATTGGAAACATCCAACTTTTCGGCTGGCAAGGAAATATGGATTATGAAATCACAAAAATCATACATAAGATTAGAGCGAACATACATGCAGCGGAGTTAAAACGGAAACAAAATGGAAGAAGACCTGAAAAACACTATCGAAGAAGTAGACAATGTTCCAACAGTAATAAAGAAAATTAAAAAAGAAGTGTGTACTGAACAATATCAATTGATATCAATTGATGGCAGAAGTGGAAGTGGAAAAACAATGTTATCTACAGAAATAACACAGCAGTTGAATATTGAACATATCAATCTAGACGACGATGACTATCTAAAGAAAAAGCAAGATGAATTTGTTGATGCTATAAAGTATGGGAGTCTCCTCTCTAAAATAGAAGTAGCAAGAAAGGAGAATAAACCAATTCTGATAGAGGGAATATGTATCATAAAAATTCTTGAGCGAATTAAGGTGATACCAACCTTTAAGATATATGTAAAAAAAACCATAGTAGGAGGTTTTTGGCTAGATGGAACTGATTATGATTACACAATACCACTCGAAAATACATTACAAAGGTTAGAAGAAGAACTCAAGAAAATCACAGAGATAACTAGTAAGATCGATAAGGAAGACATCTCAGAAAATTGCACAAAAGAAGGAATAACAATAGAAACGCTACGATATCATTATGAGTATCACCCAGATTTGGAAGCAGACCTAATCTATACAAGGGAAAGCATAACCTAAAAACAAGAGAGTGAAGCTGAAAGTAGGGTGACATAGCATCAAAAGAGAAAAATATGATAGAAGTAATAAATGAAATAGCAAGATTGCAGCAACAGTATTCGAGTGAAAATACATCGTGGATGAAGCGAAGAGGTGTATTAATTCGCTCAGAATTACCAAAAGCATTAACAAAGCACTGGGCAGAATATACCGAATCAATAGTCAAGTACACTAACGACATGAGTATAGAGGGTAGTGATGGCATAGGTAGGAAAACGCAAGCACCTTGGGTAAGAATATATTCCAAAGAATTATCGCCATCTGCAACAACGGGTTATTACATGGTAATACACTTTTCAACAAATGGAAAGTATTGTTTTATCACATTGGGCTGTGGAGCAAGCAAATGGGATAGTGATAAAGGGGATTTAGTAAAATATTCAGATGGTGAGATAAAAAGAAAGGTCGACTGGGCATTGGGTGTACTGGCGAGGGCTGAGCTAGACATATCTCACTTTCCTGATGAAATCAATATTGGCTCAATTCATCCGCTTCCCAAATCCTTTGAAAAAGCCACCATCCTTTGTAAAAGCTATGAATTACAAATAGTCACAGAACAAGAGATATCAAATACAATCTGTAATGCGCTAACTCTGTTATCGACAATATATGATCATTGCAGTGAGCTAAACGATTTACCACAATCAGAAATTGCAAAATCAGATATTGATGCCATAGTAAATCCTTCCAAAAAGAATCCAAACGCTCGACAAGGATACGGATTAAGTGGACCAGAGAGAAAAGCGGTAGAACTGCGAGCAATGGAGGTCACACATAAATATTTATCAAAGCTTGGCTACAAACTCAAAGACACATCTGCTAAGAACTCATATGATTATTTGGCAGTCAAGGGGGAAGACACTATAAAAGTAGAGGTAAAGGGTACGACGAGTGGCATAGTAGACTCAATAATGATGACTTCTAATGAAGTAGAGCTACATACAAATGAGGCTGGGACAACTGCATTAGCTATTGTTAGCGAAATTGAGTTTATAGAACGAGGGGGAAAAGCGAAATGTAAGAGTGGCAACATCGAATACTTCTATCCTTGGGACATTGAGCAATGGAGTTTAGAACCAAAGGCATTTCTAGTACTGAGGCCGAAAAAAATACAAAAGTAAAACACCAATGACAGAGCTAGATAAATTCATAATTCAATTTGAGGATCATATAGATGATATATTTACCTATAAAGAACATGAAAAGGATAAAACCCAAGGAATAATACGAATAGGATATCCCAAAAAAGGATATTCAGAATATGTGAATAGAGATGGAGTAAACTATCCAAGAAATGGATATTATGCAACAGAGGAAGTAATAAGAGAACTAAAAAATATTAGTTTTATTGAAATCCTAGATTTACCAGGATTACAATTTTTAGGACAAAATAAAACAATAGCAAGTCCATTCTTAGGAATAAAAATAATAAAAAATGCACAAAATGAAAACTGGATCATGTCACGGGTAGAAACAGAAAATTATACCCATATTGCTGCATTATATGAATGTATAAAGAGGCTTCTAAACCGGAATAAGGGAAGGGAAACAGATAAATATACAATAATCAGAAACCAAAAGAATGTAATAATTGAGCAGACAATAACAATTTTTGAGAATTGGGCATTAGAGAAGAATATAGCTAGAAAAAAAAACTTCTGCAAAATAGAATCTCAAAGCATACATGATAGTCTTGGCGACAAAGTAGATGAAGAAAACGAAATAGATTTTAATCCATTTAAAGACTTCTCATTTATAAAACTTGGAAAGAAAAAAATAAATATAAACAAAGTATTAATGGGCTTTATAAAATTTCTATTTAAAGATTATTCTGATGGTGAGATATTCAGAGGATCAGAAATGATTAAGTACTATAATCGATGCATCGGAGATTCGAACAACAAGAAATATACAGGGAAAAAAATATCTGGAAAAAATATCCCAGAAGCGTTTCGCAATCAAGATAAAACGAATGGAAAATTATTAGTGGACAACCTATTTGACACTGGTTTGGAACACAAATTAATTAGAGATGAATATAAAATAAAATCGATATATTGCGAGCAATACAATAAATACCAAAATATAAGCAAGGACCCCACTATATAATACACTAAATGACCCGCCATATCCTTAAGTAAAACAAATACTTAATGTAAAATATCCATGTCTCAGAAAAACTAAAAAGGAGAGATGGAAAAATGAAAAAGACACACACCCCTCATGAGCCTCTAAAATTAAGGCTCACAAACTCGGTTAAGACCCCAAAAAGAGAAAATCAGCATCAATTAGAAGGAATTATCGGATGACAAAACTGGTATCCCAACTTAAAATGCAGAGATCACCCTGGCTAACTGTTCAAGAAGTCGCCAGATATATGCGTGCATGCGAACGAACAGTCAGAAGTCTTATCGCCTCAGGGAAACTGAAATCCAAAAAACGAGGAACTCGACCAACTGGTGGGAAAATATTAATCCATAGAAACTGGGTTGATAAATTCATCATAGGTGGGGGTGGCCGTTTAACAACAAAACAAAAAACCGAATTACAGGAGTTAAAAAATGAACAATAAAAATAATAGTACAAAAAAATCGACAACAACAAGTCAGAAGAAGGAAAACCCAAATCACAAAGGTGAAATGACAGCCCCTCGAAAAGTATATATACGCAAGTTTGTAGAAGAATTTGAGCGGACAGATAGCGGTAATGCAGATTACCTTGTATCTCGATATGGTAACTACCTCCGATATGATCATACAAACAGAAGATGGTTAATATGGAATGGCCAATATTGGGAGCCAGATTTAAAAAATAAAATAATAAAGATAGCACAAAAAGCAGCTCGAAAAAGGCAGCGAGAGGTGTTAAATATTGAAGACTTCGAATTAAAAAAACTACATTCATCCCATGCATTAAAAGTTGAAAACCTCCACTATATAAACAATTGTATAAAATTAGCAAAATCTTATGGTAGGATTGCTACGGTTTCAAAAGAATGGGACAAACATTCACACCTGATCCAATTTACGAATGGCATATATGACCTTAAGAAATTGGAGTTTTATCCTGGAAGACCAGAATTAATGATATCACAATGTGTGGGGTATGATTTTGAAGAGTCTGCAACTAGTCCACGATGGATAAAATTCATAGATGAGATATTTGATGGGAATGCAAACCTTAAAATTTTTGTACAAAAAGCAATGGGATATACAATAACTGGGGAAACAAAAGAACAATGCTTTTTTATTTTAGAGGGCTCAGGATCAAACGGAAAATCGGTATTTCTATCGATTGGAAGAAAATTACTTGGAGATTATGCATACGATGCACCCTTTACTACATTTGAAAAAAAATATGGAAATACACAATCAAATGATATAGCCCGTCTGCATTCAGTAAGATTAGTCACGTCATCAGAAAATGATATGGATAAAGTTTTTGATGAGGGACGGCTAAAGGCAATAACTGGAGAGGATTCAGTTACAGCAAGACTACTCTACAAAGAGGCCACCACCTATCAACCACAATTTAAATTATGGCTTGCAGTAAACAACCTACCGAATGTTGCAGATAACACTAATGGATATTGGAGGAGAGTAAAGGTGATTCTATTTAGGGCTCAATTTGAAGGTAAATCTGTAGATAAAGATTTGACTGCAACCCTAAATACAGAGATACGCGGAATAATGAAATGGGCAATAGAAGGGTTCAAATTATATCAAAAAGAAGGTCTGGAACCTCCAACGGAAGTTATGCAAGCAACCCAACAATATCATCATCAAAATGATATAGTGGCGGAATGGCTGGATGACACAATTGAAAAAAAGTCAAATAGTTCACTAGGAGCAACTGATCTGTATAATGAATTTCTAAAATGGCAAGAGAGCGAGTATCCACATGAAAAAATAAAGCAAAACCCATTTGGTAAAAGGGTAAGATCTTATCTAGATATTAAATCAGGAAAAAGAAGTGGTAAAATAAAATATCTTGGGATAAGCTATAAAATTATACATGAAACTGATGAAATAGTAAATATCATTACAAAAAGGAAATGAAAGAGAAAGGACTAAAGGACTAAAAAGGTAGATTTTTATAAAACCCTCTATAAAGAGAAATAAAATAAAGTTTAGAAAAAACCTCAATTATAGTCCTTTAGTCCGCTTGAGATTTATGAAAAAAAAGTACCTTAAATAAGAGATAATCCAGGATGCAAAAGCCAATGAGATTATATACCTTATCATATTATAACATACTGTATTAAATGAGTTTATAATGATACTAAATGCTTGTAAACAGACAATAATGGCAGTAAATTATGATAATATTGGATAAGTAATTAATAATACCAGGTTTATAACAATTTCAAATGTCAAATAGAAACATAAATGAGAAAGGATTGGTGAGAAAGCGAGGTAGATACTTTCGCCGGGTTTACGTTAACCCAAATAAAACAATCTCCATTCCACTGGATACAGACAGCCGCAGTATAGCAATAATCCGAAATGCGGAAGTTAATATGGCCGAGCCGAAAATCAAATTGGGAGAGGCATATTCATTCTCATGGCAAAATGATTCAGGAACAATTGAACTAAAACATAAAACACTTACCGAGATAGGTGAGAAATACATCTCAGAACGCCGCCAAGATGGTATTAGAGAGTCAACATTATCAATTGATGATAGAACCCTGAGAAATCTGAAATCGGTACTTGGAGGATCATATTCAGTCTCAAGAATAACCCAGGATGACATATATACGTTCAAAACCGCCAATTCAGAAGGTTGGTCACCTGCATTCATGAATATCAATCTAAGGGGCATAAGAACGTTTTTACGGTGGTGTTATAGGAAGGGGTTGATAAAGATAGTGCCCGAAATTAAACTAACCAGAATAGCCCGTAGTTTGCCAAAATACTTGACCAATCGAGAATATGAGCAAATACAAGAATATTCATCTCCACATTTCAAACGAGCAATGCATTTTTATCGTGAAACTGGATGCAGACTATCCGAACCATTACTGGGCAAACTAGACGGGGAATTCCTGATTATTGAGGCCGAAGATTACAAGACAAATCGTGAACATCTGGTCCAATTGTCACCGGAACTAATAAAAATTTTGATGGAGATAAAAGATAAAAACTACACAAAACAGTACTACTCAAAATCATTTTTGAAAGCTAGTCGTAAGGCAGGGGTAAAAGGAAAGTCGTTTCATTCAATTAGACATACTTTTTCTTTGAGAACATACCTTAAAACTAATGATATTTACTTTGTTAAAACATTGCTTGGTCATGCTTCAGTTAAAACAACTGAGATTTACACAGATTTCAATATAAGAAAACTACAGCAAGATTTCCCGGATTTGGCTGAAAACTACCTGAGAACCCACACTAAAATACATCAATATGCCAGTCAATATTCCCCTGGTCTACATTCCTAAAAAAAGGGTAAATCACTGGGAACATCACTGGGAACAAAGTCCCACTCAAGTGATAAACTGTTGTAAATATACAAGTAATAATAACGAACAACTTCCTTCAAAGCCGTTGTGTGGCAGTGATGTCATAGGTGGATTCGATTTCCACACGCTTCCGCAAGTCCCCGTCCTGAACATTGTTTCTCGACGGGGATTTTAGTTTTAGGTCTGATAGAAATTCGGTA
>Ga0233431_1003895_pt1 | contig 16979 bp, 9 predicted proteins | sample SI_118_April2016_FD_179867 | JGI IMG/M metagenome (GOLD analysis project Ga0233431, IMG submission 179867) | Seawater microbial communities from Saanich Inlet, British Columbia, Canada - SI_118_April2016_200_MG | ecosystem: Environmental > Aquatic > Marine > Inlet | place: Canada: British... | reverse complement strand
CACGAAGCTTCGTTATGATCTGCTCGGATCCGTACCTCTTCTTGCTCACTAAAAACCCCCTTTCAAATCAGTCCAAGTCTAACATTTTACCTGGACTAGTTTTCGGGGGTCAGGTCACGTGGCATCAACGGGAATCATGCCGGTTTCAACGAAGGTGCCGTTACCATCGGTTTCAACCGAGGCATCGCCGATCACGGTTAGCCATGTGGGACTATGGACAAATAAGATAATTCCAGGAATACCTGCATTGGGTGGCCAGCCGGTACCGGTCACGACGATGCTGGTGCCTGGTACTCCACTGGCGGGGTCAACGGTGATTGCTTGATCGGATACAGTAAAGTTTGCCGTAGCAACAGGACTTTCGGTTGCCCATTTGTCTATGACTTGTACGGTTTTGGGTCCACCGCTCAAGCCGATTGGGACGGTTGTTACGTATGCAAAGTCATCAGCTACACCATCACTGTCCCTATCTGACATAGTTATGGGAGCACCGTAGGCACTTAAGCCGCCGATTGTAACAGAAGTGGGTGCGCGAGCGGGAATACCGGGTGCTGCGTAACCCATATCGAAGTTTCGTCCATTAAGTACGATAGTGGACCCAATGTTTCCGCTTGTTGGGGAAACAGTCAGTTTCGGCAGTACTCCAATAGTGCCGGAAGATGCGGTTCGTCCCGAGCCATCGATAGCAGTTGCGACTCCACCAAAACCTGTTGCGAATGCATCAATTGTGAAGGTTCCGTCGGATTCAACTACACCGAAACCTGGTGCCCCGGTATTTGCCATGAGAACTGAGCTACCGGGTAAGAATCCTCCACCGGTCACAGTGATGGGATCACCACTGGCTGCGGCTGTCTTATCGGTATTAACCCAGTTATAGATGAAATAGGAAGGCGTTTGCACTACGCTTGTATTACCACTTGTTGTGCTCACGCCGATGGTGTAACCGCTGGTTCCCTGGCCATCTCCGGCGGCGAAAGCCGGTTCTCTGGATAGAGTAGGATTCTTGATCCCTGCGTCCTGAGTGAATGTAACCGTTACTGTTCCGGGATTAACATTGATAGGGCAATTGACGGATACGGTTTGCCCGCTCACATTGACTCCACCTATGCCAACATTTATTGCAGTCCCGCCAGGGGTGCCTACCAGGACCTTGTGATAATCGAGTGAACTGGGTAAATATGTTCCTGCGGGGAAGGTGAGTATAATACCATCAATGTTTGCTGTCAGAGCCTCACCTGCACCCACCATAAGTGGAATGGTGTAGCCTGCGGGTTGCCCTGCCAGGTTGGGAGATACGGTGACTTCCGAGGTGCTCGGTGCCTCACATGCATCCCCCGTTCCATCGCTATCCGAGTCTGTCTGATCTGAATTGAAGATATCAGGGCAGTTATCGTCGATGTCCGATACACCGTCGCCATCGCTATCAACATCATCATCTGTAATAGTGAGGGTGGCAGTTATCGGTGATCCCAAGTTAACATTGTCGGGATTGCTCAGTGTGAGAGTGATCGTCTCGTTGCCCTCAACATCTGTATCGTCGTTTATGGGAATGCTGAAGGTTTTGTTGGTTTCGCCTGGAGCGAACATCAGCGTACCGAAAAATTGACCGCCGACTGACGTGTAGTCATCGCCAGCGGTGGCTGTGTTTTCGCTGGTGGCGTAATTCACACTGGTACTAAACGGGCTGGGACTTGAAAGCATTACCTCAATGTTCGCTGTTCCGGCTCCTTCAGCTACGGTGTAAGTAGTGGAAGCAAACGAAACCTCGATATCAGGCACATCGTCATCTACAATAGCCAGTGATGCCACCATATCTTGCATACCGAGGTTAATATTATCGCTGGGATTGCTTAGGTTGAGCCTAAGCACTTCATCACCTTCAACATCATCGTCGTTGTTAATAGATACAAGGAATGTTTTGCTAATCTCTCCTGGATCGAATGTGAGCGTTCCAGCACTAGCGGTGTAGTCGGCGGGTTGCTGTGCGGTTGAATCATCGGTGTAATAGTCAACCGTCACTGTATCGGGGCATGGCTCTGAAAGTTCAACTGTTATCGTAGCCAGGCCACAAGAATCATTCTCCGCAATTACATAACCTCCGGATGAAAACCCTACCCACGGCGAGGGGGGTGTGACCATGAAGGTGCCTGGTAAAGAAGAGTTGTTATACAGGTGGTCACTGGCGGTGCAGCTGAAAAAGTTGCCGGGAGTTGAACTTGCCGGGATGTTAAATTGAACTGAGATATCGCCATTGATGTCAGGTTCGGCAAAGGCTATAGGGGCGCCATTAAAAGCGATAGTCACCACGCCTGACAGACCGGGGAGCCACCCTGATCCAGTAGCTGTGACCAGTGTGTTTGGAGGAGCGCTTGCCGGTGTAATCTGAAGGGTTGGTTTGGTGACTTCAAATGTGGCGCTACCGCTCATGATGCCACTATCGACACTGAAAGCACCAACACCAGCGGAAGCACTGGCTGGTATTGTCAGGGTGGTAGGAGTCAGGTAACCCTGGGAGTCGGTTAAGATATTGCTGAAAGCGTTGGCACCAAACACAACAATAGCGGAAGCACTTGCGTCCAGAGGTCCTCCGCTGAGAACAACTTCAGTACCCTTGGGACCGCTTGTTGGGCTAACATTCAAAGCGATAGATGTTACTGTGAAGTTAGTAAGAGCAACTGACTGGCCAAATGCACAAACAATTGGATGCAAACCGGGCGTAGCATCGACGGGAATCGTGCAGGTTTCTACAAATGCGCCGGTGCCATCGGTCTCAACCGCGGCATCGCCGATCACGGCAAACCGTGTGGGACTATAGCCAAATAAGATAATTCCAGTGCTGGGGTCACCAGGAATACTTGCGTTAGGTGGCCAGCCTGCACCGGTCACGACAATGTTAGTGCCTGGTACACCACTGGTGGGATCAACGGTAATCGCGTGATCGGCAATGGTATAGGTTGCTGTAGCAACAGGACTTCCGGTTACCCATTTGTCAACAACCTGTACGATTTTTGAACCGCTAGCTAAACCGATAGGGACGTAAGTTTGGTATGCAAAGTCGTCAGCTACACCATCGCTGTCCAAATCTACCATGGTTACGGGGCCACTATTAGCGTTCATTCCACCGACTGTTATAGTGGTGGGTGCACGAGCGGGTGTGCCAGCTGCTGCCCAACCAATATCGAAATTGCGTCCATTAAGTACGATAGTGGACCCAATGTTTCCGCTTGTGGGGGAAACGGTTAGGTTAGGTAGCACACCAATAGTGCTGGAATTTGCAGTTCTGCCCGAACCATCGGTTGCAGTTACGACTCCACCAAGGCCTGTAGCGAGGGCATCAATTGTGAAGGTTCCGTCGGATTCAACTGTACCATCTTCAGTCGCTGCCCCGGTACTGGCCAGGTTAATTGAGCTGCCAGGTGAAAATCCGCCACCCGTCACGATGATGGATTCACCCATGGCTGCGGCTGTCTTATCGGTTTGAATCCAGTTGTATATGTAGTACGGATTGGAATTTGTAGGAGTTGGCTCTTGAGTGGTAATAACGGAGATGGTATAACCATCAGTTCCCCGGCCGTCCCCGGGCCCACTTGCGTGTTCCTTGGATAGCTGTGGATTGATAATCCCTTCACCCTGAGTGATTGTAACCGTTACTGTTTCGTTGTTGCTGATATTTATTGGGCTGTTCACAGTTACAGTCTGCTCACTGACGATCACCCCACCGGATCCGACATTTACTGCTGTTTCCCCCGGGATGCTGACAAGGACGTTGTGCCAGTCCATTGAACTGGGTAGTGTTGTCCCTAATGGGAAGCTGAGAATAATATCATCATTGTCTGCGGTCAATGCACCGGCTGGTCCCACATTGAATGCGACAACGTAGGCGGATGTTTGTCCAGCCTGTTGGTTTGAAAGGGCAACAGTTGCAGCACTCACATCAGCTGCCGCGGGTAGCGTCAGCGCAGGGAAGATCATGCTCAACGCTAGAATTAGGGCTATGGTTCCAAATGCTATCTTTCTCAAGTTTCCTCTCCTTCTCAATCCAAATAAGTTAAGCCTCTATCTCAAAGGCAATCGACTCAGTTGCAGCAATCGATCATAAAGACATTCAGTACAATTCCAGTGAGGTTTTGCAGATACCCCGTCGATCCGAGCTATACTCATCTTTTTGCCATACTTTCCTTTTTTCGTTTTCGTAACAGGAAAGTAAAGGCAACTGCAGAAGCAGTTAATACAACCACGATGAGTCCGCTAATTAAAGCTACAGTGGGTATCTCATCATCTTCTGAAGCTGGTGTTGGTTCAAGTGCAATCAGTGGTGTTGGTTCTACGACCGGTTTTTCTTCCGGTATCTTTGCCAGCATGGCGAAATTGGTAAAATGGCTCACCGGTGCGCTGACAGTATGATTCACCGGATCTACAATGGCACCTGCAAGTTCCACCCATTCACCTGCCTCCGTGTTGTAGTACGCGATGATTAAGGCTTCCGGCGCTATCCCTTCGGGTAGACCGTCAGGGTTGTAACTCATGGTGATGTTTATGGGCGGGTCAAATTGTGCCCCATCAGGGCCGAAGTCAAGCATGGCTAGCATGTGGTTCTCCGGTGACACTGGGGGTTCGATCTCCGGAGGCTGAACCGATATCTCGTTGAGAGGTTCACCGTTCGCATCCAATGCTGTTGTGCCGGCAGGCACCTGAATGGTGGTAGTTCCATCAAACGAGGTGACAGTTACCAGTTCGCTTACTACTCCCTCAGAGTTTATTAATCCGGAAATATCTTCCGTTACCAATCCTTCCGGTTCCTCCTTAGGAGCTGGTGGAGGAGGTGGAGGTGGCACCGGTGTTGGAGACGGAATGGGAGCCGGTTTGGGTGCCGGTGTTGGGGATGCCGCTGATTGCTGTAAGGGTGGTGGCATAAATGCTGCACCACCGCCGCCACCGCCGACAGGCGCACCACCACCGCCTGCAGGTGCGTTGGCTGTAAAGTTGGCGGTTACCATAACGTCGTCTCTAACATTGGTAATAGACAGAGCGGGTTGATTGAGATTGCTGAAAGAAACGGCACCAAAAATTGGGGAAACGATCCAGTTGGCGAACTGGTAACCTGAGTTGGGTTGTGCGGTGATGGTTGAACAATCATCACCATTTGGCATTATCTGGGTAGTTTCTCCCATCAGGTTTCCGCCAGTACCAGCGGTGAAAGTCACTGTGTGAGTTTCAATTACCGTTACTGAACCTTGGTCTGAAATGCCACCGCACTCCTCTCCGCAGGTTACGGTATAGGTGTAATCGCCCGGAATTGAGGTGTCGACGTTGGAGTAATCAATGGTCTCGGGGCATGTACCGGAACAATTGACACCCGCATCGATGAATAGCTGATCGTTAAGCTCGGTACCCTGAAAGACGGAGATATCAGGTACAGTGATCTCATCACAGGCGTCCCCGATCCCGTCATTATCGGCATCTTCCTGATTCGGGTTAGAAACAAGGGGGCAATTATCTGAGTTACCGCAGACTCCATCGCCATCCGCATCATTATCAGCGTCTTGGGGACAGCTATCACAGGCGTCTCCGATGCCGTCACCATCGCTATCGGCTTGGTCTGGATTAGAAGTGTTTGGGCAGTTGTCTACGGCATCGCAAACGGTATCAGCGTCTGCATCATTGCAGTCATCACAGGCGTCGCCAATACCATCCCCGTCAGTATCTTCTTGATTTGGGTTAGCGGTACCGGGGCAATTGTCTACATCGTCACAAACACCATCATCGTCTGCATCATCGCAATCATCGCAGGCATCACCAATTCCATCCCCGTCTGTATCTTCCTGATTGGGGTTGGAAGTACTGGGACAGTTGTCCACATCGTCACAAACACCATCAGCGTCTGCATCATTGCAGTCATCACAGGCGTCGCCAATACCATCGCCGTCAGTATCTTCTTGATTTGGGTTAGCGGTACCGGGGCAATTGTCTACGTTATCGCAAACGGAATCACCGTCTGTATCATTGCAGTCATCGCAGGCGTCTCCAATTCCGTCATTATCTGTATCTGCTTGATCTGGGTTGGAAATACCGGGACAATTGTCTGCATCGTCACAAATGGTATCATTGTCTGCATCGGAACACTCATCACAGGAATCACCGATGCCGTCGCCATCTGAGTCTTCCTGATTCGGGTTGGAAGTGCCGGGACAGTTGTCTACATCATCACAAACGGTATCATTGTCTGCATCGGCACAATCATCACAGGCATCCCCGATGCCATCTCCATCCACATCTTCCTGATTTGGATTAGGAATGTTTGGACAATTGTCAACATCATCACAAACGGTATCAGCGTCTGCATCGGTACAGTCATCGCAGGCATCGCCGATACCATCCCCATCGGCATCTTCCTGATTCGGATTGGCAATATTGGGGCAGTTGTCTACAGCATCGCAAATGGTGTCGCCATCAGTATCAAGGCAATCATCACAGGCATCACCTATACCATCTCCATCGGAATCTGTCTGATCGGGATTAGGGGTGTTAACACAGTTATCATCGGGATCACAGACACCATCACTATCTGAGTCGGTACAAGGATCACAAACATCGCCGATGCCGTCTCCGTCAACATCCACTTGGTTTGGATTTGGAGTGTTTGGACAGTTATCTACGCCATCGCAAATGGTGTCTTGATCAACATCTAAACAGTCATCGCAAACATCTCCGATGCCGTCATTGTCGGTGTCTTCCTGATTGGGGTTTGGTGTATTTGGGCAGTTGTCTGCGTTATCACAAATGGAATCACCGTCTGTATCACTACAGTCATCGCAGGCATCGCCAATCCCGTCCCCGTCAGCATCTTCCTGATTGGGGTTGGCAATATTGGGACAGTTGTCAACGCTATCAGGGATTCCATCATCATCAGTGTCTAATGGTTGTCCCGAATACTCATCAGCACCCATATCCACTATGCCATTGATGATACGGTCATCTCCTTCAAAGTCAGTAGCGGGAAGACTTGTTGCTGAATTTGTACCGGAATTAATACAGGGAGAATCAATACGCAAATGATAATCATTCTCACTTGGATTCACGAATAGGGGATCTGCATTGATATTTCCGTTTCCACTATAAATACCAGAAATAATTTGTACATTAGAATATGTAATGATGGGCAAGTAATCTTCAGAAGATAGTTGATCTGGGGTATTACCCCAGAGAATGCAGTTCGTTATAGTTGATGTAGATCTCACGAAATCATCTACACCACCACCATAACCATTGGCAGAGTTGTCAATGAAGGTACAGTTAATCAAGGTTGGGGATGATGTGAAGTTCCTTATCCCACCGCCATCATGAGCCGAGTTCTCTAAGAAGATACAATTGGTCACAGTCGGAGATGAGTCCCCATTGTTGCACATCCCGCCACCATGGAGAGTAACGGTGTTACCCTCAAAGATACAGCCAGTAGCGATTGGAGATGATTCAACATTAAACATCCCGCCACCGCTATGACTAGCCGAATTTCCTGAGAAAACGCAGTTGGTTAGCATAGGGGATGAAGATCGATAATTGTACATCCCACCGCCACTATAAGCCTTGTTATTGGAGAAGCTGCAATCAGTCATAGTTGGTGAAGAATGACTGTTGAACATCCCTCCACCCTCATTATTGGTTGAGTTATTACTGAATATGCAGTTTCTTATTGTGGGTGAAGCATAGTAGTTGAACATCCCCCCACCATCGTTAAAACCGGAGGCATTTCCGTCAGTGATGATACATCCATCTATAATGGCAGAAGAATTCAGTTCAAGATCGGATGGATGATAGAAAACATGATAACAGTTATCGGTATTGTCATCAGCAGTACCAATGTCACCGCTCAGAACTGTGACGTTATTTACCCAATCCCTTTCGACAAAATCGTCAACACCGATAGTCGGATCAAAACCTCCGTAAATGCCAACACCATTTATCATTTGGAACGTGGCGCTACGTGGATCTGCATGATCAGTCTGCGCGGTCGGATAGTAGGTTCCTTCTGCTACCCATATTTCGTTACCTGCTGTAGCAACGGCCAACGCACTCTGTAAGTCAGTGAATGCGTTGTCCCAGGAGATGCCGTTGTTCTCACCACTAGTTGCAGCAGCATCAACATAGATTGTTCCTTCAATCACTCCACCTAGGAAAAGCCTCCCAGCACCATAGAGGTTGTCCTTACCAAGGTCACCAAGATCAACAGCGCTGCCTTCAAGATATGCCTGTATCTCGGCTGGAGTATATGAGGGGTAGAGTTCTTTGACCAATGCGACAGCGCCTGCTGCATGTGGAGCTGAAGCTGAAGTTCCGTAGAAATCTTCAGTGCCATATGTGGTGGTGCTCACTCCATCGGGTGCAACAAGGTCCGGTTTTACTCGGCCATCTTCGGTGGGCCCTTGAGAGCTGAATTCTTCAAGCGTATCAGGAGTTCCGTGATATACGGCTCCCACTGCCATGGCATGGGGTGAATCAGCCGGTACAGCGTAGCTTCCGGCCGCAACTGCATATTCCAGATCATGATAATAGGAATACAGGTGAAAGTTTACGGCTTCTTGAGCTTCAAAATTGCCAATCCCGATACTATAGTCACCAGAGTAGGTCGCTTCGTAGTACAGACCCTCCCAAGGATCATCGTCTCCGTCCTGGGTTGCAGTAGATGCGGCAACAATTACCCCGTTATTGTCAAACAAAAGCAAGTCGTAATCATTGCTGGAAGTACCCCAGGTGTCATCCCATTTAAGGGCAACCACTATGGGAGATTCGTAGTTAACCGAAATGGTGTTTGTCTCATCTGTGCCGGAAAACTGGTGTAATTTATCACCATCGGTGTCCACAAAGCTACCCTGCCAGTGTCTTTCAGCAGAATTACCAATGGCCTGCGCCCACACAATGCCGGCGGCATGAGCGGCGTCAACCATCTCACAGATAGGCCCGGTACCATCGCCTGGTCCTCCAATTGGCCAACCAACCGAACAAGAGATAACATCAACTCCCTGAGCAATGAGCCAGTCAACTGCATTGCCCATCTCAACTCTGGTGCCAAAATTCACCAGATAGAACTCGGCATCGGGAGCAATATCATAGAGGATTTCAGCGCAGGCAGTGCCATGCACTGTATCGCCCTCAATATCACCGCCTGCATAAAAAGACTGAGTGGTCACCAAACTTGGCAGATCGGTTCCTAACAGATCTGCATAGCCAGTAAAACCTCCATCCAGTATGGCTACCTTTACCCCCTCTCCTGTGTAGCCAGCGGCATTCCATGTTGTTGATCCTATGACATCAGTACCTTCACTTGTAGCTGAAAACATGGGTTGCATGGGCATTCGCACTAACTGGATTCCGGGGGTATCAGCCAGGGCCGTGAGTCGGGAGACGGGTACTACTACTTGTAACGAGTCACGATGACTGGTTTCAACAATCCCCAGGTCACTCGCTGCCTGAACTATAGAGCTAACCTGACCCGGTAGGCATTCAACAATCACCCGTATGTTGTCTTCAACCAATTCAAAACTATTCTCCTGAGCCATTACGGCCATTTGACGCTGGTTTTGAGAAGCTACCATCTGATTTAATTGGGAGTCCAACTTTGGATTTTCCTTTGCTGGCAATTCCGCTAAGGAGATACCGTCAGAATCTCCTTCATCGGCAAAAACTTGTCCGTCGAACCGGAAGATATCGCCGGTTGAAATATTGGGGGAATATGACGATGCTGGGACCAGCATGCTCAAAGCCAGAATAAGTGCCATGATTCCAAACGCTATCTTTCTCAAGTTTCCTCTCCTGCTCAATCTAAATATGTTAAGACTTCATCTCAAAAGAACTCGGATCAATTGAATCACACGACCTAACGGGGTGATTAGTATTTGTATTTGTTCATCTAAACATGGGAAAGTGAATATTCTGGTTAATGAATAGTAAATTAACGGTAAATTTTTTTGGAAATCGCCAAAATTAAACAAAAGCGTGACACGATTTCGTGACATAAAGTAAACAGGACCGTGACATGATTTAGACGTATTTACGATTGAAATACGGTTTTAAAGAGTAGCATGATCTAACAGTTGGAGTTAACCTTAGAAAATTTGATTATGTGGTGCTAGGGTGATTTGGTGGGTGTTGGCTCCGTTTTTACGGGGCAGTTGCGAAGCGGAGGGCGATGATTGTTTTCAATGGAGAATGGCAAGTTGACATAATGTAGGGGTTGGGTCAGGTTCGAGGCTCATACCGATTTCCTAAACGGACATGCCAGCTCTCAGAGACAAGGCTTTACAATAACATGGGGAGTGATTTCCGGAGGTTAGCATGAAGTCATAGCTGATTTATCCTTCCCGCGCCATTGTTAGCGTGGGTGACTTTTACTTGGAGTAAGTTCCCATAAGCTCACCATCGGCCAGAACGTGTGTGTCCATTGCCTCGATCAAATCGTTGTTGCTTGCCCCTGGTTCGAGATCGAGGATTGTGTCCAATGCGTAAATCTTGAAATAGTATCGATGAGTACCGCTGGGTGGGGATGGCCCATCGTAACCCAATTCACCCCAACTGTTTTTGCCGTTGCTGCTGCCATCAGCCAAGTTGGCATCGGAAGTTACGGCTTCCGGTAATGAACGCACATCGGAGGGTAAATTGTAGATTACCCAGTGTACCCATGTCCCCGACGGTGCATCCAGATCATCGCAGATGAGAGCCATGCTTTGCGTTCCTTCCGGTGGCGCGTCCCACGAAAGCGGAGGGGAGATATTATCGCTATTTCGAGAGTATTTAGCTGGTATGGGTTCACCATTGGAAAATGCAGGGCTTGTGAGTTCCATGGTTGCCAATTCCTTTTCCGGTGCAGGCGGGGGAAGGGAGGGTGCATCGTTGTCTCCACCGCAAGAACTGAGGAGCACGGCGGATAGAAAGCCATATACTATCGATTTAGAAAGCACTCGATATATCATCAGATTGCGTCTTCGATGGGAGTAAACCTTACTTTGAAGTCATTCGGAACTCTGGCGATCTTTCCTTTTCGATAGTCGAAAAACACCATGCCGGTCTTTACCCGAGCGATCTCAGCTTCGGTTTTCTTATCCGTTATGCGGTAGACGAAATCGCAACCTTTAGGGGTAAAATCCTGAACTCCTATTTCGATTTTAAGCGTTTGTCCGTAGAAGGCTTGTTCCTTATAAATGATGGCAGCATCGGCCATGAGATAGGCTAGCCCTTCAATATCGCCTTCATTGTATCCCATTGCTGCTAGAAACTGTACGCGTGCTTCATGCGTGAGTGGAAGGATCGAATCATGGCCCAGGTGAGCTCCATAATTGATATCCCCAATTCTTATGGGTATCTCCGTTGAGAAAGGGAATGTTTCGGGTAAATTCAGTTTAACTCGCGCCATTGTGTTTTTCCTTTTCGAACTGCTTTACTAGTCCTGTGGATTTGCAGGCAGGTTGCGGACGTCGTCATGGGAAAATTTCCCTGCCGATATAACCATCTTCAGGGCATCATCTACCGACATGCTAGTGCGAATAACCTGATCCTCGGGCAATATCTGTAGAAAACCGGATGTGGGATTGGGGGCAGTGGGAACGTAGATATTGAGTATTTTCCTGCCGGATTCATCGATCGTTTCGTTGGTGACCAGGGCCGGAGTGTAAGTTCCTTTTCTGGGGAATTCGATGAATACCACTGCCAGGAAGCTACTGTTTTCTTTTGTCGAAAAGCTTTCCAGTATTTGCTTGATACCGTTGTACAACTGGCTGACAACCGGGACTCTGGATATCAGGTGTTCCGTAAAGTTGATTATATTGCGCCCGGCAACTCTGTTGCCGATAATTCCGCAGATAAAGATAATCAGTATAGTAACAGCGAAGCCAATTCCCGGGTAGTATTTACCGAGTATGTATTCAACCAACGGCTCTAATATGCTATCGATTGTATCGAAGACCCACCAGAGGAGAGAAATTGTGAGGAATGCAGGTATAAAAACCAGCAACCCGGTTAAGAAATAGTGTCTGGCTGTCGTTAACTCTTCGCGGAGACGTTTCTTGTACATAGTAAATTCAAGCGAAAGGGAGATTATATAATCGAAACTTTAGGCATCTGAGATGCTTTTGTCAATACTGGACCGGTGATGATTTTACATAATCGCTGCCAGAGTGGACCACCCGAAATCCTTTGCGCCGCCGCCCTTTCCGGTAAGCGGATTGTAGTATTCCCAGAATCCGGATTGCTGGGTGAGGTCTCTGCTGGCTTGAGCTATCGTCTCTGCCAAGTCATCATATCCGTGCCGCTTCAATCCATTGACAATGAACCAGTTAGTATTGATCCAAGTTGGCCCGCGCCAGAGATATCGTTTGTCTTCCGGCTGGAAATATCGGCTGTTCTGCGGAACGGAAGGAACCGGGAAATCCAGCCAGAACTCTTCAGGATTGGTCAGATGAGCTATCAATTCTTTGTATCTATCGTCAGGTACATTGCCCAGTGCCAGGGGCATGAGGCATGAAATACTGGGCTCCATGAGAAGGTTGCCGGTACGCACATCAACATCAAAATAGAGACCTGAATCAGTATCGTAGCACTCATTCAAAATTGCGTTCTCAACACTCTCGCAAATGGTTCGGCAGCTTTTCGCTTTGTATGTATCACCGACGGCATCAAACATAGCCCCCAGTGCTTCCAGTCCCAAGGCATAAACGGTATTGAAAAGCACTTCTCTGACATTGAAGTATCCTCGTTCTGCAATTTTCTGGCCGTTGAATTTTAGCCGTGCCATGCGCATCTCTGAAGTATAAAGCACGAGATATCGACCCAGGGGCAGTTTGGCAACTGGCCCGAGAAGAGGGTCGAAAGCCGGTTTGTGGTCCAGCCCCGATTCCCACGGTGAGAGTATGGAAACGAGGCTTGAATCTCCCAGACGTCTCATATTGGTGAGCCACACAAAGTGACGTTCCAGAAGCGGTATGGTTTTCCGAAGAAAACGGGTGTCTTCCGTTTGTTCCCAGATTTCTTTGGCGGCCAGCGCCACTACCGGCGGTTGCACCAGAGGGGATCGGCCTGAGTGTGGCCAATAGAATCTGAGTATACGGTTGCTGATTGAAGCGAAACTGCGGTCGTGAAAGATAATATGTGGCAGAGTGCCATCGGGCAGCATCTTTGAGAGTAGAGTGGCGATTTCCTCTTTGGCCAGGTCAGTTCTCCCTAAACGGGCATTGACGATGGCGTGAAAGGATGAATCCCAGGACCATTGATGGGGGTACTTCTTCCTGGAGGGTGCTGTATAATAATAGTCCTTGCCCTTCTTTGCATTGTTATCTAAGAGGTTTTTGGCGTTCTCTTGCAAGGATTGCATAGGAATCTTTTCTCCGTAGCATGACAACTGTAGAGTGAGCTAAGGACGCTCAGTTGTTTAGTTTTTTATCCGCCGCCAACAAGGCAATTGCTTATCCTGATGTGTGGGCTGCCATTGGAAACCGGTAGCGGACTTTGACCGCCTTTACCACATCCCCCTCCCTCATTCATATCCAGATCGTTGCCGACAGCATCGATATTTTCCAGTGTACTGAATACATTTCCGGTTAGAACCACCGGTCTCATGAGTTCGGCTATTTTGCCATTACGGATCATATACGCTTCACCGGCGGAGAAAGTGAACATCTCCATCGAGGTCATTCCTCCGTACCAGTTCTTGGCATAAACGCCTTCTTTAATCTCGCTGATCATATCTTCGAACGAAGTGCCGTTCGGTTCGATATAAGTATTAGTCATACGAACGATGGGCTGGTGCTGATAAGTGATGGCTCTGGCGTTCCCCGTAGGTTGCTCACCCATCTTGGCCGCCGTTTCCCGCGAGTGTAGCCGACCCTCTAGAATCCCTTCTCGAATTAAATACGTCTTGGTGGAGGGGGTGCCTTCGTCATCATATTTGTAGCTTCCTCTCAGATCCGGTACTGCGGCGCCATCGACGATGTTGAGATGTTTGCCTCCGAACCTTCGGCCCAAAACCATGATCTCGCGCATTTTATCGTTTTCGTATACGAAATCGGATTCGGAAAGATGCCCGAACGCTTCATGAACGAAAACCCCGGCGAGTATCGGATCGCATACGATTGTGTACTCTCCGCCTTTTACCTGGGGTGCAGCGAGAAGTTCCGAAGCACGTTGGGCCATCTCTTGAACCTGATCATGCAGCGTTTCCACAAAACCGAACTCTCCCCGGCTGCCAAGGCTGAGATGTGCCTGTTGTACATCGCCTCCTTCCCGGGCGACAACTGCCAATCGGATGGTGACATCAGGCCGGGACTGCTCGATATAACTTCCCTCGGAGCTGGCGAATATTTTCTTTTTCCGGGAATCGGAATAGCCAACGCTGGAGGTCTGAACCTTTGGAGCATTCCAGATTATCTCGTTGTACTCATCGAGGATTTCCTTCTTTCGAGCCAGCGAGATGCTGGACGGATCGATTTGGACCGTAGCCTCAATGGTATCGATAGCTGGTTCGATGGGAGCAAGATGGCTTTCCTCTTTACCTACCAGGCGTGCCTGTTTTACAGCCAGTGCAGCTTTCTCTCGGAGGTTATCAAGGCTATTGAAAGAGACGAATCCCCATCCGCCTTTGACCAGAGCCCGGGCGCATCCGCCGAGCCCTGTGGTTCGTCCGATATCCTCAATTGTTTTATCTCGGTACTGGATGCGGGTCGATTCGGTCTCTTCAATACGAATCTCAATGTAATCGGCATCGTGGCCTTTCAGTGCAGCTTCAATTTCATTTCGCATCTTAAATCCTCCGCTATCCGCTCACCGGTTTTGAACGGCTTACCTTTTTTCTTATTCGATTTCTCAATTCGTCATCGCTTAGCTGTTGACGGCACTATCGGCAGACTTTCATCGTATACAGCCCCATACTGAAAGTGGTGATCTCACTGGAGATAGGGGCAGGTCGAGGCATGCAACGGATGCAGGTGGGTGCCGGGAGAGGCGCTTCGCCCTCCACTCCGCATACTTCGCATATAAAAAAACTACTCATCTGTATTTACGCTTGGTTTGATTTATATTTTACTACATTTGTGATGCGGATTCTCGTGCGTTATCGGGGGAAAGTGATGGTAACGAAACCGGATTGGGTTTCTTCTTGAAATTCTATCCGGTCACTAACTGCGATTTTGGTTTCTTCGAAGTATCCCTGGTTTACCTCAATCGCATACCGATAGGGTTCGGAAGATGTATAGATTTCATTTGAAAGTGGTTCCATATCCACGATATCGACGATTATGCTTTCTTCTGAAACGAAGGCAATTGAGAGTGGGATAAGCGTTCCTCTCATCTGGAATCCTGTTGTAACGGTATCCTTAAAATCGAAAAGCATGCCGCCTTCAAGAGACGTTCGTCCGCTCAATCCATCCATGAACGTTTCACTGTATGGTTCGCCAGTGTGCTCCAGAACTAAGGTAACGGGAGTGGGTGTTGCACTGTCATCACACGCGGGAACGAGTAGCAATGTGATCGCTATGATGATGATAGTAGTATTGAATAGTTTCATTTCAGCTCAAATCGGCGAGCGCTTCAATTACGGTATCGGTGTGTTCAGGTTTTCCCACGCTAATACGGATCATATTTTGAAGTTGCGGAGTATCGAAATATCGAATGAAAACACCTCGTTTTTCGAGGTCTTGCTTGATTTGCAGCGCGTTTCCTTTTAGCACACGGCAAAGAATGAAATTGGAACGAGAAGGGATGGGGTCAAGTATCCCCTGTGCTTTCAACTTGTTGGAAAACCGGTCCCTTTCGGTGATGATAGCCTCGATGGTCCATTGCATATATTCCATATCGGCGAACGTCTCTCTTACGGCGATCTGAGCAGCGATGGTGACGTTGTACGGCATCTTCATCCGGTAGATGATCTCATTTATTTCCGGGGGGATTATGCCATATCCCACCCTCAGACCGGCCAGACCGGCCCATTTACTGAACGTGCGCAGCACCACCAGATTGGAATACTCGGCAACCAGAGAAACGACGCTTTCCTGGGCGAATTCATAATAGGCTTCATCCACCACCACCATCAAACCCGTTTTCAGCAGCCGAACGATGTCCTCTTCCGAAGTCAGATTGCCGGTGGGATTGTTGGGTGAAGTGATAAAAACTACTTTAGTTCGCTCGTCAACAGCCGATTCGATTGCATCCATATCGATGCTATAATCGGCGTTCCGAGACACATTCACGATTTCCCCACCATTCACGGTGGTGCTGAAAGGGTACATCCCGAAAGTCGGCGGGCAGTTGATGACCTTGTCACCCGGTTCGAGAGAGATACGTAAAATATTATCGATCAGCTCATCGCTGCCGCTACCTACGCTGATGTATTCCGAACCGAATCCGGTATAGCCTTCCAGGAGTTGGCGCAGTTCGCGATTCAATGGATCAGGGTAAATGTTGTATGAATTAGCTTGGGCAAGGGCAATTTGAACCTTCGGAGAACAGCCATAGGGGTTCTCGTTCCCGTCAAGCTTGATGACTTTATCGGCAGGGATGCCTACCCTCGCGCCCAGAACCTCCACCGGATCGATGGGTTCGTATGGCTTCAAGCTTTTGAGATGCTGTCTAATAAAGTCGGAACTCATAGTATCATCCAATCTGTTGTACTACTATAATTGAATGCAAACACAAGGGCAAGCGGCCGTTATTCTGGCACTAACCTGTAAAGACAATTAGGATTGTCCGTTCGCACTTCGATCGGCTCAGTAAAAACGCAAATCGTAGCCATATGTCGCTCATCTCTAACTTGTCGAAGGATGGTTATACAATAGCATCTTATGAGGCTGTTTTTGGTAGTGCGATCATATTATAATTGGGTAATATCTTAAAAAAGCCACCGAAATATGAGAGAATGGTGGTATGGCATACAAAAGAAGTTGTCCAAGATGCGGAAATATAAAGAGTTGGGCAGTAAGGAGAGATAAGAGGAAATGCTCTGC
>Ga0233431_1003893_pt1 | contig 16985 bp, 20 predicted proteins | sample SI_118_April2016_FD_179867 | JGI IMG/M metagenome (GOLD analysis project Ga0233431, IMG submission 179867) | Seawater microbial communities from Saanich Inlet, British Columbia, Canada - SI_118_April2016_200_MG | ecosystem: Environmental > Aquatic > Marine > Inlet | place: Canada: British... | reverse complement strand
AGGAGTGTTTTGAATCTTTTTGAGAGAACTTTTTCTTTTAGTATAGCTTTTGAGATCGAACCTCCGGCTGTTGCTGAGCACATATAAGCAAATGCTTCTATAATCATGTGCAGGAATACAATTAACATTATAATTGAAAAGCAATTTGCAGGTGTTTTGCAGACAGCCCAACCAACACTTGCTCCTTTTATCGCTGCGTTTTTTGCTAATGTTCCAAATATGGTGCCCCATACAGAGGCATTCCATGCAATAAGGAAGATTGCACCATCTCCGATAAGGAATGCTGTTATGAAAGCTAATATCAGGACAGATAGATTGTTTGAAAATAAATCTCTTAGTAGTGATGTGTTGATTGCTGCTCCTGTCGCTTTTCCAGTATTACCATATAATACATTGATTTGGTTGTCAAATATGTAGTTTGTTTTTAATGAGGGTAATATCATTGAGAATAATGCAAAAGATAAAAATATTCCTAAGAATGCCAATGCATATACTTTGAATATGTTTTTGTGGTTTTTGAAGAATAATATTGGGCTTAAGTCTTTCTTTTTTGTTTCAATCTTTTCTTCTTGTTTCATCAATGAATTTATAGTCGGATAGAACATTATTGCAATGAATGCTACTGAGACTAATGCTGGATCTTCTGGAAATAACAGCAAAGCTGTTCCAATACCAATTATAGAATAACATAAACCTAGTAGAAACGCATAGATTGGATTCTTTTCAATTAATTTTAATGGATAGAGGTATTCTAATACCATATTTGATTTATTGTTAGATTTGTTTATATACTTTCTGATTTGAGCAAAGCGAAAACATAAAGTATGGGGTACAATAATTTTCTTTTTATTCATTCATTGGAACGTTACCTGATTAATCAAAAGATTATTATATCGCAATAATCTGCTTTTTGGTATGGTAAAAGTTTCTTTAGTTAAATGCGATGATTATGGCAGTGCTAATGTTTATAATGCAGTTAAGAAAAGTATAGAGTTAATTGGCGGGCTAAATATAAAATCTGGTTCTAAGGTTCTTGTGAAACCTAATCTATTAAGGCCAAGACATCCTAAATATGCAGTAACTACGCATCCAGAGGTTGTTCGGGCTGTTATAAGGGCCTTGAAAGAGATTAATTGCAAGGTTATTGTTGGAGATTCTCCTGGTTTTCATGACGCTGTTGTTTCTGCAAGAACTTCTGGAATATTGGATGTTTGTAAATCAGAAAAAGTGGAGTTTATTGATTTTAAGAAAGGAAAAAGTTATTTGTATAAAGAAGCTATATTGATGAAACATTTTACATTGGCAGATGTTATTGAAGATGTTGATTATATTGTAAATGTTCCTAAATTGAAGACTCATGTCATGATGGGTGTAACATTGGCAATAAAGAATACATTTGGATTTATCATAGGTCTTGAGAAAAGTAAGCTACATTTCAAGTTAAAAGAGAAAGATCAGTTTGCTTCAATGCTTGTTGATCTAAACAATTTTGTCAAGCCTGTCATAAATATAATGGATGGTATAGTCGGTATGGAAGGGAATGGTCCTGGAAATGGCGATCCTGTAAATGTTGGGATAATATCTGCTTCCCATAATAGCTTAGCGATGGATATTACAATGTGTAAACTTATTGGAGTTGATCCATTGAGTATATGGACAAATAAAGTTGCTTTGTCAAAAGAAAAAGGTAGTTTTGTGGATCGTATTAATGTGGTGGGGGAGAAACTTGATGATGTTAAGGTTAGATTCAAGGTAAGTAAAGAACAGCCATTAAGGTTTGTTATCCCAAAAGGGGTAGCTAAGGTGCTTGGCAATCTAATAACTGCTAAACCTAAGATAAATATAAAGAGATGCAAGGCTTGTTCTGAATGCATAAAGATATGTCCTGCTAAGACAATTCATATGAAAGAGTATAATGGTAAGAAAGCAGCATGGATCGATAAAAATGATTGTATCAGATGTTTTTGTTGTCATGAGATCTGCCCTTATGATGCTATTGATATCAAGAGGAGCATTTTTGGGGATATGCTGGAAAGAATAAGGAAAATGTTAACTTGATTACAATAAACTTTTAGAAATGCTTACATTTTAGAAAACATTCGTTTTCTAAACCATTGAGCAAAGCTCAGGGTTTCTAAACCGTTATTATTTTCTTTTAGAAAATAATAAGGTTTATATATCTTTTATAGATAGTTATTCTTAGGTGATTTCGAAGTGGATTTTTTAACATTAAAAGATATGGATTTAAGGGATAAAAAAGTAATAGTCAGAGTTGGATTTGATCTTCCTGTTGATGATGATGGTAATATCACTGATGATAAAAGAATAAAGATTTCTGTACCTACAATAAAATATATATTAGGTCAAGAACCCAAACAAATCATCTTAATGTGTCATATGGGGAGACCTAAAGGTCAAGCAGTAGAAAAGTTAAAAACAAACAAGGCAGCAGAGAAAACAGCAGAACTTTTAGGGGAAGAAGTAACAAAAATTGATGATTGGGGCGAGAATGGACTTCCAGATTCAAAGATTGTTTTTCTGGAAAACTTAAGATTCAACAAGGCAGAAAAAAGCAAGGATGCTGATGAAAGGGATAATTTTGGAAAGCAATTAGCAAGTTTAGCAGATGTATATGTGAATGATGCTTTCTCAAACTGTCATAGGGCTCACGCTTCAATGACTTCTGTACCTCAATTTATATCTGGTTGTGTCGGATTAAGTGTAGAAAAAGAAGTTACTACAATTGAGAATACAATAGAAAATCCAGAAAAACCTGTAGTTGCTATAATTGGTGGGCTAAAAGCAGATAAATTAAACACCATAAGTAATCTTTTACCTAAGGTCGATAAAATCCTTATCGGGGGGGCATTGGCTTTTGCTTTATTAAAAGAACAAGGGATTGATGTAGGAAAAACAAAACTAGATAGCGAGGGGATGGAGTCCTCTAAAGGGCTCGTTACTAATATAAAAGAAAATCCTAAGGTTATCCTTCCAATTGATGCGATTATTGCAGATCAGTTTGATGAAAATGCAGAAATAGAAATTGTTTCAGTTGATCAAATAAAGCCAGAATGGATGGCCCTTGATATCGGACCTGAAACAATTAAAACTTATAAAGAAGAACTTGAGAAAGCAAGAACCATCCTTTGGTTTGGTCCAATGGGTGTTTTTGAGATGGAAAAATTCTCAGATGGAACAAAAGAAATTGCAAGGATATTAGAAAAAAGTTCAGCAACAACCATAATCGGCGGGGGAGATTCTGCAAATGCTGTTGAAAAGTTTAGCTCTACTGATAATATGAGTCTTGTCTCAACTGGTGGGGGGGCATCATTAACTTTGATAGAAGGAAAATTATTAGTAGCTATAGATGTTTTAGAAGGAAACAAGAATAAGTTCAACCAATAACAACGTCAATTTTAAGAACATCATTTATTTCGTTTTGCAGCATTTCTTTTATTGTGTGAATATTAGTTTTTTCAATCTCTTTTTTTATTAATCCTATTTCTTTTTCTGTTTTTTCTATGTTTTCATCTATATTACTTAGTTCGTATCTTAGTTTTTCTTCTGTTTTCAATGATTGGTTTTCTTCTATATCTTTTTCTATGTTTTTCAGATTTTCTTCTAATTCATTATGTTTATTTATGAATTCTCTTAGAACTTCTTCTGTAGTCCCTTTTATTGTTTCCAATACTTTGTCTCTTTTCTTGTCTTTTAGGTCTAATGTATAATTATTTATGTTTCTTTCAAGTTTATGCAGGATTTTTGTTATCTTTAATTCATTGTCAGATACCAATGTTTCAACAGGGTTTTCCAGATATTTATTTAATAATTCATGGTCTTCCATTATAACTCTTAGTAGTTTTTTTAATGGCCGTTCCATCACAGAGAATGCATGAACTATTTTTGCATTATGTTCTCTTATATTTGTCAATGATATCTCTTTGTTGGCTTTTAGTTCTAACAGATGTTTGTATTCTTTGCTTTTAATCAGATTTTCAATCTCTTTTTCAGTATCTATCTTGTTTTTTGATGAGCTATCTTCTAATTTTTCTTTGTTTTTTAATGAAATATCCAATTCAGTTCTTTGTTTTATCTTGTTGTTTAGTTCATCTATCCTTTGTTTTATATCCTGTATTTTTTTTGTTTTTGCTTGTTTTATAGTATTTTCCAGTTCTGATACATGACTTCCTAGTCTTCTTATGTTTATTGCTATGGTTTTACTTTCGTTTGAGAAAAATTCTTGTAATATATGGTATGATCTTACTGTACTTTTTCCAAAGTTTTCTATGCGTTTGTTAAAATTATTGCAGAATTCTAATAATTTAGATGGGTCTTCTTTTTCTATCTCAAGACCTCTTAGGAATGTGTTTACGCTTAGGATATATGCCCTTCTGTTTCCTTCCATGAATTGTTTTTCCCTGACGCTTATTTTAGGGTTATGGAGGTTTGCAGCATTTAATATTGCTAAATTTTCTTTTGTTTTTGTTGTTTCTTCTTTTATCTTGTTTTTTATGTCATCCAGCTTGATATTTAGCTCTGTAAATATCTTATTGGATTCTTCATTAAACCATTTACCTAGTTCTTCTGGTTTTAGTTCTTCTGGTTTTAGTTCTTCTTTTTTTGGTTCGGTGAATAATTTTTTTAGAAATTTAAACATTGTAAGAAAAGGTAATTGAATTCACTTTAAAAGCTTTTATTGTCTGCTGTAAATAGGTCCTCGATTTTGCAGTTGAATAGTTTTGCTAGTTTGAATGCTAATTTTAGGGATGGATCTTGTTTTCCTGCTTCTATTAGGATTATTGTCTGCCTTGTTGTTTGTATGCTTTCAGCCAGGTCTTGCTGCCTTAGTTTTAGGATTTTCCTGTATTTCTTTATGTTATTTCTCATTGTAATGTTTATATTACATTTACTATTTAATATTTTCTATTTTGTAACTTAATTATTACATTATTAAATGGAAAACTTAATATAAAGTCTGTTAAACTATACTTTTTATGAGAAAAAGGATTGCTAAGAAGATTAAGGCTAAGAATGAAGCGATGGCTTTAATTCCTGAATTGCTTGAAAAAGCCAAGAAATCATATAAAGAAGGGAATAATCGGTTGTATAGGGTTTATTCTAATAAGATCAATTATCTGTATATGAAACATAAGATTAGGCTGCCTAAAGAGATTAAAAGGCAGATCTGTAAGCATTGTTATGGTGTTTTGTTGCCTTCTTTGAATGCTAGGATCAGGACGAAAGAAGGCAAATTGATAATATATTGTATGGGTTGTAAGAAATATACTAGGATTCTCTTGAAGTGATTCACCACTTTAAAATAACAACAAAAACGAAAGATTTATATATAAGCTATTTCTCACTGTTTAGTGTTGAAAATGAGTCTTTTAGATAAACTTGATAGGAAAGAAGGCGAAAAAGAGTTGAGAGACGAAGTTAGAAAAGAGGTAGATGAAGAAGTAAGCAAGCTTCGTGAATATGAGAAGCTTGGTTTTATAGGTGAATAAAAAATGGAAGAATTTGAATCTTTAACTGAAAAAGACGATTTTGAGTTTGATGAAGTTAGGGGAGCACATGGAAGAAAACCTAAGATGGCAGTCCTTAATAAGAAGAAGTTAAGCTCTTATGAGATGGATGAACTGTTCTTGGATTTCTAATGTTTTTAGGATAAAAGTCTTATCTTACCCTACTTAATATACTAGATATTGTTTTATGTTTTCATGATTTTTTGGTCTTAGAAATCCCGAAAGTTTATAAATAAATTTGAATTTACGATAAAAATGGTTCAGAATACAGTGGATATTGGTACTCTTTTATTACAGGAGTCTCTTGATGATGGTGTTGATGGATTAGAGAGGGCAAGAAGGGAGAGAGAAGACTTAGTTAATATAATGAAAGCCCTTGCAGTGGCTGGTGTGATGGTTACTGGTTGTTTGACTCTTGATTATGGTAGCGATTTATCTGAGAGTTATTTAGAACGGTGTCCTGCATCTGATATTGTTGCTTCTAGTAGTGGTCATGTTTCTGCTTTATATGACCATGAAGATCGTAGTGGTGTTCCTCTTTCTGCAAGATTTCTTTTAAGAAAAGCTTATGTAGATCAGTTTATCGCTAGGTATGGTACAGATATGGTTGTAAAAGGGGGATATTATACAGTTCCAAATATAGATGGAATTGATTATCCAGATCCATTTATCCCAGATAGTGGGATTAGAATCCCTGATCCTCTTGATGAAGATGAGGGCATATCATTACTTAGAGCAAAGGAACAACTTCCGGATAATTATGCAAGTAGGAATAATCCAGGTCAGCTTATGGGATGGAAACATCAATCTAATCCTGCAGGTAATAATGCTCAAAGAGCACAAAAAGCATCACATAATAGATAACTTTTTATTCTAATTACTAAATTCTTATGGTTATGTATAATCTAGAACATTCAAAAGCAATAGCTGAGATAAAGAAAGCTAAGGCGAAGACTGTGTGTATCCAATTACCTGATGGTCTAAAGCCAAGGGCAAAAGAGATTGCTGATAAGATTTCTTCAGAGACTGATTCTAGTGTTTTTATCTGGTCTGGTTCTTGTTTTGGAGCTTGTGATGTTCCTGATCTTGAAAATATAGATCTGTTGATCCAATGGGGACATAGTGAGTGGGTATGAACTGGATTTTAATAGCTTTAATTGCTCCTTTTTTATGGGCGATAGGGAATATAGTCACTAAGATAGTCAGGGCAAAACACATCAAAAGTCCAATTGCTTATCTGACAATCGCTATAACTGTCAGCAGCTTATTGTTGTTAGGGATTTTAATAAAACCGATTGATTTTAGATTTGAGTTTATCTATATTGCTGCTATATTGTTAGGGGTGTTTACTACTTTTCAATTTTATCTTTATGTTGATGCTCTTGAATATGAAGATGTCTCTACATTGATTCCTTTTTTTAGTTTTGATCCTGTGATGGTATTATTGATATCAACTGTATTTTTGGGTGAGATTCTTTCTGTTAATCATTATATTGCATTTTTATTTTTGTTTATTGGAGGGGTATTGATGTCAATCAAGAAAAAAAGATTTCATATATCCAAAGGGGTTAGGTTAGTGCTTTTATCTGGGTTTTTGTATTCTATCTATGCTGTTATAATAAAATATTTGTCTGGTTTTATAGACAGTTGGAGCATCTATATGCTGGTAAGGATTGGTATTCTTATATCTGCTATTTTCTTGTTTATGATAAAAAAGGTAAGGGTTGATGTAGTTAAGGCATGGAAAGGTTTGAATAATAAAACCAGGTGGATAATAAGTTTTGTGGAGATTATCGGTGCTTTTGGAATACTATCTACTATCTATGCAATAGATCTTGCTTCTGCTTCATTAGTTACTGCTATGATGGGGTTTCAACCTTTGTTTGTATTGGTGATTGCTGTTGTATTGTCTTTTAAATTCTCGCATATATTTAAAGAAGAATTAAACAAGAAGATCATATTGCAGAAGCTTGTTGCTATATGTTTGATGATTATTGGTTTGATGTTTTTGTAGTGGTTTTCTATTTATCAATTTTGTAAGTCTAATTTAGTAAATATATTAAGTTGGAGTTCAGTTCTATTTATTGAGCGAGCAGTACATCAAGAACAGAAATGGGATGATGTAAACACAATATTTATATAGTTGAACAGTTTAACAGTTAAACTAGGTGATAATTATGGCAAGTAGTGATATAGAATTGGTAAAGATGTCTGGAAAAGGGCAATTAGTCGTTCCGCAAGACATTAGGGAAATGGCTAGATTGAATCCTGGAGAAAGATTTGTAGCTTTTCCTGTACAAGAGGGTGTATTATTCAAGAAAGTAGCAATACCTAAAGTTAAGCTAGACTTTAAATCCCTAGGTAAGGAAATCGAAGGGCAGTTTAAGAAAAACAATATCAAAAAAAGTGATATTGGGGAAGCTATTAAATGGGCAAGAAAAAGATAGTTATTGATACCAATATCTTAATCTCTGCTTTTGGGTGGGGGGGTAACTCAAGAGATTTAATTGATGCAGTAATGGATAAAGAATACGAATTCATTATTTCTATTGATATTCTTGAAGAATTAAAAAGAGTTTTGGATTATCCTAAATTTAAGTTTAGTGAGGAACAAAAAAGAAAATTTCTAGAGATTATCTTTAAGATTTCTACAGTAATTGATACTAAACTGAAATTAAATGTTTGTGATGATGAAAATGATAATATCTTTCTCGAATGTGCTATTGAAGGAAAAGCAGATTATATCATTTCTGGCGATGATGATTTATTGAGGATGAAGAAATTTAGAGATATTAAGATTATTTCTGTGAAGGAATTTCTTGTTTGAGAACAGAAAGATAATCAAAGAAAAGCATACTTTTCTGAGCCTTGAAAATCTTCGATTTTCAAAACAACAGAAAAACAAACATTTTTCTGAGCCTTGAAATTACTGCGTAATTTCAAAACAACAGAAAACTATTAAACTTTTCTGAGCCTTGAAATTACTGCGTAATTTCAAAACAACAGAAAACTCTTAAACTTTTCTGAGCCTTGAAAATCTTCGATTTTCAAAACAACAGAAAAACAAACATTTTTCTGAGCCTTGAAATTACTGCGTAATTTCAAAACAACAGAAAACTCTTAAACTTTTCTGAGCCTTGAAAATCTTCGATTTTCAAAACAACAGAAAAACAAACATTTTTCTGAGCCTTGAAATTACTGCGTAATTTCAAAACAACAGAAAACCCTTAAACTTTTCTGAGCCTTGAAAATCTTCGATTTTCAAAACAACAGAAAAACAAACATTTTTCTGAGCCTTGAAAATCTTCGATTTTCAAAACAACAGAAAAACAAACATTTTTCTGAGCCTTGAAAATCTTCGATTTTCAAAACAACAGAAAAACAAACATTTTTCTGAGCCTTGAAATTACTGTGTAATTTCAAAACATTTAAAAAGATTTAATCTAAAGAATAGTATTATGAACAGAAAAAAAAGAGGTTCGCTACAGCTTTCTGTGAGTGCTATTGTTGTGTTGATCTTAGCTTTGACTATGTTGAGCATTGGCCTTGTTTTTGTCAAAGGGATGCTTGGAAAGATGTTCTTGAAATTTGATGAACAGATCTCTGAGGAGCCAGAACCCCCTAATCCTTCTTTGTCTCACCCCGTCACATTATCCAGAAATCCAGTCATATCTCAGAAAGATACTATTGAGGTGATTAAAGTAAGTGTGTTGAATCCTGCCTATAGTGAGATCTCTAAAAGAAATTATGTCAAAAAAGAAGGTATTTGCGGTGAGGTTGATGGTATCTGTTTTATAGATGTAGATGATACAACCGGTATGTGCAATACTGTGGAGAGTGCTAAAAGAAATGATCCTGATTGTAATACTGGTTTTCTTACTGGGATGGATTGTGAACAGAATAGTGACAAATCTCCATGCCTTATAAGCAATGTATATGCTGATGGTGAGGCTGGCGGTGGGATTATGTATTGCCCTTATGAACCTGGGGAGCCAAGAGATCCTAATTGTGAGCCTAGCGAGGGGATTGAGATATACATCTCTTGTGATACTAGATTGATGGAAAAACCATTTAAGAGAAATATAGGCAAGATCAATGGTGGTGCTTCTAAAACTAATATCGTATTGTTAAAGTTAAGAAGTACTGTTGCTGATGATCATTATCTTTGCAAGGTAAATGTATTTGCAGAAGATAAAGATTATCTTGAGGATCTAGTTGTGAAAATTGAAAATGAATAAAAATATTATAATCGGATCAGATCATGCTGGTTTTGAGCTTAAGGGCAAGATAATAAGTTATCTGAAAGATTTAGGTTATAGTGTTGATGATTTGGGTACTAATTCTGAGGGGTCTGTTGATTATCCTGTTTATGGTAAGAAGGTTGCAGATAAGGTAGCTAAAACTAAGGGAATTGGGGTACTAGTTTGTGGTTCGGGTATTGGTGTTAGTATGACTGCGAATAAAGTTAAGGGTGTTCGTGCTGCATTGTGTTATGATAAGTATACTGCAAAATCTGCTAGAGAACATAATAATGCCAATGTTCTTTGTATGGGCGAAAGGACAGATTCTGCAAAAAATTATAAGATGATTGTAAATACTTTTTTAAATACTAAGTTCTCAAAAGAAGAAAGGCATCATAGAAGAGTTAAGGAAATGGATGTATTATGAACTTTTTGAACTATTCTTTAACTGCTGTAGTTTCTTATCTGGGGTTGTTTGTAGGGTTAGCACTTGCTTTTATTGCAAAAGAAGAGTTAAAAGATGGTAAGAAATATTTTATATTTATGCAAAAGGTGATACTTTCTATAGTTTTTGTCTTTCTTTTTGTTTTTGATGGGTTGAGTTATATTTTAGTTTTGTTGTTAATTGGTTGTATTGTTGTTTATTATCTAAAAAATTATCTGAAGAAGAAGTTTGATGATGTATTTTATAATTATATCATATTAGCTGGTGTGTTTTTATTCTCTTTAAAGGAATTGAATCTGTTTATAATAGAATCTTCACTTATTTTCTTATATGGATTGCCAACTGGAAGTTTATATTTTCAAAAGGATAAGAAAAAGGTTGCTTTTAATATGCTTAAGAACATTATATTTGTTTTGGTTGCTGTTGTTTTGTTTTTTGTTCTCTAAATTTTCTTGAATTTTAATGGGCTAACCATAAGTATTGCTAATAATAAATAAATATAGGGGTAGAACCTAGTTGGAACTCCTATTATGTAAACAATGGGGATAAGTACTCCGTTTACTGTTATTGGCATACCTGCAAATTCTCCACTAAAATCCATTATATTATACCTTGCTAGTCTTAGGACTCCTGCAAATATGAATAAGGCAAAGACAATCAGCGCAAAGTTTGTCTGGATCAGACTAAATCCAAATATTGCAGGTGCAAGGCCAAAGCTTATTGTGTCTGCAAGGCTGTCAAGCTGTTTTCCAAATTCACCCTCTCTTTTTATCCATCTTGCTACTTTTCCATCAAGATAATCAAAAAGCACAGCAAGTAAAAAAGCAATAATAGCTAAATCATATCTGTTGTTTATTGTAAATAATATTGCAGCAAAACCCATGAGTATATTTAATAATGTAAGAAAATCTGGCAGCTTTACTATTTTTGTAAACCTTATCTCTTCCAGATCTGTTTTATGTTTTACTACTTTAATGCCTGATCTAGCTAATGTTGAGATAAGCGATATTGTTATCAGGACTATTGATGTCCAGATTAATATGTAATCCAGTCTTCCCATCAGTACTGTTAAAAGGGTCAATAACTGTATGAATACTGCTATTTTGTCTATTGCATTTGTTTTGAATGTTGTTTTTATGTTTTTAATCAATATGGATAGACCTCCAATTGTAACTATGAGGTCTTTTGTTAAATAGGCAATCATAACCCCATAAGGGAATTGACCTTTGAGGAATAATGATATTGCCACTATGTTGATAAGGAGTTTGTCTGCAAAAGGATCTAATATAGATCTTAAATGGCTTTTTATCTTGTTCTTTTTTACAAGAAGACCTTCCATGAATGATATGGCTGCTGCAAGAACAAAAAGGTATAATGCTATGTTTTGTTTATTGAAATATATTATAGATGAAATAATTACAGCTAATATGATTCTAAAAAGTGTAATAGTCAGAATATTTTTTATTTTGAATCTTTTTTTTACCATTCTCAATACTTTGCAATTATTGTTTCACCAGCTTTGACTTTATCTCCAATCTTGATTATTGGTTTGATTTTATCCTGAAAAATTAGACTTACCTGGCTCCCTATTATTATTCTACCTATCCTTTGTCCTTTATTAATTTTTTGATTCTTTTTTACAAAGCATTCTATTCTTCTTGCCAGGAATCCTGCTATCTGTATCACTTTTATTTTTCCGATAGATTTGTTTTCAATGATTATCTCGTTTTTTTCGTTTTCTATCCCGTTTTCAAGCCTGTTTCCGTAAACTACATTTTTAAGTTTGCCTTTTATGTGCTTTGTGCTTATTATCTTTCCTTTGATTGGTGCTCTTTGTACATGTACATTAGTTACATCCATCATTATATTGATCAGGTATCCTTTTTTGCATATGTCTGATACTGATGTTTTTATCTTGCCTAATAATCCTTTTCTTATCTTTATCTTATCTAGGTTTTCTATCTTTATTATATTGATTATTTTTCCATCGGCTGGAGAAATAAGGTTATCTCCTTTTGGAATTCTTCTTTTAGGGTCTCTTAGAAAGACGAATTTGTAGAAAGCTGATAGTGATATTATTATAAATACAATTATCACTAATATTACAAGAGCTACCATTTTTCTTTTCTTATCTTTAGATAAAATGCAGAATGGTTTACTAAGATATGACCAATCACGCTTATTATAGCTATATATATTATCATCTTCCATGTTATTGTTGTTGCTAAGCTAGCGAATACTAGTGATCCTATGACAAAATCAAGCTGATCCCATGGAAAGAACCTCTGTCCAGGTTTTATCTTTAGTCTTCTTTTTATGAAGCTTTCAGCTGAATCTCCAAATAATGCACCAAATCCAAATAAGAATCCTAATAATGACCAGTTTGAATAGTTAATAAAGCTAAGGTTATGGAATATGGTTGTTTTGTATAGTAAGAATTGTATGTATGTTATGATTGTTGCAAAAATTATGCCAAAGATAAGACCTCTAAATGTTTTGTTTTTGCCTAATATGCTTTCTCCTTTTATCTTTTTGTTAAGGTCGAGAGGTATTGCTAGTTTTTTGAATCTTTTTTTGATTATGACTGGAGCCATGTTTGCAAAATAAGCAGGCAGCATAAAATAAAAACATTGTAATATGAAAGATACCATTCATACCCCCTTGATTAGTCTTTTATGAAGAAAACTAAGTGCAGACCCTACAACCCCAGTTATATTGCTTCCTGAAGCAGTTGTCTTTCTTTTTTTTATTGCAGTTCTTAAGTCTCCTTCGAATGAGGTTGTACTTCTTCCTATCTCAAATGGGAAATGGGCATCTGAACCGCCTGTTTTTGCTAATTGGAATCTGTTTGCAATCTTTTGTGCCTGTTTGTTGCTGTAGTTTGATGTTCTTGCATTATAGCATTCAACAGCATCCAGACATTTTTTTATATCAATCCCTTTTAATTTTGATCTTAAAGTTGGGAGTATCCTGAATGGGTGGGCTATGATAGCGATGCCCCCTTGTGCTTTTATCTGATCGGTAACGTCAAAGAATTTTTTTGATCTTATCCCTTCATTTACATATAATCCTAGGACATGGCCCCTGTCAGTGTCTACTTCTATTGAGGGAATCACTTCAAAATCTTTGTCTTTGTTTAGTTTTTTGGTCTCTATCCCACCTTTTAATGAGTTGTGGTCTGCAACTGCAATGCCATCTAGTTCTATCTTCTTGGCTATTCTTAATATTGTTTTAGGTTTTAGAATAGCACATGCTGAATGGTAACTATGTACATGTAGATCATATTTCATGAAAACACCTGAACATTTAAATGGGTATTTAGTTTAAAAATGTTTGCATTGAAAAATCTTTAGGTTTATATCTTAATAACTTCTTTTTGGAAAAGATTTCTAAAACCCTTGAGCTTAGCTTAAGGAAATCATAAATTATATAAAGTAATATCAAATATCTGTACTATGATGAAAGTAGACAAAGAGCTAATAAAACATATTGCAGATTTGGCTAGACTTCGGTTAACTGAGAAAGAAGTAGATGAATTTGTTCCTCAGTTAAAAGAGATTCTTGATTCGTTTTCTAAGCTGGATGAAGTTAATACAGATGATGTTAAGGCTTCTTTTCAGCCAGTTGAACTAAAGAATCAGATGAGGGAAGATAAGGTAAAATTGTGTTTGTCACAGGAAAAGGCGCTTTCTAATTCAAAGGAAAATAAAGATGGGTATTTTAAGGGACCTATGGCACTATGAGGGGTGAAATAATGAATATGAAAAATAATTATTTTTTAAATTTCCCGCTGGGAAAAAGAATCTTAATTTTATGTTTATTATTAATAACTGCATTGTATCTAACAGGTTGTGCAGAAAAGGAGGGGAATAATATGAGTAAGACTGCGGTTTTTGAAACTTCAAAAGGAACATTCGAGATAGAGCTTTATACTGATAAAGCGCCAATAACAACAAAGAATTTTATTGATCTAGTTGAGAAGGGATTTTATGATGGACTTATATTTCACAGGGTTATTGCAGGGTTTATGCTGCAAGGTGGGGATCCAGAAGGAAAAGGTACTGGGGGTCCAGGTTATGAGATAGAGGATGAGTTTCATCCTGATCTGAAGCATGACTCTGAAGGTATATTGTCAATGGCAAATTCTGGACCTAATACAGGGGGTTCTCAGTTTTTTATTACATTAGCTGCTACTCCTTGGCTTGATGGTAAGCATGCAGTGTTTGGTAAGGTTATTAGTGGATTGGGGGTTGTTAAGGCTATTGGGGATGTGGAGACTGGGTTTCAAGATAAGCCTGCTGAGGATGTTGTTATTAAGAAAATAACTATCAAATGAGATAATTAGGAATAATCAATAAAATAAAAATAACTAATAATAAATAATTAAAAAAATACCAATAAAATAAAAATAAATAAAAAATAATCAATAAATGAAAAAACCAATAAAAAGTAATTAGAAAAGTGAATATCAATAAAATAAAAACTAATAAAAAATAATCAATAAAATAAAAACTAATAAAAAATAATCAATAAATGAAAAAACCAATAAAAAGTAATTAGAAAAGTGAATACCAATAAAATAAAAACTAATAAAAGATAATCAATAAAATAAAAATAAATAAAAGATAATCAATAAAGGAAAAAACCAATAAAAAGTAATTAGAAAAGTGAATACCAATAAAATAAAAATAAATAAAAGATAATCAATAAAATAAAAATAAATAAAAGATAATCAATAAATGAAAAAACCAATAAAAAGTAATTAGAAAAGTGAATACCAATAAAATAAAAACTAATAAAAAATAATCAATAAAATAAAAATAAATAAAAGATAATCAATAAATGAAAAAACCAATGGAAATAAAGAAAGTAATTCAGGAATGTAAGAAAATAAATAAAGAATATAATTATTTTAATACTATCAGTGAGGATGTTAAGGTTGATGGTTCTGGTAGACTAAAAGATGTTGTTGTTTCTGTTAAGGACTGTATCTGTGTTAAGGATGTTGAGTCTCGGGCAGGTTCTAAGATTTTAGAAGGGTATAATCCTTTGTTTGATGCTACTGTTATTTCTAAGGTTAAGAAAGAAGGTGGTGTTGTGATTGGTAAGACTGCTCAAGATGCTTTTGGTTTTGGGAGTTTTGCTGTTAATGTTGGCAAGGATATGGAAATTCCTTTAAACCCATTTGATAAAGATAGATGTTGTGGTGGTAGTTCGGGTGGGGCTGCTGGTTTTACACAGAAGGCCCCTTTTAGGCACATTGCTTTGTCTGAGTCAACTGGCGGGTCTATTGTTTGTCCTGCTTCTTTTTGCGGTGTTATAGGGTTATGTCCTACATATGGTAGGGTTTCACGTTACGGGTTGATGGATTATGCTAATAGTCTAGATAAAATCGGACCGATGGCAAAATCAATGGAAGATATTGCTTTGATGATGGAAGTGATAGCTGGTTTTGATTCAAATGAGAGTACTTCACTTGATGAACCTGTTCCTAAATATACTGAGTTTGTTAAGAAAGATATAAAAGGTATGAAGATCGGGATTGTGAAAGAATCTTTTGGAAATGGTGTTGATGATGAAGTTAAGGAGAAAGTTAAATTAGGTATTGATAAGCTTGAGAAATTAGGCGCTAAGGTTGAGGAAGTGTCTTTACCTTTGACATGGAAATATAGTGTTCCAACTTATTATCTGCTTGCTATGTGTGAAGCTTCTACTAATCTGGCTAAGTTTTGCGGGATGCGTTATGGGGCGTCAGAACCTATAAAAGGCAGTTTTAATGATTATTTTAGTAAAGTTCGGAGTGATTATTTTAATGATGAAAGCAAACGTCGAATAATTATCGGGACGTTTGCAAGGATGGCTGGGCATAGGGATGCTTATTATATCAAAGCAGCTAAGGTTCGTACTAAAATAATTGACGAGTATAAGGCAGTGTTTAAGAAATTTGATTTGTTGGTTAGTCCTACAATGCCATTTGTTGCCCCTAAGTTTAAAGAGATTGAGAAATTGAGTCCGTTGCAGAATTATATGGCTGATATCTTAACAGCAGGACCTAATCTAGCAGGACTGCCTCATGTTTCTGTTCCAGTTGGTTTTGATAAGAACAATATGCCAATTGGACTTATGTTAATCGGTGATCATCTTAATGAAGAAAAATTGATACAGGTTGGTGCTAAATTATGAAGTTTACTTCAGATATAGTGATAGGGCTAGAGATCCATGTTGAGCTTAAGACAGATAGCAAGCTATTTTGTGGTTGTAAACGAGCTGGATCTGAAGGTGAGGAGCCGAATAGCCGCACTTGTGAAGTTTGTTTAGGACATCCTGGGTCTAAGCCTGTGCTAAATAAGAAAGCAGTTGAGTATGCTATAAAACTGGCTCTTGCAACTAATAGTAAGATAGCCCCTGAACTTATCTTTTCACGTAAGTCTTATTTTTATCCGGATATGTCGAAGAATTATCAGATTACTCAATATGAGATTCCTTTATCTACTGGCGGCAAGATTAAGTTGGAGAGTGGTAAGGAAATTGGATTAGTCAGGATACATATGGAAGAAGATCCTGCTGCTTTAGTGCACCCATCTGGCATGAGGGATTCTAAATTTGTTCTTGTAGATTATAACCGGAGCGGAGACCCTTTGGTTGAGGTTGTTACAGAACCTGATATGACTTCTCCGTCTGAGGCTAGAGATTTTATGAAGCAGTTAATCACTATATTGGGTTATTTGGAAATATTTGATGTTGATAATTGCATAATAAAAGCTGATGCTAATG
>Ga0233431_1003892_pt1 | contig 16987 bp, 15 predicted proteins | sample SI_118_April2016_FD_179867 | JGI IMG/M metagenome (GOLD analysis project Ga0233431, IMG submission 179867) | Seawater microbial communities from Saanich Inlet, British Columbia, Canada - SI_118_April2016_200_MG | ecosystem: Environmental > Aquatic > Marine > Inlet | place: Canada: British... | reverse complement strand
GTAGCCGGGCCGTCATCCAGACCGGGAAGGATATGGGCGTGGATATCAATCATTATTATAACCGACGTTCGTCAATTCAAGCTCAGTATTTCCTGACTTCATCGCGAAGGTGCTTATCAACATAGCGGGCCAGGATTTCAGCTGTTGCCCTCGGAGGGCGGATGATAAGGTAATGATCGACGATGTGATGGCCCATTTCGTGAGCCAGCATGCCAGCGTGAACATCTGCGATATTAGAGTAAATTGTTTTAAATTCAAACAGATACCAAGATCTGACTTTGCAGGTTTTTTTAAAAAGCCCTTGATAGGCGACCCCTAGCTGCTGTTTGCCGGCGTACAGGTTAATTTTTACTTTCTTCATCCTTTTTCGCATGTCCAGTATTTCCTGAACTCTTTCATAGAGAGCATCCACCTTGCGGGAAAGTTTTTCGTATATATCATTGGTTTCCGGGTCGGAAAGCAAATATTTCAAGCTCCCTTTCTGCGGAGAATAATCTATCCGTTTATTAAAGTTTTCAAGATCTTCAATGCGCTGATAATTGATAGTACAATGTTTGGTCTCAAAGGAACGCCAGTTGAATTTTTCGGCCGATTGAGCCTCTACCGGTCCAGATGGCAATAGGAAAAAGAAAGCCATCCAGGGCAATAAGAGTCGTCTTTTAAATCGGGTTTTCATTCACATGCGAGGCTCTAAAATTAAAGTTTGAAACTAGTTCCAATTTTCCCATAAAGCCGTTTCAGTTCCTCAGTTGTTTCCTCCGGCAAATTTTTCAGCGGGGCAGTTTCGATAATCTCAGCCAGACCGACCTCGATATGGGACACCCTGCTGTTCAGGCTGGATGTCATATTATTGATGGTGGCAACAAAATCTGTTAACTGATCTTTTTTTCTGAGTCGTATCTTTTTGACCAGATTACCGTTCCCTATCTCCTCTAAATTCTTTTCAAACCGATAAAGGGGACCAAACAGCCTGTGAGAAATAATAAACGTGACGACAGCAGTGGCCAGCGCTATCAGTGCAAGGGTGATGAGGTTGGTATAGAGCACAACCGGGAGAATCGCCAGGGATGTGCTTTTTATGACCAATCGCGAATCCTGAAACGAAGATGTGAGAGTCCCTGAAGAAAAGAAGAAAAGCGCGCCGGTGGATAATGCTGTGCCCGCCAGGACTAACAGGCAGAATTTTAAAATGAACCTGACCTGAAAATCCTTCTTGATGAAACGGACTCTTCTTTTTTGGGTAGTAGGATCATTCTGAGACATATTGCCCCCCGGTTCAATCTTTTAGAGAAGTTTTTCATTGATCTTGATATCTGCCTTCTTTTCCAGATTTGTCATCCATTCCTTCAGTAGCCGGCATGTTCTCTTTTCTTTCACTTCTTTAACAATTATATCCTGAATTTCTGCAAGGGCCGGTACGGTTCCGCCCTCCTCTTTCAGCTCTTCATAATATGCGTCTATCTCCGCCTGCGGAACCGATACCGTTTCATTTATCTCTTTGCCTTTCAGCTCCAGCAGGTCTCTTATAAGGGTCGATTTCCAATAAAGCTCAATGGCCCGAATAAATTTTTCTTTTTCGTCAAGCTTGAGTTTTTTGGCCTCTTGAATAAGCACCTCTTCCTGGATCAGTTGTTCCAGAAATGCCAATTTTACTTCTCTGGTCTTCTTGAGATCCGGATCATAGTTGAGTTCCTGAGACAATTTCTCCTCAAATTCAGAACAGGCGAGGTTGTAATTATTTATTTTGGCCAGTGTCTCAGTTCCCTCTGGCTGTTCGTTTGAACAGGAAAAAAAAGACAGACCCATGAGAACCAGAAATAAATATACTGAATTTCGCATCGCAATACCCACCTCCTTAAATATTTCCTGAAAATACCCTGTACCCAAGCTCAGACGACGTCTTGCCACCAAATTCCGGACACCGGCGAAATAGCGAGTCGATTTGAAGCAGTTTGGCATATATCTTGCTGTCTTTTCATACTGTTTTATGGGTTTCCTGAAACCGCATAAAGAAAAAGCACCCCGGCGAAAGACTTTTTTCATTGCCGACGACGTTGATTTGAATCATTCACAGCTGTTTTATTCCCGATGTTCTGACATCGTAGTGTAATCCGTTTAGGGATAATACATGCATCAGGGAGGGTGCAACTTCTTTCTTTTATGCTTTTATCGCTATTGCGGAATTTCCAATGTTCTTTCGGACAATTCAATAGTAATCATGAAAAGACTATTGACATGATAATCGAAAAGTGTTCCTTTTCTCAATTACGACCTTTAACATACGAGGAAAAAGCTCATGGATGGAACCGCGGCTAAAATCCTGGTGGTGGATGACGAATGGGTTACAAGGCTACAAGTCATTGAAATGCTGACAGAATTGGGGTACCAGGTGGCTGGGAAGGCTGAATCGGGACAGCAAGGAGTTGAAAAGGCGCTTGATCTGTCGCCTGATCTCATTTTGATGGACATCATCATGCCCGGAGGGATGAACGGCATAGAAGCTGCCAAACGAATCAAAGCTGAGTCTGATATCCCCATCATCTTTATCAGCGGATTCGGTGACCCGGAGTATGTTGAAAAGGCAAAAGAAGTGGAACCCTTCGGTTATATAATGAAGCCCTTTGATGGTGAGGAGATCAGAGCTTCTGTTGAAATTGCGCTCCACAAAAGGAAGATTGAAACGGCCCTTCGCAGAAGCGAAGAGCGGTATCGCCATTTTGTGGAAGGGACGGATGACATGATTGTTCAGGTAGAAAAATCCGGCGTATTCACTTTTGCCAATCATGCCGTTGAAAAATTCCTGGGCATGACTTCAAAAGAACTATTGGGGACATCTGTTCAAAATTTCGTATATCCCCCAGACCGTGAAAAAACCGCAAAGTCATCCATTGGATTTAAAGGCGTGAAAAGCTCCGGTACCATTTTTGAGAACCGCATGATCAATCCTGCCACCGGAGAAATTCACCACATTAATTGGACCATCAATCCCCAGTACGATGATCAAGGCAGGGTGTTGGGTTTCAATGCCATCGGAAAAGACCTTACGAATCAAAAGAAAATTCTGGAAGCGGAATCTAATGCCAGAGAACTCAAGTCCCTGGGTATTCTGGCAGGAGGCATTGCACATGATTATAACAATTTGATGGCCGCCGTAGTAACAAATATCGGCATCGCCAAGATGAATTTGAAACCGGAGAGCAGTGGTTACAGGCGTCTGGCTAAGGCAGAAGAATTATGCGTTCGGACAAAAGTTTTATCTGCCCAGTTGCTTTCGTTGGCTGAAAGAGTTGAACCCGAAAAGAAAGCGCGTTCCATGGAGAACATCTTAAAGGATTCCGTTGGTTCTTCAATAAAAGAGACTGATGTCAACTGTCGGTTTTCCATCCCTGATGATATTGCTCCGGTTGCAATTGATGTGGGGCAGATGAAAACGGCCATCGGGGGCATTGTGGAAAATGCCGGGGAATCCATGCCGGGAGGAGGGGTAATCCACGTTTCATGTGAAAATATTGAACTTGGGGACAAAGACGCACTGACAGTCAAAGAAGGGAATTATGTAAAGATATCCATAAAAGATCATGGAAAGGGTATGCCTCAAGGAATACTTGAAAAGATATTTGACCCCTATTTTTCAACCAAAGCCGTGGGGACCCAAAAAGGGATGGGCCTGGGGCTCGCCATATCTGAATCAATTGTAAAAAATCATTTTGGATTCATTAAGGCAGAGTCCCGATTGGGCGAATGTTCGACCCTTTCCATATACCTTCCAGCCCTGGAAGAATAGCACCTAAAACCTGCAAGCGTCTCTTTTTCCCTAAACACAAACCCATCATGAGAATGCTGCCTTGCAACCGCATCCCCATACGGTGTATGCTGAGGGGGAGTGCTTCTATCACATCATTTTCTGATCGATCAGAGGCTTAAAAATTTAGGCCATGACGAACTCAAACCAAAAGGAGATACCAATGCTATTCGAACTGCGGCAGTACCGGATCAAAAATGGAAAACGAGACCAGTGGGTTAAGCTCATGGAAGAACAGATCATCCCCTTTCAAACGTCCATGGGGGTGGTGGTGGTGGGCAGTTTTATAGCCCCGGAAGAAGATGATCTTTATGTGTGGATCCGTCGTTTCGAAAACGAGGCGGAGAGAAAACGCCTGTATAAAGAGATCTATGAAAGCGACTTCTGGGTCAATGAAATCAAACCTCAATCGGGAGAAATGCTGGATCGCGAAAGCATCATCAACACCCTGCTTGAAGCGACTCCCAAATCGGTTCTCCGGTAGCATCCCGTCAGGCCCTCGTATGGATATGTGCTGAGTCAAAAGGAGCGAACATGACAGAGATGCTAAATCCATTTCGAATTGCTCAGAAACAACTGGACAATGCAGCGGAAATGCTGGGACTGGATGAGGCCACCCATGAGTTTCTTCGCTGGCCCATGCGTGAATTGAAGGTGACCATGCCCGTCAAAATGGACGACGGGGCCACACGGGTGTTTCACGGATTTCGCATTCAGCACAACACCGCTCGCGGACCGGCAAAAGGAGGCATACGCTGGCATCCTGATGAAACCATCGATACGGTTCGCGCCCTGGCCACATGGATGACCTGGAAAACTTCCGTGGTGGATATCCCACTGGGTGGCGGAAAAGGCGGGGTGGTCTGCAATCCCAAGGAGTTGACCGAAACCGAGAAAGAGCGATTGGCCCGCGCCTATGTGCGCGCCGTGGGGAGAACCCTGGGGGTTACGAAAGATGTGCCGGCGCCCGATGTATATACCACCCCCCAGATCATGGCCTGGATGATGGACGAATATGAAACCCTCACCGGAGAACACCATCCCGGGGTCATCACCGGAAAACCGATATCCCTTGGGGGCTCTCAGGGTCGGGGGGATGCCACGGCCAGAGGGGGCATCTACGTGGTTCGGGAGGCGGCCAAAGCGCTTGGCAAAGACCTGAAAGACGGTGCCATGGCCGTCCAGGGCTTCGGAAACGCCGGCCGGCATGCGGCCCGCATTGGCCGGGATCTGCTCGGCATGAAGCTGCTGGCCGCCTCCGATTCCAAAGGGGGTGTTTACAATCCAGAAGGCATTAACGTAGAAGCACTCATTGACCACAAAATTCGTACCGGGCATGTCAACGGATTCGCCGGTTCCGATGCCATCAACAATGAAGAACTGCTGGAACTGGAAACGGCGGTTCTTTTCCCGGCGGCCCTTGAAAACGTCATCACCCGCAAGAATGCCTCAAAAATCCACTGTACCATTCTTTGCGAGCTGGCCAACGGTCCCACGACCCCTGAGGCCGATGAAATTCTTCATGAAAACAATATTTTTGTTCTACCCGATTTCCTGGCCAACGCCGGCGGTGTCACCGTGAGCTACCTGGAGCAGGTTCAGAATACTTACAATCTCTACTGGAACCTGGAGGAAATCCATTTTCGCTTAAAAAATACCATGTGCCGTGCTTTTGGCAGTGTTTACGAAATGAGCCGCAACAACACCGTTCACATGCGAAAGGCCGCTTACCTGGTGGCCGTGGCACGGGTGGCCGAAGCCTGCAAACTGAGAGGATGGGTTTAATGCGGCAAAGCCGCAGTTTAAAGTTTAAAGTTTAAAGTTTAAAGTTTAAAGTTTTAAGTTTTAGGTTATTCAGCCAATGAACTTCTTGTTTTTTGTTACAGAAGACCAGGTGATAAGGTACCAATATCAATGATGCTGGGTACCACTGAACAAAATCAAACACATCTGGTGCGTGCTTACCGCATGCATGGAAAAATGATGGGACACCCCCACCTGACGGAAGCCATGCGGAAAATTTTCCGATCCGTCCTGCTTGAAAAGGCATCCGTGGATATTACACAGATCCGTAAGGATGCGGAAACGGCCATTCAAAGGGAGAAAATCGACCCAACTGAAGAGAACCTCCGTGAATACATGGATGCGGCCGTTGATCTTGCTCTGGTAAACCACTTTGACGACGAAGAGATTGACCAATATATCAACCTTGCCCGAAAAGAGGACCGACTGAAAAACCTGATCAAGGTGGTCAACACGGAAGGGGTCACATCACTTCGGATCAAAAAGGCACTGCGGGATTTCTGTGAAATCCCTGAAGGAACCATGTTTGTGTCCCCCAGTGAAGCGGAAGGGGTCCGGGTGGCCCTGATCCACCATTTTATCTCCAACCAACTCCCGTTCCTGGGCATCGCCAAGCACCACATCACGATTCGCGATATCGATGAAATGGTGAAACACTCCTGCTGGAGCCCCCGTTACCCGGGAAGGATCGGCGGCAAAGCGGCGGGATTGCTTCTGGCCTACAGGATCATCCTTCCGCGGCTCACGGAGAGGGATCCCGAGCTGGACCGCTATCTTGCCATCCCTGAATCATATTATTTCAACTCGGGCATTTTTTCGGATTTTGTGGATTATAACGACCTCCATGAACTTCATACCCACAAATACAAGAGCCGGGACGATATCGAGGAAACCTATCAAAGAATTCCGGCCATCATGGAAAAAGCCGCCTTCCCGCCCGATATGGTGGACACATTTCGAAAATTCCTCGAAGAAGTGGGAGAGCACCCGCTTATTCTCCGTTCATCCAGCCTGCTGGAAGACAATGTGGGGCATGCTTTTTCGGGGAAATACGATTCTGTTTTTATTGCCAACCATGGGGAGCCGGAGGAACGGCTTGAGGAATTCATTCGGGGGTTGAAATCAGTGCTCATGAGCACTTTTGGACCCGCCCCCATCCTTTATCGCAGAAAGCGCGAACTGCTCGATTTCGACGAAAGGATGAGTGTCCTGGCCCAAAAAGTGGTGGGGCGCCGTTTCGGCAACTATTTTTTTCCTTTTGCAGCCGGCGTGGCCTTCTCTTTCAATGCTTACGCCTGGACTTCACGCATTAATCAGGATGACGGACTCATTCGACTCGTCTTCGGAATGGGAACACGGGCCGTGGACCGGGTGGGAGATGATTATCCCAGAATGATTCCGGTGAGCCATCCCCTGCTGAGGCCAGAGGTGGCGCCAAGGCAGATTCAGAAATACTCCCAGAAAACGGTGGATGTGTTCAATATGAAAACAGGGCGTCTGGAACCGGTTGCTTTCCTGGATCTGATGCGGGAGATTGATCACCCGGATCTGTTTTACGCCGTATCGGTGAATCAGGAAGGGAATGTGGCCGCCCCCATGTTTAAAGGCCAGACCATTGACCGGAACCGAAGCTGCCTCACATTTCACAATTTTCTGACCCAAACCCCTTTTCCGGGCGCCATGAAAAAGATCCTTGAAAAACTGGAAAAAGCCTACGGTCGACCGGTGGATGTGGAATTTGCCATTGACAATGACAAACTTTACCTTCTTCAGTGTCGGACCCTTTCCCTGAGGAAAAAGATGGAACCGGCAACCCTGCCGGAAGATATTTCCCGTGGCCGAATTCTTTTCACCAACAACCACGGTATCACCAACGGTCTTATCAAAGACATCGAATATGTGGTTTATGTGGATCCCCGGGCCTACAACCAGATCACCCGCTACGAGGAAAAAGTGGAGATCGGCCACGTTGTGGGTAACATCAACAGACGGCTGGAGGGAAAACGCTACGCCCTTTTCGGTCCGGGGCGATGGGGTAGTAACGACATCAACCTGGGTGTCAGGGTGGGATATGAAGATATCAACAACACGCTTACCTTAGGCGAGATTGCCTTTGAATCGGGCGATTCCACACCGGAAGTCTCTTATGGCACACACTTTTTCAACGACCTCGTGGAAGCGGACATTGTCCCCATCGCCATTTATCCGGATCAGAAGGGCACCTATATTGATGAAAGATTTCTACTGGAAGCCGCCAACCAGCTCCCCGCCACACTCCCGGATCATGCACAACACGCATCCGTGGTGCATCTGATCCATGTCCCAGCTTCAACGAACGGCCAACTGCTGCACATCCACCAGGACGGGAAGAATCAGGAGGGGATGGGATTTTTCGCTGGGGCGCTTTCACATCCGGCAAGATCATGAAAAGCGTGGTGAAAAACCAGGATGCTTTCTGACAGATTGATCATTAATTATATCTTTTTTTACGAAAAATATAAATTTTGAAATGATTGACAATATGCTCAAGATATGCTTATGGTGTGCCCTATTTTTTCTGATTAGATATTAGACAAGTGAAGCATTTATTATCAATACAATATTTTAAACAAAGGAGGAGATCATCATGAAATTGAACAGATCCATAAGTTTTATCCTGGGGTTGTTTCTGATGTTGGCAGCAGGGCCGGTTATGGCAAAGGACACCGTGGAGGTAGCCTTCATCGGTCCCCTTACCGGGGGCGTCTCCGCCATTGGTGTCGGGGGAAGGAACTCGGCTGACCTTGCGGTAAAGCTGAGAAACGCGGACCCGAAAGCCAAATACCATTATGAGCTGGTGGTCCTGGATGATGAGTGTAAGCCTAACGCAGGTGTTCAGGTGGCCACAAAGGCGGCTGCAAACAAAAAGATCATTGCTGCGGCTACCCAATATTGCTCCGTGGTGGCACTGGCCTCCGTGGATGTTTACCACAAATTCGGTCTGCCGGTTGTGGTCTGGGGAGCAGTCCATCCGGACATTACCTACGGAAACGACTACAAAGAGGTTCACCGGATCAACGGGACCATGATCAATCAGAATGATGTTGCCGCGAAATTCATCACGGGCCTGGGATATAAGACCTGGGTGACGCTTTATGACACCACTGACTACGGCAAGGGTATGAACGAATACTTCTCCAAATACCTCAAAGAAAACGGCGGAAAAATCCTGGGCAGTTTCGGTGTGACCTCCGATCAGCAGGACTTTACCGCTGAACTCACCCAGGCCAAGAAGCTCAATCCCGACGTCATTTGGTTTGGCGGGCTGACCCCCTTGGGTGTTCGCATTCGATTGCAGATGGAGAAACTGGGGCTCACCAGCCAGTTTCAGAGCTGTTCAGGTATTATTTCCGATGCCTTTATCACGGGAACAGGCAACCTGGGTGAAGGGACTATCGCCTTCAGGGAAGGTGAGCCTGTGGAGAACCTTCCGGGCGGAAAATGGTTTCTGGAGGAATACGGCAAGGCGGGATATAAAGAGGCGCCGGACGCATTTGGTCCCTTTGCCTTTGCCGCCATGACCCTGATTCTGGATGTTATTGAAGAGGTCGGTCCCAGCCGAAAAGCAGTGGTGAAGAGAATGGAAAACATTAAGGATTATGAAGCCATTGTGGGCTCCGTGACCTTTGACGAACACGGTCAGAACACTTCGCCGGCCATTACCAAATATGTGGTCCAGGACGGAAAGTGGGTGCCGTGGCAGAATTCCGAATATGCCTCCGGCAAGCGCAAGCTCAAAAGACGCTAACCTGAACCGTGGGGCGGGAATTCAACCGGTCCACTTGCCGGTCTTCTACCTGACATACGGACAAATCCCTGATGGACATTGGACTGATAGCCCAGCATATTGTGAACGGACTCATGCTGGGGTTGATATACTCTTTGGTGGCGGTGGGGTTCACCCTCTTTTTCGGTGTGCTGGACGTCATCAAGTTTTCCCACGGCGATATGCTGACCTGGGGTGTTTTCACGGCATTTTCAGCCTATCTCGGCTTGGCGCTGGTGGGGTTTTCCTCCCCCTGGTTTATTCTCGTGGTCGTGGCCGTGATTTCCATGGCGGCCATCGGTTTTCTGGGAGCGGTCATTGCCAAAGTCTTGATCATTCCCTTGAAAGGGGCGCCGCCTCTCAATACCCTGTTAATTACCCTCATGTTGGGGACCGTGCTCAGGGAGTCCATCCGCCTGTTCTACCCCGATGGCGCCAATCCCAAACACTTCCCGGCGCTCCTGCCTGACTGGAGTCATTCCTGGGGACATTTCACATTGCGCTTTGACAATGTCGCCATGTTTACTGTCGGCATTTTGATGATCATGCTGGTGCAAATCATTATCAAGCGCACCAAGCTGGGGATGGCCATTCGCGCCGTGAGTCAGGATGAGGAAACAGCTCGGATCATGGGAATCAACTTCAACATGGTGGTGTATATCACCTTTGCCATCGGGTCCGGTCTGGCTGCTTTTGCCGGCGTTATCTATGGGCTGTATTATAATGAATTGAGTTTCAATATGGGTTTGCTCCTGGGGGCCATCGGTTTCAGTGCTGCTGCGGTTGGCGGTTTTGGAAACATTTATGGCGCCATTGTAGGGGGATTTCTCTTCGCCACGCTGCAGACCATTGGGGCTGTTGCATTGCCTTTTGCCAGTGCGTACAAGGATGTTTTTGCCTTTGGCATAGTCATCGTCCTGATCGCCATCAAACCCACAGGCCTTCTGGGCGAAAAAGAAACGGAAAGAGTCTAAACCGATGTCTGAGTTATCACGGAAACGTTCTTCTCTTCTACCCTCTCTCCTTGCTGTGCTGGCGGGCGCTGTCTATATGGTATTTTTTCTGGCAGGTGAGTCGCAGATGGTGATTTTCGGGCTCCTTTTAGGCGCCGGACTCGTCATAACGGCGTTCAAGTATCTGCCGACCCTGGATGCTGTTGGAGAGAGCGCAAGGGACAACCCCCGTGCTTTTTCCATCGCCGTGGTTGCCGGGGTCCTGGCGGTAAGCCTCTATTTTTACGATGATCCTTTTGTACTCTTTTTAGTGGGTACGGTTCTGGCCTATGTCCTCACCTGTCTGGGCCTGAATATCCAATTCGGATTTGTAGGCATATTGAACTTCGCGGGGGCCTCTTTTTTTGGGGTCGGGTGTTATACCGCGGCCATCTTGACCAAGAACACGGGTGTGCCACATCTGCTGGTCATCTTTCTGGGGGGTCTGATGGCCGCTCTCCTGGGATTTATCATCCTGATTCCGGTTCTCAAGACAAGGGGCCATTATGCGGCGCTGGTGACCATCGCCTTTGCCCTGTTGTTCAAGACGTTTCTGGAGGTGAATGATACCCTTGGCGGACCCCAGGGGTTAAAGAGCGCCGGATTAAGCATGTTCGGCTGGGATTTCAATCAGGATATTGTGATCGGTTCTTTTGAGGGGTGCTTTTATCTGGGGTATATCGCCGTAATTCTGCTCCTGCTTATTTTAGGCTTCATTCTGGCGCGCCGCATGGAGGATTCCTGGGTTGGTCTCAACATGGACGCGGTACGTCTGGATGAAACGGTGAGCGCCTGTTTCGGACAATCCATCCCCAGGTGGAAAATTACGGCCTTTACCATCGGAAATTTCTATTGCGGAGTGGCGGGTGCTTTTTACGCCATGATGCTCGGGTACATTGCGCCGACCAACTTCACCTTTGGTGACTCACTGATCCTTTTGTCCATTGTGATTCTGGGGGGATTGGGTTCCATGTGGGGGACAGTGGTGGCAACGGTCATTGTCATCCTCATTCCGGAAAAGTTCCAGGTCCTGCAAGAGTATCGTTTTTTGTTGTTTTCAGCCCTGGTGATTGCCATTCTGCTGTTCCGGCCCCAGGGTCTGCTGCCGCGTCCTCTGCGCAGTTATATTACGCTGAAATCATCGTCAAATCATTGAAAAGTAAGGGTTCACATTGCAGAACGTATTGCTCGGTATCTCAAAGCTCGGGAAAAATTTTGGCGGCGTAACGGCCCTAACGGCCCTGGACCTGGATGTTGAGCGAAATCGCATTCTTGGCCTCATCGGACCCAATGGCTCCGGTAAAACCACTTTTTTCAATGTGGTCACCGGCATCTATCCGGCTACGTCCGGGAGGGTGGCCTTTGAGGGAGGAGACATTACCAACTTTTCTCCCCAGAAAGTTTACAGGGCAGGCGTAGCGCGTACCTTTCAACGGTCCCGTCTTCTTCTGCCGCTGAGCGTTATGGACAACATCATCCTGGGAGATCACAACCAGCTCGAAAACGGCCTCTTTTTCAACCTTTTCAGAAGACGGGCCCTGGCTTCCCAGTACCGGGAGATCCGGGAAAAATCACGAGATCTCATTAGCATTTTTGACCCTGAGCTGGCGGATAGAATCTTCGAGCCCGCGGTCAACCTTCCCATGATTTCCCGTCGCCGTATCGAGATCTGCAGAGCCCTGATCTCCAACCCAAAACTTCTGCTCCTGGATGAACCGTCAGCGGGCATGACCCGTGAGGAAACTTTTCGCTTCGTTGATGATATCCTTCAGATCAAGGATAAAATTGAGGACCTGACCATCATCATCATAGAACATGAGATGTCGGTTATGGAACGCATTACCGATTATTGTGCAGTGCTCAATTTCGGTCAGAAAATCTGCGAAGGAACCTACCGGGAAGTTGCTTCCGACGAGGAGGTTCAACAGGCCTATCTGGGGGTAGACTGATGGGAAAAGACGTTTTATCATTGAGTGTCCAAGGCATCTATACTGCCTACGACCGGGCCGATGTACTGGAAGATCTTTCCCTGGAGGTTGTTCAGGGGACCATTACCTGTCTGCTGGGGAACAATGGTTCGGGCAAGACGACCCTGATCCGTTCCATACTGGGGTTGACCCCTCCCCGAACCGGGAGTATCTTTTTCCAGGGCACCGATATTACCCGTCTCCCCACCCACAGAATTATCCGTCAGGGAGTCGCATCCATCCCGGAAGGGCGCAAGGTCTTCCCCGGTCTTACCGTTGAAGAAAATCTTCTGCTGGGGGGCTATCAGGAAGATGATAAGCAGGTTTTGCTATCACGTATGAAAAAAGTCTACCGGATTTTCCCCCTTCTTGAGAAGCGTTCTTCCCAGCTGTCCGGCACCATGAGCGGCGGTGAACAAGCCATGGTATCCATCGGCCGTGGTTTGATGGGGGCACCGAAATTATTAATTATTGATGAACCCTCACTGGGGCTCTCGCCCCTGTTGGTGAAGGAAAACTTCCGCATCATTCAGGACATCAGACAACAGAACATTACGGTTTTTCTGGTGGAACAGAACGTGCGGCAGACCCTTGCCATTTCAGATTACGGGTACGTGCTCTCCAAAGGCGGGGTGGTGGCTAAAGGTGATGCCAAATACCTGCGCGACAACAAAGAGGTCCAGGCGGCCTATTTCGGATAAAACATCAGAAGAGGTAAAAAACATGACAGGCATACCCGACCCGGTTGAATTGACCCGAGACCTTATCCGGATGAACACCATCAACCCCCCTGGCAATGAGGAGCCTGCGGCCCGCTATCTAGGCGAGCTTCTGACAGATGCCGGGTTGGATGTTTCCTATCCGCGGCTGGGTGAAAACAGAACGGGACTGATCGCTGCTATTCCGGGGAAGGCTTCCCCGTTACCGCTGGTTTTCACTGGGCACCTGGACACGGTTCCCATTGGAGACGCGCCATGGGACAGCCCTCCCCACGGCGCGGAGATTAAAAACGGTCGCCTTATGGGTCGGGGCGCAAGCGACATGAAGAGCGGTATCGCGGCCATGGTCGTTACCGCACTCCACCTGGCCCAGGAACCGGAAGGGGAGCGTGGTGTTGTTTTTGTATTCACTGCCGGTGAAGAAACGGGTAGTGAAGGGGCGATGCACATGAAGGAAAGCGGTGTCCTGCCCCGTGAGGCCGGCGCTATTGTGGTGGCAGAGCCCTCCGGCAATATCCCCCTTCTGGGCCATAAAGGGGCACTCTGGCTCGAGTGCACGGCGAAAGGAAAGTCGGCACACGGCTCCATGCCGGACCTGGGCGATAACGCCATTTACAAGGCAGCCCGGGCCGCGGCCAGTCTTGAGGATTTCTTTTCTTCGGCCGAGGTCCATCCGAAACTGGGAAAACCCACTGTGAATGTGGGGACCTTTATGGGTGGCTCAAAAATCAATATGGTTCCGGATTCTGCGCGCTTCCGGGTCGATTTGCGCAGCGTACCGGGCGTGGAACATGCTGCCCTTTTTGAAGAGGTAAAAGCACATCTGGGCCCGGATATTGAGATTGAGCGTCTGCTCGATCTTCCCGGTATTTCGACCCCGCAAAGCGATCCCTGGATCATACGGGTCCTTGACATCATGGCCCGCATCGAGGGAAGCAGACCGGACCCGGGATATGTGAATTACTTTACGGATGCATCTGTGCTGACGCCGGCTTTGAACAACCCTCCCACGCTGATACTGGGCCCCGGTGAACCATCCCAGGCACACCAGACCCATGAGTACTGCGTGGTGGAAAAGATCGGCCGGTCAGTAGAATTTTACCTGGAGATTGCCAGAAACGGGTTTGCCTCATGAAACCGGAATTTCATTTAATTTCCGCGGTTACGAAACCCAATCCGCCATTCTCCGAATGCGTAGTTCAATAGGGTCGTATCCGCATGCCCTCCAGAAAATCCAGGTTCTTTCGATCCCAGTCGATCCCCCCCGCTTTCTTAGGGGTTTCAAGGATTTTCGGTACGTGAGTCAGACGTTCATCGTTCATTATGAGGGAAAACCCCACCCGGCCGATTTTCCCTTTCCCGATGTGATCGTGGCGGTCAACCCTGGAACCCAGACCCCGAAGCGCATCGTTGAGGTGGATCAGTTTGAGCCGGTCCAGGCCCAGGACTTTGTCAAAGGCCGTCATGGTCTTATGATAGGCCGCTTCGGTACGGATGTCGTAGCCGGCAGCGAAGATATGGCAGGTATCGAGGCAAAAACCGAGGCGTTCCCCCTGTGCAACCTTTTCTGTAATGGCGGCGAGCTGTTCAAAGGTATGCCCCAGGGTCGTACCCTGGCCGGCGCAGGTTTCCAGCAGGAGCCTGGGACCGTTGTCCCGGCTTTCATGAAGCACCCGGTTGATACCTTCAGAAATCCGGTCGATACCTGAGTCCTCGCCAGCCGCCATATGGGCCCCCGGATGATGGACCACCCAGGGAATGCCGAGTTGGAAAGACCGCGTCATCTCGCAAGTCAGGGCGGTGCAGGCCCGGTCGAATTTTTTCTTTTCCGGAGAGCCGAGATTGATCAGGTAAGCCGTGTGGGAAGCGATGGCGGTAATGCCCGTCTCCTGCCGTGCCCGGTCAAAGGTCTCCATATCTTGATCGGTCAGGATTCGTTCTTTCCAGGTACTGGCGTTCTTGGTGAAGATCTGGACTGCCGTGCAACCGTAGTCTCTGGCCGTATACAATGCCTTATGAAGACCACCGGCGATGGAGAAATGGGCACCGAGAAGTGGGCGGTTTGATCCGTATTCCAGTTTATTCAGCATTCCGGATTTTAGCACCATTCCTGACCCTGATCAAGAATCGAAACAGCGCTCCATGAGAAAAAGGCACTTGACATTTAATTTGGTACAAGCATATTGTTGTTTGCCTCATTACAGCCGAGACGGATTCTGTTTAACATATATCTACTGTTGATGCGCATGCAAAATTTGAGAAATGTTGCCATTCTTAAAATAACACATCGAGATCGGGTCATTTCATAAATTTTACGGATTGACCAGAACAAAAACCACACAATCCATTGAAAGGAGGTGAAGTTTTAGACAGACTTTAAAGTGGCAGGTCACATGATAACAACATTAACCTGAACAGGAAAAAATGTTACCTCGGTTTATCCAATTTCGTTCGGCCTCTTAGTAACCAGCTGCATACAGATAAGGAGACAAGCAAATGAAAAAAATCGGACTATTTACAGTGGCAGCCCTTTTGCTCACCCTTTTCACTCTCGGCTCGGCTCATGCGGATGACAAGTTCATCACCTTGGGATGGGCTGCCTGGGACCCGGCCAATGCATTGGTTGAATTGTCCAAGGATTTCACAAAGCAAACCGGAATTAAAGTCAAATTTGAATTCGTTCCCTGGCCGAATTTTGCCGACAGGATGTTAAATGAACTAAACCAGGGAGGTAAGACATTTGATGTTTTGATCGGGGATAGTCAGTGGATCGGCGGTGGTGCCGTATACGGGCATTATGTGAAATTGAATGATTTCTTTGACAAGGAAGGTATTTCCATGGATAACTTCCTTGCACCCACCGTTTACGGCTATTCGACCTGGCCAAAAGGCACTCCGAACTACTATGCTTTGCCTGCTTTTGGCGATGCCAACGCCTGGACCTATCGAAAAGACTGGTTTGAAAAACCGGAACTTCAGAAAGAATTTAAGAAAAAATACGGTTATCCGCTGGCTCCGCCAAAAACATGGACGGAATTGAAGGACATTGCCAAATTTTTCCAGGGTCGGGTGATTGACGGCAAGAAACGGTATGGTTTAGCGATCTTTACGGAAAGGGGTTCGGAAGGGATTACCATGGGTGTTACCTCAGCGCTGTATGCCTGGGGATTTCAATATCAGGATCCCAATAAGCCTTACCATATGGAAGGATATGTAAACAGCCCAAATGCCGTGGAAGCGTTGGAATTCTATAAAGATCTTTACCAATGCTGTACGCCTCCGGGCCATTCCGATGCCTATATGTCGGCGGATCTGGATGCCTACACTTCCGGCCAGGTTGCCATGCAGATGAACTGGTACGCCTTTTTCCCCGGCATCAACAAGAATGAAAAGGTTGGATTTGGAAAGACCGGTTTCTTTTCCAATCCCGATCAATTGTCCCCCGGCGCAACATTGGGCGGGCAAGGCATGTCGGTGGTCGCCTATTCCGACAAGAAAGATTTAGCCCTTCAGTATATCAAATGGTTTGCTCAGCCCGAGGTTCAGAAAAAATGGTGGAAACTGGGGGGGTATTCATGTCATAAAGCGGTTCTTCTTGACCCCAAATTCGCACAATCACAGCCTTACGCGCAGGGTTTTCTAGACTCAATGGAAAAAGTCAAAGACTTCTGGCAGGAACCCTTTTTCGTGGAATTGATGCTGCCCATGCAAAAACGTGTTCACGATTATGTTGTTGGGAACAAGGGTACCGCAAAAGAAGCGCTTGATAAACTCAAAGCCGACTGGGAAGAAGTTTTCATAGAAGAAGGTAAACTCAAGAAATAGGCATTCTCCATAACAGATATGGAATAGTCTATATTTTATATGTAGGCGCGGATTTGGCCGTACGTCAAACCATT
>Ga0233431_1003890_pt1 | contig 16993 bp, 19 predicted proteins | sample SI_118_April2016_FD_179867 | JGI IMG/M metagenome (GOLD analysis project Ga0233431, IMG submission 179867) | Seawater microbial communities from Saanich Inlet, British Columbia, Canada - SI_118_April2016_200_MG | ecosystem: Environmental > Aquatic > Marine > Inlet | place: Canada: British... | reverse complement strand
TTTAGAAAATGCATTCAATAATCTTTCTCCAAGCGTAACATCTATTTCAACTGCGCTTGCAACAATTGATGGCGCGGATGCATTAGAACTAAAAGCAACACAAGTAAAAAATCTGTTAGAAGAAATCCGTGTTGAAAGTAAAAATGTAGCAGATAGTATTTCTGACGGAATAGAATTTGAGAAAAACTATTTTACTAATCCAGATACAAACGCAACTATGTTATATGAAACAAGGTTTGATGATTATTTTGAAGGAATCGATAATTACAAAGTTAAATACAATGAATTGAAATCAAAGATTGATGTTCTAAAACAAGATATTGCTGCATTCGAAGGAATCGAAAATAATCAAAAAGAATTTTATATCAAAGTTCTTCAAATGCCTCCTGAAACAATTACTTTGAATTCTCTTTTCACACGAACAGAACAAACAAAAACATTAATCGAAGAAATTTTTAATTCAAGTAAGAACATTGAAAACTTGGTATTGAATCTTGGAACACGAGTTAGTCGAAATGAAGCTTGGCAAATACTATATGCTAGCGACGATGAAATCGCAACTATCAACTCTAATTTTAGTTCTCTTTCTGATGCCGCAGAAGCTATTCTTAAAGAAGACAATGTAGATTATTGGAAAGACCAAGACAGCGTTGATGCATTAAAAATTAATTGGAATCAAGCAAAAACAAAATACAATAATTCGATTTATGAAAAAGCAATTAGTTTTGGAACAGATGCAAAGAAAAATGCTAAAGCTATTCTTCGCGCTGGCGCACAAGAACCAGTAGTTGATTCTGGTGAATTAATAACACAGATAATAATTGTTTTGGTTGTAGTATTAATAGCAATATTTGTAATTGAAAAATTCATATTACATAAAAAGAATAAGGACCAAATGGAATTTGAAGATGATGAAAATGAAGAAGATTACTAGTTTATTTTTTTTGATAACACTTATGCTGTTAATCGGGATGGTTAGCGCACAAGTACTAGTAAATACGTCTGTTGATAAAACAGAATTATCTAGTAACGAAGTAGCTTATTTGACAATACAAATTCGAAATGAAACAGACGCTGACTTAGAAAATTATTTATTGCGACTTGAGACTAGTAAGAGTTTGATCTTTTTAGAGAATCAAGATAATTACTTGTTGACCGAAGTCGATGTTATTCGTTCAGGAATGAGTAGAGAAATAAAAGTTCGTTTCAAAGCGGTTGATACTAGCGAAGAAACTGGCGAGTTATTTGTTTATTATGGAACTGAGCACGAATTCGTTGCAGGAACTTTTGTTAAGACAATACAATTACCTGTTGGCGTAAGTACGAGTGCACTTAAGAAGAACACTAAACAAGGAGAAGCTGTTTATGTGGATTTTGAAATGCACAATTATTCTGGAAAGGATTTACAAAACGTTGGTGTTTCGGTTTTGGCGCAACAAAACTTTACTATTGTAACTCCTGAAGCAATTCTACAAGTTATGCCTGATGGGAATAGATTTGTTAGAACTTTTGAAGTTCTCGCACCACTCGAAGCAGAAGGAGAACACAATATCATTTTGACTTATGGCTTTTTTGATGAGACCGGAGCACATTATTTCGAAGAAAACTTTGTTGTTTCATTTGAAAAAGAAAATAACTTGTTACTCGCAGGAATCGGGATCATTATTCTTATTGCTGCAGTATTGATTTATGTTAGCAAATCAAAAAGACCTGCTAGCGAAACAGGAAAAGATGTAAAAGGTACTGGCGAATAATAAAACTAACTTCTTTTTAACTCATAATAAAAATCAATAACTTTTTCTTTTGTTATTAAGTGTGTCGCTTCTTTTTCATCATATTTGGTAAAACCATTCTTTTCCAAGACTTTTGAAGATGCAGGATTATTCGAATACGCAATCGCGTACAATCGATTGATATCAAATTCTTCAAAAAATCTTTCAACAAACAACTTTACCGCTTCAGTTACATAACCTTTGCCCCAATAATCTTTCCCAATCCAATAACCAAATTCAACTTCTGATTTTTTGTAATCAATCCCTTTAGTTCCAACAACCCCAATAATCTCTCCATCAACTACAATTTCAAAAACTAGATCTTTTTTGTTTTTGATATCTTCACACATTATTTTTACAAACGCTATTTCTTTTTCAAGCGTTAATGTTTCAAAAGTAACATGCGGATTACCTAAACCAAATAATACCTTTTTGTCTTTAATCAATTCAAGTAATCGTTTAGCATCTTCTACTTTTAATTCTCTTAATTCGATCATTTTATCACTAAATATTTATTTCTACAACGTCTTTGTTATGCAATTCGTATTCTGGACCTACGCGTTGTCCAGGGAACTTTGTTGAACCCCAAACTTTTGCATTCTTTAGTTTTTTTGCAAAGTCTTTGTGTAAGTGCGTAGCAAGATCAAATAGAGTCGAACCTTTTGGCAGAGACATCGGTTCTTTTAGCTCAACTTCTTTACCTGGTTTTTTTGTGTACACAAGAATCTTTCCAATTAAGAGGAAAATTTGGTCGCGTAGATCAATCAATGAGTGATCCGTAACGGTTCGTGTGTTTAGAAACATTGTTGGCTTGTACACGATGCTGTTGTCTAGCGCTTCGCTAACTTCCCCTAACGATTTTATTGGACCAGAAACAATTACATTTGAATTCGCGTAACTACTTGATTTTAGGTAACCTATTAACTGATCTTTTGGAAAGTTTAGATATTCTTTTCCAGATATTTGTATTCCTCGAAAAGAAGAAACTTTTACTTTTATTGGAGGCTTTGTTTTATTCAAATAAATTTTTGAGTCTTCTAGTTCTTTTACAATTATTTTTTGATCATCGCTTTTTCCAACAATAATGATTGCATCTGCATTCCTAATTAATGAAATAATTTCTCGCCCATTTGATTTTCCTTTTGACGACCCCTCTATTAGCGCCGGTAATTCAACCATTTGTATTAACGCACCTTCATAATGAATCATTCCTGGTTCTGGTTTATAGGTTGCGAAACCATAATCCGTTACTTCTGCGATTTCTTTTCCAACTAGTTTGTTTAATAACCAACTCTTTCCAGTATTTGGTAAACCAACTATTACTACTTGTCCAACTCCATCTTTTTTAACATACATTGTTGGAGCGCTACCTTTTTTTGAAGTACTTGTTTTTGCGCGCTCAAGCTTTGATTTTAGAGTAGAAATTTTTCTATTAACCTCGGCTCGCAGGTTTTCTGCGCCCTTATGTCCTGGCGCAGTAGACTTCATTTCTTGTAAAGCAACTAGCTTATCTTCATCAGTCTCAGCCGCGTAAAACTTTTTCTGAGCTGCAGCAAATTCTAAAGAAACATTTGATGGCATTATATCACAAATAAAAAGGATAAAAAAGAATTATAAACGTTGATTTTGATATTAGAAATGCCCGCCGGCAACAGCATCTCGTAATACTTGATCCGCTAAGTCAACCAACTTTCGCGAGACCCCATCAACTTTTTCATGTTCAGATAAAGTTGCACGCGTATTAGCCCCGACATTTAAACGAATTCGCCGATTACCAATTTCTACAACTACTTCAAAATCTACCCCACCATATCGCGGCGCATGCACACCCACCTTCACTTTTTCAGCGGATGCTTCAATTAAGTGTCTACGCAACTCGTTTTTGACCCGTGTTCTAAACCGTTTTGTCAATACATTTTGTACAGCTTGGTGCCTTTCAGCCGTAATAGCCATCTTTCCGCGCGAATGCATCCCTGCATTAACTCGTCCTCGATTTCCACCATGGAATCTTCCTTTCATAGTAAAATAAGATTCTTTTCTCCTTAATAAAGATTATCTTAGAAAAACTAGTTTTTCACTGCTTTTAACACAAATAATTCTTCGAAAAAGATTTTCTTTTGTGCAACAATTTCTACGTTCATTCCTTTCGCTTCTAGGATTGAAGTTACTTCTTTTTCGTCATTTAGAGAAGACACCAATAGGAACAGAATTCCTTTCTTCGCAAGATACTCGTAAAACTCTGCAAGGAAAATATCTATTATTTCTCGGCCTTTTTTCCCACCATCAAGATCCTTCCATTTTATTTTGTCACTTGGAACATATGGTGGATTAAACGCGATGAAATCAAATCGCTCAGTTACATCTTTTCGAACAAAATCAAATAGATCACCTTGGAAAAAAGTTATTTTATCAGCAATATCTTTGTTGTTTTCCATCGCAGTTTTAATCGCATCCGGATTTAGATCTACCGCAGTAACTTTTTTTGCACCGGCTTTTGCCATTGCTTTTGTTTGTATTCCGCCACCAGTACCCAGATCCAAACAGTTTCGTCCTCGCAGGTTCTCAACTAAAATAGCATCTTGCAATAAAAAAGAATCTTCTTGTGGTTCATAAACTTCCATGCAATCGCCTACTAACCACTATTGTGCTTTTGCTTGTTCTAAGATTTCATTAAACTCATTTGTATATGCTTGTGCTAATGCATCATCTAAAACAAGCATTAGGTTTTCATCGTTTCTTGTGTCAGCATTTTGAGAATAATTAAATGAACCAGTTAAAATCTTTTTTCCATCGATTACAATGAACTTGTTGTGCATTGCACCACTTCCTTTTCGTATAGCAACTTCAATTCCTTCTTCTATTAATCTTTCATCTTCACTATACTGATTTGAACTCTGCAAATAATCAAAAACTATGCGCACAGTTACTCCGCGAGCCTTTGCGTTTACAATCGCATCTGAGATTTCTGTATGCGTAAACGAATAAATTGCGAGGTCTATCGACTCTTCAGCAGAATTAATTTGTTCAATCAGTTTTTCTGAACAATTATCTTCTGGACAGAAAAACACTTGTAGTTCTTCGCTTGGAGTTAGCGCACCAAGCGCTGAATCAAATGTATCAAGATTTATTTCTCCTTCTCCAAAAGAATATAATCCTAAAAAAGAATCGTGCTTTACATAGTCAACTATTCCTATTGACATTACACAAACGATAATTAAAAAAATCCAACCGCTCTTTGTTACAAAACCCATCTAACCACATATTATTTACATCACACTGCTTTATATTTATTGCCCGCAAAAAGTCATTAGTGGTTAGATGCTAATAGATGTACACGCACATTTGGACATGGTTTCCAAAAAAGACTTAGAATCCGTGATTAACGAAGCAACAAAAAATAAGATTGGCAAAGTTATTTCTTGTGCTACTTCTTTTGTTTCAAACAAAAAAAATATAGAACTTGCTAAAACTTATGATTCCGTAGACGCAGGAATCGGGTTGTATCCGTTAGATGCGCAAGAGTTAAGCGAAAACGAATTAGAACATGCATTTGAATTTTTTGAAACCAAAGTTAAAACCGCAATTGCTATTGGCGAAGTTGGTTTAGATTATAAATACGCTAAAAGTGAAGCTGAAAAAGAAAAACAACAAGATGTTTTTAGGCAATTTATTTTGTTTGCAAAAAGATTTGACAAACCTTTGATTGTACATTCAAGATATGCACAAAGAGATGTTCTAAGGTTACTAGAAGAAGAAAAAGCTAACAAGGTTTTGTTACATAGTTTTGTTGACTCACAAAAGTTAATGAACCGTGCATTTGACAATGATTTTTTTGTTAGCGTTGGATTAAATGTTCTTGAAAACGAGTTAGTACAAGAACGAGTAAAGAACTTTCCATTAAATAGTTTGTTACTCGAAACTGATTCTCCAATTCGTTTTAGTGGAGAACGTGCTATGCCAAAAGATATTTTGCGAGTGGCTAATAAAGTAGCAGAACTTAAAGGGATTACGCTAGAACAAGTTGAAGAACAATTAGAAAAAAACTTCAAAACGCTTTTTGGATAGTTTTTAGAGAGGATTTAAAAGCTTTTCAGAAGCAAAGATTTCTGTGAACTTAACAAAGTTCACGTACCCGTTAACGAAAATTCTGTAACAACAGAATTTGGGTTATGTGATAAAATGATTATTGAAGTTTTAGCAGGGATTGCCGTAGTACTAGTTGCAGGGCATGTATTGATTACTTTCGTCGGAAAAAACGATAAATATCATAAACAAAATCACAAGTGGAAAGTACATAATGCTGAAGTTGTTAACCCGGTTGTTGTTAGCGAACGCACGGTTGTTCACGAAACTAATGAACAAGAATTTTTGAATTATGGAAAAGTAATTGCTAATGAACAAAAAATAAAGGTTTTGAATCAACGACTAGGTAATTTAGAACACACCACGGCAACTATTGCAAAGACACAAGTTGAATCTTTCCCTATCGAAGAAGGAAAAGTAGATATTGAAAAATTTGATTTTAGAATAAAAGTTTTAGAACAACAAATAGATGATATACAAAATCCTAAACCAAAACCGGATACTTTCTACGGACAAAAAAACGATCCAATGGAAGCAACAATACAATCATTAGTTTTTAATTCTAAGAAAAAATAAATAAAATAGTGAGCAAAATGAAGATCCCCAAACACAAAAACCCTTGTTTTGACTGCGGAGCACTTTGTTGCAAAGGAGTTGCGGTCCCTATTAGTACACCAAGAAGTAAAAGCGATTGGGACGAGATTCGATGGTTGGTTGCACATGAGCGCGTACAAGTATTCAAAGACCATGAAAATGATTGGTTAGTAGAATTCATGACTCCTTGTGAAAAATTAGATGAAAAAGATGCATGTAAAGTTTATTCTATTCGACCAAAGATTTGTCGTGACCACGAACATGATGAATGTGTAAAGAACGGAGAAGAAGCTTATCACAAAATTATTTTCAGACACTTAGAAGACGTTGATGCATACCTCGCAAAAAGAGAACTTAAAAAACTAAAACGGAAAAAATAACTATTTTGCATCCAATTCAAGTTCAATTGGACAATGATCTGAATCTTCTACGTTTGCAAGTATTTCGGACGAAACAATTTTCTTTTCTAGTTCTTTACTCGCAACAAAATAATCTAACCGCCAACCAATATTTCTTGCGCGACAATTGAATCGATACGCCCACCACGTGTAATTGCCACCCTCTTGATTAAACATTCTAAAAGTATCTAGATAACCTTTATCTAATTGTTCTGTGAACGAAGTTCTTTCTTCAATTGAAAAACCTGGATTTTCAGTATTCTGTTTTGGATTAGATAAATCAATTTCTTTGTGCGCAACGTTTAAGTCCCCACAAAAAATAACTGGTTTCTTTTTACGAAGATTTTCACAATGCTTGATTAATTGTTCATTGAACTCTAGTTTTTCTGCTAAACGAAGAAGACCGTGCTTTGAATTTGGAGAATAAACATTTACTAAATAAAAATCTGCAAGTTCAAAGGTTTGTACGCGACCCTCATCATCAAATAGTTTCATTCCAAAACCTTTTTGTACACTCAAAGGTTCTATTCGCGAGATTATCGCAGTTCCAGAATAACCTTTTCGTTCAGCTCCATTCCAATACGTTTTATAACCGCTAAACGAACCAATCGCTCTTATCTCATCAGGCGTGTCATCATCGTGAACCTTTATTTCTTGTAAACAATAAATGTCTGCACCTGATTTATTAAAAAATTCTAGAAAGTCTTTTCGCATTACTGCTCTTATTCCATTAACATTCCAAGAAATTATCTTCATAACAGAAATAAAGTGAAAGAAGTTAAAAGGCTTCACTTATGTGCACGTCTTCTAATGATCCCACGCGTTAATTTTAGATCAATTATTTTGTGAGCAAAATTTTCTCTTAAAATATCAAGATTCATATTAACCCAAATCTTTCTTTTTCGATTATTCTTTAGAATATCGATTGTTTCTTTTATTTTATCTTGTTGTATCTCAAATTTATCAAGAGCAATTAATTTGAAATTGTACTTTTCTATATCACTACAAAAAACAGGATACGTGTAAACAACGGGGATTAAACCAGATGCTAGAACTTCTAGCAAGTTATTTCCAAACCCTTCTATTTCACTAAAATATGTTGAGAAACCACCTAACTTTGCAAATATTCTAGGATACTCTTCAAATTTAATATCGGTTTTTTTGTAATAATCTTCAGCGAATTCTAGAAACACTTGTTGATCTGGAAATTTCTTTTTTAGAGCCAAATATTTTCGACGCAATTGTTGTTTAGACCCGTCTTTATCATCATTTCCTGAAATAAAAAAGAACAAAGACTTCTTTTTCTTTCTCCGCTTATTTGTTTCGGCTAATAATTCAAAACAATATTCTAATGCAAAATCTATTCTCTTTCGTTTAACTATCCTTGTGTGTTGCAAACAAAACAAAGTGTCTTTTAGAGATGTGTTCTGTTCGATTAAATATTCTTCTAGCGAAAAATCTCTTAAGAATTTAACAAAACCATCTTTTTCTTTTTTTAGATCATTAAAACTTTCAATGAACGTGTCGGTTGTATTGTAAATAACATCGTTGTTCATTGAAATATTTTCAAAAAAATCTTTCTTCATTTTTCCAAGTTGCAAAAAGTACTTTTCTGCTATTCTAAATTGTCCACTATTAATGAAAAAGATGTATTCGGGATATGGCCCTGGAATGCCTTGTAATAAATAACGTTCAATATCTTGTGGTGGGTTTGCAAAATGTTCTCTTTCCATGTGTGAGTCGTGCCACCACAATAAGTACTTTGGAGTTTTTTGTTTTCTTTGTAATCTGTTTCTATAAAACCTTGAGAGTGCAACTGCTAAAATAAAATTTACTGGATGACACGTATTATGTGCAAGGATTACATCAATTTTATTTTTTTCTACAAAGTCTTCGATTATTTGAACTGCATCTCGCAATTCATTTTCTATTCGCTCACTTATATGCCCGCCAAAACCATGTTTGAATTTTTGTGTTGCTAATCGGTTACCATTAAAACCATCTAAGAACAAATTGTTTGTAGTAATGTTTTTGTCTTTCTTACCACTTTTACCTACCAGATAAAAAATATTTTCTTTTGGGATTTTCATGTCATTAATCATTACGCTTTCTATTTGTTTCATTACGATTGATACGCCATCAGGCAAACCAAATCGTGCATGTAGCATTGCATAGCGAAGTTTTGGTATATCTTTCTTATGATATTTTTTGTAAACTACATCTGGTAAAGTACTTGAAGGCATTAAATGTTTAGATGTGCTAACTTTTATAAATTCTTTTTCATTTTTATGAAAATTGTCCGAAAAAAGCCTTTTGCTTTTTTGGACACATAAAATCTTTGATTTTATACTGTCCTAGAATAAGTGTGTTTTTAATTCACTCTTCGTTCCAGTCTCGCATTTCACCATTTCTTTGAATGTGCTTTAATTTGAATTCGCCGTCTTTGAATCGCTTACTTAATTTTTCTTGGTTTTCTTTGAAAATATCTTCCATTTTCCAACCAAAATGATTACAAATTGCACCAATATACCACAACGTATCACCAAGGTTTTCTCGTATCCCATCTGTTTTGTCGTTCTCGTGAAAAACCGTTTTCTTTATACAAGACGCAACGTCCGCAGCTTCCCCGGTAATCCCTAAACCCCAATTACAAATAGACATATTAGGATCTTTGTCAGGACGCATAATCGTTTTCACAAACGCCTGGTATTTTTCTAAAAATTCTTCTGCCATGTTATCACCAAGATAAAAAAGAACGGAAAAGTTAAAAAAATGGTTTGGATTATTTTCGCCTAGTGGTTTTCTTGCGTGTTGTTTTCTTTACACGAATACGTTTCAATTTCGCTTCCGAAACTTGTTTTTCTCTAATCAATCGAGTCAAGAGCCCTCTGACTGTTTGCATATGTAATTGCCCTTTTTCTCGCCCTAATTGCCAACCATAAGTAACCCCAATAAATTTCACACCGGCTTTTCTAGCACTTTCTTTATCACTTCTGGTGTCCCCAACAAATAACATTTCTGATTTTTTTAATCCACGTTTTTTTGCAAAATCGTTAACCGCGTCGACCTTGCTTGCATGCGACCCCTTATCATAAACGGCATCAAACAAATCAAAACTTTTCCCAAGCGCCTGTTTTACATTTGCATGAAAATTTGATGTCGCAATTGCCAATGCAAACCCTTCTTTTTTTAATGCGACTAAAAGTTCAGGAACCCCTGGAAATGGTTTTGGAAAATATTTTTTACTAAATGTTTTTGTATATATGTTCATTATTTCTGGGATTATTGCTTCAGGAAACCCCGCACGCCTTAAAAAATTATCCATCGGTGTCGCAGCAATACGTTTTCCATCACCCGGTTTTGGAAGTTTTAAACCAATCTTAAATTTTTCATTCATATCTCTACAAAATTGAACATGTGGTTCAAGTGAATCAACCAATACGCCATCAACATCAAAAACAATAGCTTTCATATAAAATGTATCAATCTAACATATATAATCCTTTCTTGAAAAAATCGAAAAAAAGAAGCTTTATTAGAGCTTGTTTAAGGAAATTATTCATGGAAGTAGTTACAATCAAAGGACATAAGATAAATTTTATGCCAACAAGAGCCTCACATAATAGACGCGCATTACAATTCAAAAATAATATAATTACAGCTCTTGGAAAAATTGGCACAAAACGAGACGATGTAGAAATTGAATTAAACGGTTTTTGTGGAAGAGAATCAAAATCAAGCATAACCTGGTATTTTAATGGACACAGATTATATTATGAACTTGCTTTGAAACGAACTTTTGTAGATAATTTGTTTATTATTTCAAAAATAATCGGAAACGAAATTGAATTAGTTTTACAAGAACAAAAACCTCTTGAAGAATTTTTAGCAGAATTTGTTGAAGATGAAGATGTACATGATGATCGAGCAAAAGCACGAGAATTCTTTGAACTCAAAACCGACCATAAAGACATTGACACAATAAATAAAAGATATAAAGAACTTGCTAAAACATTACATCCAGACATGCCAACCGGAGATGTGGAAGAATTCAAAAAACTAAATCACCACCACAAAATACTAAAAAGAGAACTTGCTTAACATCGTTTAAAAAAATAGAAAAAGAGGGAAATTAATCCCTCTTCAAATTATATTTAGTTTTGTTTTTCTTTTAATGCTGCTTGGGCCGCTGCAAGTCTTGCGATAGGCACACGAAACGGCGAACAAGATACATTTGAAAGACCAATTCTGTGACAAAATTCTACAGAACTTGGTTCCCCTCCGTGTTCTCCACAAATACCTATGTCAATATCAGCTTTTATCCCACGCGCTTTTACTACTGCCGCTTCCATTAGTTTTCCAACACCCTCTTGATCAATTGCTTGGAATGGGTCTCGCAAATAGATTCCTTTCTCAACATACGCGCCCAAAAATTTTCCAGCATCATCTCTTGAGAAACCACAAGTCATTTGCGTTAGATCATTTGTTCCAAACGAAATAAAATCTGCAACGCTAGCAAATTCATCAGCAGTTAATGCTGCACGCGGAACTTCAAACATAGTCCCTATTTTGTAAGAACCTTCTTCGGCACCAACTTCACCCGCAACTTTGTGAACTAATTCTTTAAGAATATTGAATTCTTTCACATTCCCAACTAACGGAACTTCAATTTCTGGTATTACCGTCATGCCTTTTGCTCGAACATTTTTTGCAGCTACTAGAATAGCTCGAACTTGCATTTCCATTATTTCAGGATAAACAAGCGCTAGTCTACAACCACGAAAACCAAGCATTGGATTGAACTCGTGCAAGCTTTCAATTGTTTCTTTTATCTTCGAAGCATCTACGCCTAAATCTTTTGCAAGTTCTTCTATGTGTTTATCTTCTTTTGGTAAGAATTCGTGCAAAGGTGGATCTAGCATTCTAATTATTACTGGAAACCCATCCATTGCTTCAAAAATTCCTTCAAAGTCACTTACTTGAAATGGCTCAATTTTTGCTAACGCAGTTTGTCTTCCTACAACGTCTTTTGCAAGAATCATTTCTCTTACGGCTTTGATTCTTTCTGTATCAAAAAACATGTGTTCGGTCCTAACTAAACCAATTCCTTCTGCACCAAATTCTCTTGCAAGTATCGCGTCTTTTGGAGTGTCAGCATTAGTTCGAACTTTCATTGTACGAAATTCATCAGCCCAAGCCATTAGAGTTTCAAAGTCATCATCCATTTGCGGGTCAACAACACCCACTTCCCCAATAATTACTTCGCCAGTTGTTCCATTCAAAGAAATTATGTCTCCTTCTTTTACACTAACTTCCCCTACCATGAATTTCTTTTCTTTTTCATTAACCGTTATTTCTTCTGCACCTGCAACACAACATTTTCCCATCCCTCTTGCGACAACTGCTGCGTGAGAAGTCATTCCACCTCTCGCAGTTAGGATTCCTTGTGCAGAATGCATCCCTTCAATGTCTTCGGGAGAAGTTTCAACTCGAACAAGAATTACTTTTTCGCCTTCTTCTTCTTGTAGTTTAGCATCTTCTGCCGTGAAAACAACTTTTCCTACTGCCGCACCCGGCGAAGCAGGCAAAGCTTTTGTTAACGCAGTATACTCTGCGTCCGGATCAAATTGTTTGTGCAATAATTGATCTAAAGCATTTGGATCAACCCTAAGAACAGCTTCTTCTTTTGTAATTAATCCTTCACTAACCATGTCAACCGCAATTTTTACTGCAGCTTTTCCAGTTCGCTTTCCTTTTCTTGTTTGTAATAAATAAAGTGTTTTGTTTTCGAACGTAAATTCGAAGTCTTGCAAATCTTTGTAATGATTTTCGAGTGTATCATAAACTTCAACAAGTTCTGAGTAAACATCCGGTAAGATACCTTCCATTTCATCAATTTGTTTTGGGGTTCTTATTCCTGCAACAACATCTTCGCCTTGTGCATTAATTAAGAATTCACCATAATGCTCTTTTTCTCCAGTACTTGGATTTCTTGTGAATGACACGCCTGTTCCACTCGCATCCCCCATGTTTCCAAATACCATTGCTTGAACATTTACTCCGGTCCCCGCATCATTTTTCAAATGATTAATTCTTCGATATGATACTGCACGAGGAGTATTCCACGAACTAAATACTGCGCCGATCCCAAGTTTTAATTGTTCAAAAGCATCTTGTGGAAAATCTTTTCCTGCTTCTTCGCGCACTAACGCTTTATATTTTGGAACTAACTCTTTCAAATCATCTGCAGTTAAATCCGTATCAAGTTTTGCGCCTTTTGCTTCTTTTGTTTCATCTAATATCTTTTCAAACAAAGCATGTTTCACATTCATTACAACATCTCCAAACATTGTTATAAATCTTCGATAAGAATCATAAGCTGCGCGCGGATTATTTGTTTTTTGTGCAAAAGATTCTACACTCACATCATTCATCCCTAAGTTTAGAACGGTATCCATCATTCCCGGCATTGATACATACGAGCCGCTTCGAACAGAAACAAACATTGGGTTGTCTCCAGCGCCAAGTTGTTTTCCGAGTTTTTCTTCTAATTGTTTTAATTGTGTTCTTATTTCTTCTTCTAAACCTTGTGGCCAAACTTCACCTAATTCATAATATGTGTTACAAGCTTTAGTTGTAATTGTAAAACCAGGAGGAACTGGCAAACCGTTTTCAGTCATTTCAGCTAATTGTGCTCCTTTGTTCCCTAAACGAAAAACCCATTCTTGTGTGTTCGCGCATTTTACTTCATCAAACGCATATACGTAATTTTCTTCACTCACCAAATCAACTCCTTTTAAAAATGCTAAAATTATGCACTTTTTTGCTCACCAAACTAAGAAAAGAAATAAAGATTAATAAAGCTAGGTTTGGCCTTACAAAAAAACTAGGAAATTACTGTTTAGCACGGTTTGTTAGCTTGTCGTATGCACTATTCGAATACTTTATCAAGTAATTAAAGAAGAATGTAAAAATTGTTACTAGCACAATGCAAATAATTAACCATTCCCAACTTTTACCCATAAAAGCAAATATGATTATGATGATTGGGTAATGAATTAAATACAAAGAATAGCTATAATCACTTAATGTGTTAAAGCACTTTGGCAATGCCAATTTAATCTTTGTAGTTAATAAACGATAAACTAGCCAAGACATACTTAAACCGATAAAAATGTCTTCGGGCAGGTCCGCATACCAAAAGCCCAGTACAAAATTTTTGTATAACACCCATAAAATGAATAATACACCTACGAGATCTAACGCATGCGCGCACACTTTCTTCCACATCGTGTTTAAATCTAATCTTTTTCCGCCAAAATAAATCTTTGAGGTTACCGCACCCATTAGCCAGATTATAAAATAAAAGAAAACAAATAATATTGGGTTTGGAATATAGAAAACATATGCTAGTGTTCCGATAATTCCAATGATAAAACCAAGCCACAATCTTTTTTCAAATACAAGGAATAATAAATAACAAATAATGATTATCGCAACAGTCATTATTGGTGTGTTAGAACCAACGGCACCATAAAGTGAACCATACAAGAACACCGTTGCAAAAAATGATTCAATAGTAAAAACTAGATTTGAATAGAATACCGGGAACAAATATCTTCCGATTGAATCAATTCCAAGTCCTATAAGAATCGCAAAGAAATACGGTAAATACACTTTTGTGAATCTTCTTTTCAAAAAATCTTTTTTATTTAGTTTTCGTTTCATTTGCGAGTACGCAACCCAAAAACCAGATAAGAAAATAAATAATACAACTGCTTGGTGACCAAAAACAAATAACTGCATTATTACTGCTGCAACAATTGTTAATATTGCTCCGCCCGCAATTGCTTCACCAAGCGTAATCGGAACAAGAAAGAATTTTGCATGCCCTAAAAAAACTACTAGCGCAGCTAAACCTCTTAGCGCGTCAAGAAAAACTAGTCCTGGCTCCTTGCTTTTAGGCATACAAAAAGAAAGATTTTAGAGTTTATAAAATTAGCTTTCGATTAGATTTTACTTTATTTCTCAACTTTGAACATTTTTCCGTGTCCCGGAATAATATAGTCTGCCTTTGCGAGAATTAGTTCTCTGCTTTTTCTCAAAGCGTCTTTGTCTTTAACAAAAGGGTCTTCTAATGACAACAAACCCTCTTTATCCGTTTTTTGTTTACCATCTTCCCACCACCACAGGTCTTCAGCGATAGCAATTATCCCATGATCTGTTTTTATTAGTGGAGTTACTTGTTCGTACGCATGCCCTGGCGTTTCAATTAATTCTATCTCTGTGCCAGGAATTTTTCCTTTAAACTCAAATTCTTTGTCTCCGCGATAAATAATATCTCCGTCAAGAATATCTTTTCCTGGAAATAATCGAATATTAATTATATGATCAGGGTGATAATGTGTTAAAAAAATCATATCAATATCATTAGGTGTCAAACCTTCTTTTTTTAAAGCAGATAAAAGTAGTTCTTCATTACAACCAGGATCAACAATTATTTTCTTATCCGAATCTTTAATTAGAACTGCAGAAGAACTTGCTTCATAATATCCTTCTTTTTCTCTAGCATATCCTTCAATTAAAACTTTTACTTCTGCCATAAAAATCACTAAAGTGCAGGATGGCGGACTCGAACCGCCGAAGCCACTAAGGCATCAGGTCCTAAACCTGACCGAATTGCCGCTATCGGAATCCTGCAATTTCATTGATGGCTTTTAGCCTACCTTTTGTTTTTGGTAAGTAATGTTGAGATAGGAGTCTTTTTAAAGTTTTTACCTCCTTTTTTGGAATCCTAAAATCAGTTTGAGGATACTTATCCTTGATGAGATATGTTCCGCCTTCATTAGCTGTAATCCCCACCGAATCAAATAACATGACTAAATCTTCAACAAACTTTTGGCTTCTGAAAGTACACCCAAGGCTACCGCTATGCTTTCCAATATCACTATCAATTAATCCAGCAATAAACGCTATTTGTAAATCAATGTTTGCTTCAAAAAACAACTTTGGAACTCTTGCTTTTATTGCTTTCTTTCCAGAATGCATTTTAATAACATTTGTGAAAAATCTGTATATTGCTTTATTTTTGATTTCTAACTCAATATAGTTACCTCGATCTCTTAGATACCAATGCCCCTTTTCAAACAATTGTTTAAACATATTCGTAATTTTCATTGTGATAAACTCTTTGTCTCCACTAGTTATAGTTGTCTTATATTCGAAATTATTATCTCGAGGCCTATAACTATTTGGTAAACAACCATCTCCCAGAACTAACCCGGATAAGTAAGCCAAATCTTTCGTTGGTTTCTTTGGAATTTTGATAATATCTCTTGTTGTACTAGAAACATATTGAACATTTACAAATATTTCATCAACTTCTTTTTCACAACCAAGATCTCTGAGCTTTTCAATCGCAATCATTGGAGGAGAAGCCCGGCCTGTAATCCAATCCTTAATTGCACTTTTCGAAATTTGGTAAGGAATTATTTCAGTCCACTTTTCCTTCCACCTAATACCTATATTTTTTTTTAATTTTGTATTTATTACAGCTAATTTCTTATTCAACCAAATAGCTTGTTGATAAGCTTCTAACATTTCTTTTCTTGGCTTATCAACATACCTATGTAAGACACCATATACTCGAAGACATTTACGTAAATTGTCGTCTCTTTCAGGATCATGCAACTCAAACAAATCAAACTCCATGAAAGAATTGTTTTTCTTTTGCTTATAATCATTCTGGAAGTTCAATGCCGGCGGTTTCATTCGAAACCACCTTGACAACAATTTTCAAAGATCCAAAGATCACGACCATCTAGCAAATCGAGATCGATTTCAGCCATCTCCATTACATACTTAATTTCACTCCAACTAGGTGGAGAAGTATTCATTGAAAAAACCATTCTAATCACCTCCTTTTTAGAAAGAAGAATTTTTTCTTGGACGACTCTGCTGCTTTTGGAAGTATTAAACTCTTTTTCAACAGGAAAAGATTTAAACTGAGAAAAGCAGAGACCAAGGAAAAAATTCTAAAAAAGGAGGAAAATAAAACTAACTTTGAACCAATTTCGTTTAAATAGAAAACTTGTTTAAATCGAATATGCAACTTGATGATGTCATAGAATTTATTACACTAATTCC
>Ga0233431_1003889_pt1 | contig 16994 bp, 13 predicted proteins | sample SI_118_April2016_FD_179867 | JGI IMG/M metagenome (GOLD analysis project Ga0233431, IMG submission 179867) | Seawater microbial communities from Saanich Inlet, British Columbia, Canada - SI_118_April2016_200_MG | ecosystem: Environmental > Aquatic > Marine > Inlet | place: Canada: British... | reverse complement strand
TTTTAAAAAGCGAAATCCCTGTTTTGGTTGATTTTTGGGCTGAATGGTGTGGACCCTGTAAAATGATTGGACCGTTTCTTGACCAATTAGCTGATGAGATGAAGGGAAAAGTATCTATTGCTAAAGTAAATGTTGATCAAGATTCTAAATACGCAACTGATTTTAGTGTCCGGAGTATCCCCTGCCTGATATTATTTAAAAACGGTGAACAAGCTGATATGGTTGTTGGTGCAGATCCCGTTAAAATTAAAAAAATGGTGGAAAGTGCCTAAATAAGGTCACGCTTTAGTGAGTCTGCACATTAAAGCGTTCTACTGAGTCTACATTCCTGATACCTACCTTATCTTTTCATTTGTTTTTTTCTATTGGCCATGTCATTTTATCGCAATCTACTTGCAAAAATTGAATATAAGGGAACAAATTACCATGGATGGCAACTACAACCAAATGCAGTTACCATTGAAGGCACCATAAAAAAAGTATTAGCCATCATTTTTCAAAAACCGGTAAAAATAAGGGCTAGTAGCAGAACCGATGCTGGTGTCCATGCCAAGCATCAGTTAGCAAATATTTATATCCCCGCAGAAATAAAAATATATCAACTCAGAAATAGCCTGAATGCATTGCTTCCTGATGATATCGCAGTTGTTGATTTGGTTGAGGTAGCAGACAACCACCGGGTTCAGAACGAGAACCGTGGTAAACAGTATATTTATCGGATTAATAACTCAAAAATACCAAATGCACTCAACAATGATTTTTCCTGGTGGGTAAAATCTGAACTAAAATTATCTGATATGCAGTTAGCTGGCTCCGATTTCATCGGTGTCCATAATTTTTCGGCTTATCAAGGAAAAGGATGTGTTCAAAAAGTTACCGAAAAGGAAATATTTGATCTCCAAATTGAATCAAAAAAATCCTGCCATCAAACTGAGATTCAATTTACTATTTCAGGATCAAGTTTTTTAAGGAACATGATAAGAATAATGGTAGGAACACTGGTTCAGGTTGGTCGAGGAAGGCTGGATATAGATGTTGTTAAAAGAACCTTAATTAGTGGCAATCGTGAAGAAGCAGGTATAACTGCCCCTCCACAAGGTTTGATGCTAAATGAGACCTACCTCAAGAATGATCCTTTTATTTATTAGGTAGAATCAAACGCTGCAGTTTGAACGAATAATATCCAAAATTGCTTCTGTTTTAGCTGGGGTTGTTAAGCACCTAGCCTCTTTGTCAAAGAGAGAAGATAAAGCATCAGGTAACTCTATGGCTGAATTAAGGATTTCCTCGACAGTATCTTTAAATTTTCCCGGGTGAGCAGTGGCCAGACAAATTACTCTGTCTTCACTGTTATCCTCAGCTGCGGCAACACCAATGGCTGTATGTGGATCAAGTATATAACCATTCTTCGCAAACTTCAAAATACATTCTTCAATCCTGGCAGTCTCAATTCTGGCTGGTATAAAAAGTTCCGAGGCCTTTGCCATTTCCTGTTCGTCTATTGTAAAACCACCGGTATGATTTAAAAGTTCCATTTTTTGAACAAGTTTTTCTGCATTCTGATCTAATAAATCATATAAATAACGCTCAAAATTACTGGCAATTTGAATATCCATTGACGGACTGATACTTTGGTGAACTGCTTTAACTTCATATTTTCCGGTGGTTAATACCCGGTACAGGATATCATTCTCATTAGTCGCTAGTATCAATTTTTTTATAGGTAGTCCCATTTTTTTTGCTAAATATCCGGCATAGATATCTCCAAAATTACCGGTTGGAACTGAAAAAACTAAGGGTGCGTCCGGATATTTTTCATTAAACCGAAAGGCACTATAAAAATAATAAACTGTTTGAGCCATTACCCTGGCAAAATTGATAGAATTGATAGCTCCTAAATTGTACTGATCTTTAAACCCGAGATCGTTAAATGCTTCCTTAATAATTCGTTGACCATCATCAAAAGTTCCTTCAATAGCGACGTTAAATACATTTTCGTCCAGAACAGTTGTCATTTGTTTTTCCTGAATCTGGCTGATTTTACCTTTAGGGTGTAGAATAAAAATATTAATATTCTTTTTCCCCTTAACTCCCATGATCGCAGCGCTACCAGTGTCTCCTGAAGTAGCCCCCAAAATATTGAGTTGTCTGTTTTTCTGGGTGAGTATCCATTCAAACAAATTACCTAAAAATTGCAAAGCCACATCTTTAAACGCAAAAGTAGGTCCATGAAATAACTCTAAAATTGTTGTTTCATTTAAGTGCTTTAACGGTGTAACCTGTTCACTTTGAAAAGTTGAATAACTGTTTTTGATTATATTTTTTAATTCACTTTCAAGAATAGATTCCCCGGTGAAATGTCGGAAAATTTCAAAAGCTAATTCACAATAGGGTAACTGTTTTAATGTTTTTAGTTGACCTGATAAATCTGGGTAGCTGGCAGGAATAAACAAACCGCCATCCCTGGATAATCCCTCTAAAACAACCTGTTGAAAATCAATATTTTTGTATTGTCCGCGAGTACTAATAAAATCCATGCTAACTCCTGCTTTTTTTTACTTTTTTAAAAAAAATTAAGAAATCTGAAAGTGAATTAAGATCGTAGTTGACTTTAAAGTAACTAAAACCACCAAATAATAGTGCTAATAATAGCGGTGTATATAAAAAAATGGGAGGAATTTTCCCTTCACTAAGAAGAACTTTTAATTGGGAAAATATTACAAAATAAATAATCACCATACTGATCATATAAATAAACCGACCGGTTTTAGGGTTTCTGGGATTAAATAACCCAATAGGCAAGGCAAATAAACCAAAAGCGAGACAAGATAAAAAATTCACAATTCTACTGTGAAACTCCTCAGTGAATTCATAATAGGAATCTTTATTTTTTAATTGTTTAGCAATCTTAATTTGGCTGAGTAACTGATGAATAGTAAGGACCACATGTGTCTGTCCAAGTTTACCCGATAAGTTGCGAAATCGTTGAGGAAAGGAACTCATATCTTTTTGCGGTGGAATCAGATCATAAAGAAAGTTTTTAAAATCAATAATTTGATATTCGTCTGATTGGTTTGATGAGTGAATACGACCATTTTTTAATAAGATGTTTATGCTTCTGGTTTTCTCATTAATTTCGATGGTTCCTGTTCTGGCTTCAATGTAAAAATCTGAACCAGAAAGATCCCAATTTGATATAAAAACATGTTTGAAGAGTTTACCTTTTTTCTCTTTAACATAAATTAAATTTTGGCCTAAAAAATTGTTGATTTTCCCGCTTTCCAGATTTATCTGGGTCTGTTTTTTCAATATATTGAACTTTAACTGATCTAGGTTACGGACGCCAATTGGGCTGAGATAAAATGTTTGAACCATAACAAATACTGCTACGACTATTGATAGGCTGATAACCGGTTTTAGTAAAAAAGATAGTGAAATACCTGCCGCTCGCATGGAAATGATTTCATAGTCTGATGATATTCTATAGACTCCGGCATATACTGCTATCATAACGCCGATGGGTGTTGCAACCATTAAAATCATAGGTAGGGAATATAGGATCATTTGGAAAATGGCTTTTATTTCCAATCCTGATGTTTGTAAAAATGGAATAAATTTATAAATTTGATCCATTAATAAAATTGAAGATATTACGCCGACAGATAATATCAATGGAAAAATAAACTCTTTAATAAAGTACTTGAAAAGTAACATGTTGTTGGTTTTTCAGATAATAAATTTGAATTTCGTTTTTTTTATCATTCTTGAGACGACTTATTTTGTCATTAGCTTTTATTGAAAATAGAAAAAAATATTTTTTCCCAGTCTAATATTAATAAGTAAAATGTAACTATTTGATAATTAATTATGTTTAAGCTTGGTATAAAACCTGCTTTTTAAAACTTAAGAATTGATAGTTATTAATTGTTTTTTTTATTTGATCGCGCGTATTGGAGTTCATTAATGCTGATTTCATTTGCAAAAATATTAGAGAGTAAATCAAAGCATTCTGTTAGTGATAATATTGCCACGGGTGTTAAATTATTGAGAAATAATGATCGAAACGGGGCATATGATCAATTTGAAGAAGCAATTAAGAAAAATCATGAACAAAGTACCCTTCGTTTAAAGCAACTATACAAACAATATCATTCTGAGAGCCTTTTTCTATCAACATTGACGATAGGTTCCTTATTGCTGAAGTATTCCAATGTAACCTGGCAGTTTTTGGTGGATTTAGGTAATTGTGCCCGCAAAGCAAAAGATCATAAATATGCAGAATACCTGTATCAGAAAGCTTTGAGATTGGAACCGGATAATGAAATGATTTTAACGAGTATTGCTGCTAATACTGCAAAGTTACATCGTTTTGATAGGGATATTATTAACTTATTGAGCATTACCGGTCAAATAGAGAGTTTTTTATTACCTGAATTTTTACCTACTTCAGAAAATATTCAGCCTGGTCAGTTTTGTCAAAAACTCTCTTTTACCAGAAATACGAATCGATATTCTTTAGATGAACTGTCTATTCGTTTTTTTGAGCTGAAAGCATTATTGATCAAGGCTAAAGATATGGATGTAGAGCCTATTTTATCTGAAATTTACAATATAGGCTTGGCTGCATTGAAACTCAAATCAATCTCTTTAAGTGGAAAATGTTTTTCGTTAATTAACACTTTTCCATTTCAATTTTATTATTTGGATATGTTATTAGCCCTGGTTAATTTTTATAATTCTAAGCCTAATAAAGCCATTCATTCATTTAAAAAAATCTATAAATCTAATCCACAAAATATTCTTTTTTCTTTTAATATCAGCCTGATTCTTAAAAGTATCAATAAACGTGATGAAGCGCTGCCATTTGAATTAGTAAGTGCCTATCTGCTTGAAAAAACAGGTGGGATGTATCAATATTCAGAAATTTTGAACAAAGCAGATTCGGAGTTTGAGTCTGGTAATTTGAAAAAAGCACTTTTTCTTTTCAAATTAATTTCAGCTGAAAGAAATTCAGGATATGTCATATCGAGCATTGGTGATATTTACCGGATTCTACATTATGATGATTTAGCTATTCAATCATACAAGAAACTATTAAAATGCGATAATTATGTTAAAATAGCTAAAGAACGCTTAATTGAAATTCATGATTACTTGTTTACGAGCGGTGAACAAAAAGAAAATGGTCAAAATTTCCTGGCAGCATCGATTTTTTTTGAAAATGCACTTTCTGCATTTAGATTTCCTAAAACGATCGAAAAAACGGCCAGTATTTATTTGAAGTTAAAAAAAGAAAAAGAAGCACGAAGGCTGTTGGATGAATATCGTGAGATAATAAAGGTTAAAACAGAAGAACAGTCTAAAATTCGCCATCAATTGTTGGTTGCCCAAGCCAAACTAAAATTGAAGAAAAATCAGGTCAAACCTGCCACAGAATTATTGTCTCAAGCCTTGAATAAAAAATGGAATAAAGATACTTTTATGTTTTTACTTGATATTTATCGAAAAAATAATAACTTAAAAATGATGACACATCTGCTAAATCATTATAAAAATGTGGAATCTGCCTAATGGAGTTGATCAACTGAGTAAATTTATTTATCTTTTTGTACCACTCTTCAGCCAAAACTTCCCTTTTTAAATATATTGTATTAGACTTGTCTTACCCTTTTGATTAATTATAGTTACAAAATCAAATAAAATCCAAAACCATACTATTAATGAAATTTGCCAAGGAAGAATACAAAGAGATTGACAAGCTAGCAAAACAGGATCCTTGGATTATTTTAATTGCTGATGACGAAGCGGAAGTTCATGAAACCACTGTTCGGATTTTAAATGATTCTTCTTTTGATGGACGTCCACTACAATTTATTCACGCATATTCCGGATTTGAGACAAAAAACTTACTGGAGCAAAATAAGGAAATAGCGGTTATTATATTAGATGTTGTAATGGAGAGTGATGATTCCGGTTTACAACTGATAAGCTTCATTCGTGAAGAGCTTCAAAATAGTCTGACTCAGATTATTATCAGGACCGGGCAGCCTGGGCACGCACCGGAAAAAGGGGTTATCACTAAATACAATATTAACAATTATTTGGATAAACTGGAATTAACCGCTCAAAAACTTTTCAGTGCTGTTATAACGGCAGTTCGTTCCTTTAATCTTGCTTCTTCTTTGAAATCTGAAATCGATCAACGAATTGCAGCAGAAAAAGAACTCAAAAAATACCAACAGGGTCTGGAGAAACTGGTAGAAAAAAGAACAGAAGAGTTACATGAAGCTGTCAAATCTGCAGAAAAAGCAAATCGGGCCAAGTCTGAATTTTTATCGAATATGAGTCACGAATTCAGGACACCCATGACCGGTATACTGAGCTTTGCGACGTTTGGTATTGAGAAATATTTAGATACAGATCGGGAAAAGCTGCTAAGATACTTTACAAAAATTAGAGATAGTGGACAAAGACTATTAGCAATGGTTAATGACTTATTGGATTTGGCAAAACTAGAAGCTGGCAAAGTTGTATACGAATTTTATGATACGAAAGTCAGTAGCATTGTGAACATGATTATTAGTGAATTAAGTGCCTTTGCTAAAGAAAAAGGAGTGAATATTATATTTGATTCACTACCTGATGAAGCAAAGATATCAATTGACTCCAGTAAGATAGCTCAGGTAGTTATCAATCTGATGTCAAATGCGATTAAGTTTTCCGAATCAGGTCAGGATATATTGGTCAAGTTAGAAGATGATGAAAAATATATGATCCTTACTGTAAAAGATCGAGGTTGTGGCGTTCCAGAGGATGAATTAGATGGAATATTTGATAAATATATCCAAAGTAGCAAAACAAAATCGACCACAATAGGTACCGGTCTTGGATTACCCATTACTAAAAATATTATCAATGATCATAAAGGTAAAATCTGGGCAGAGAATAACTCAGATGGTCCGGGTTCCTTATTTGTGGTAAAACTTCCAAAAAAGATGACTGCTTTCTTTTAAAAATAGCTAATCATACAAAAAAACTTTTCAATAATTCAGAATCATATTCATGCATTACGAAGGTCATATCATACGCCCTCCTAGCGAGGCGAATAGTATTTTATTGCAGGTAACAGTTGGATGTTCCCATAATAAATGCACTTTTTGTGGCGCTTACAAAGGGGAGCGATTTAAAATAAAAGACAATCCTATCATTGAAACGGATATTGAATATGCTTCTAATTATTACAAAGAGCAAAAAAGACTGTTTCTTTGTGATGGTGATGCCTTAATTATTAAGCAGGAAAAATTACTTTGGATTCTAAAACAGATCAAAGAGAAGCTTCCCTGGATCAATCGGGTTGGTATTTATGCCAATGCGAAAAGTTTGAAACGAAAATCATTAGAGGAACTTATAGCCCTAAAGGAAAATGGAATAGGAATTATTTATATGGGGGTTGAGTCTGGTGATGATGAGATATTACTACAGGTAAATAAAAAAGCAACTTCCAGCGATTTGATTGAGCAGGGACTTAAAGTTAAGACAGCCGGTATAAAACTCTCTGTTACTGTTTTATTGGGATTGGGAGGGGTTGAAAAATCATTAATTCATGCCCGAAAAACCGGTGAAGTACTTAGTCGAATGAACCCAAATTACATTGGCGCTTTGACTTTGATGTTGGTACCTGGAACACCGCTTTACAATGAACATAAAAATGGTGATTTCAATTTACCAGATCAAAAACAAATGTTATTGGAATTATATGAAATGATTCGTTGTACAGAATTACACCAGGGGCTGTTTTTAGCAAACCATGCCTCTAATTACCTACCCATCAGAGCCAGACTACCCCGAGATAAAAATCAGGTTTTAGGTGTTTTGAAGCAAGCGATAGATGGGAATATTAAACTAAAGCCGGAATGGTTACGGGCTTTATAATAATTTAGAAGAAAAAGGAGATTATGCCAGATATCACTATTACGGATTCTGCTCAAAAAAAAATTGCGACATTGTTAAATGACAATGAAAATAAATATCTCAGGATTTCAATCCAAGGAATTGGTTGAGGGGGACCAAGATTTGGATTAACTCTGGACGAGTTAAATGAAAATGATGAACAAGTTGAAATTTCCGGAATAAAGCTATTGTTTAAAACAGGAGATGCGCCTTATCTGGAACGTTGTAGTATCGATTATCTTGAAGATGCGTTTAGAGGTGGATTTTCGGTATCTGCAAATCCACAATATCCTTCAAATTGCTGCTGACTAGTCAACGGAGAATTCTGATAAAGATTCTCCGTTCTCCCACCATGATTAACCATTTCTGGTTAGCCTCCGATCAAATTTCATTGTCGCTTCTATAATTTTGATTAACATTAAAACGCTTTTCCTAGTGTTATGTCAACGATGGACGGTTGCAATTAATCTAGCTGAAATTGGGGGATATGGTGTTCCCAGAACAGATCTTAACATGACTATCGCTATATAACACAGGAAAATCATATTTTATGAAATTGAAATCATTATCAAAACAGAAAATAGTACTTGCTTCAGAAGCAAAATGGAGAAGTGATATTTTAAATCAACTGCATATACCTCACAAATGCTTTAATCATAGATATGACGAACCTAGGTTCTCAGGAGGAAATTTAGTTGAATTTGTATCAAATATCGCTGTTGAAAAAGCACTTTCTATTCAAAAACTGTTTCCTGATCACATCATTATCGCTGCAGATCAACTAATTGAACTGGAAGATGAAGTTTTAGGGAAACCTGGTAATTTCGAACGCGCATACGCTCAATTATCAAAAATGAATGGTAAGGTACATCAATTGATTTGTGCAGTGTGCGTGATCCATCAAAATCAAGTTTTTAAGGATGTTGAAATCGCCAAGATAAAAATGCGATATTTAGAAAACCAGGAAATTATCAATTATCTTAACATTGACCAACCTTTCAATTGTGCAGGATCATATAAAATAGAATCATTAGGTGCGGCATTATTTGAATCTGTTAATATTAATGATTTACATACCATTATTGGCATTCCTGGAAATTTGCTGACTTCAATATTACGTAAACTTGGGTTTTCGAATTTATTATAAAACCAATGATTACTCACTATAAAAACTTTATATTGGCGGCTTAACTGAAACCTTTTTCTCTGGCACTTTTTCTTATCTGGTAGCTTATATCAGGTTTGTCCGCCTGGAATATTTCTTCTTTATCTTTGATATAATACAATTAATTCTATTTATTTCCTTTTTATGTTTAGCTATGTAAAGGGAGTTTTACTTCCGGTATTGGTACTAATTGTTTATTTTTATTGATGCAAACTAAGTGAATAATAGCATCGACGGCCGGTTTTTTGGAGTTAGGTCGCCAGGCGGTTTGATTCCAGATGAGCCTGTATTTGCCGTCAAACTCATACTGACTGATAATTTTGAGCTTATCACCAAACTCGGCACCTTCATGATAGACAATATCTACTTTATAAACAGCAAAACCCAGATTATTCTTTTTCCAGAGCTCAACTAGATTTTCAATTCCGATAACATCTTCCCTGGCTCTTTCAAAATATTTTAAATAATTAGAGTGATAAACAACACCTGAATGATCAGTATCTTCATAATATATTTGTACTGAGAACTCGAAAATTTCTGATTTCATAAAGCTTAGTAGCTAGAGGTTACAAATTATTGATTGGATATAGAATAAGAATGATTATAAACTATAATGGAACAATTTGTAAAATGGTCTGATAAATTAATATCATTTTGATTCAGAGTAAAAAAATATTGATTAATTTTTAGCCCTCAACTATTTTATTGCGAATGATTAAGTAAAGTTGAAATATAAGTAACATGTAAATTATACCTCTTTAGAACCACCCGGGTAGTTTCACACAGGAAAAGTTTTAATAAAAATTGTTTTCCAGCTTAACAATGATGTTCAATAATTTAGTAAATCAAGGAGAAGAGAAATGAAGAAATTGATTTTTTTAATGGTAATAGTTTTAATAGCTTGCATTGCTGCTATTAAGCTAGTCCCTGAAGTAAATGACATGGCCAAAGAAAATTTACCCAGTGAAATTCTGACTATTATTGGTGAAGAACCAATGAATATATTTGAGAAAGGGCTTGATAAAGCGAAAGATGTTATGAATAGTGCTTTTGATTAATTTTGGGGGTTATCAATTGACAAGGGGTAGGCCTACCCCTTGTCAATTTATTACAAACCAAATTCCTGTTTCAATTTTTCAACATAATCCAGTTTTTCCCAACTGAAAAATTCTACTTCTTTGAATTCCGATTGTCCATTACCATTGCCTTTTGGATAAACTTCCACCTTTTTTTTGTATGGTGTCCGTCCCATATGGCCATAAGCAGCAGTTTCTTCGAAGATCGGATTCGTTAAGCCAAAACGCTTCACAATTGCACTGGGGCGCATATCAAAAATAGTGCTAATTCTTTGAGCAATTTCACCATCAGAAATCTGAACATTAGATGAATTATAGGTGTTTACATATAAACCAACTGGTTTTGCAACACCAATGGCATACGCTACCTGAACCAAAACTTCTTCAGCAACGCCGGCTGCAACGAGATTTTTAGCAATATGTCGTGTTGCATAAGCAGCGGAGCGATCAACTTTTGATGAGTCTTTTCCTGAAAAAGCACCACCACCATGTGCGCCTTTTCCACCATAGGTGTCTACGATGATTTTTCGACCGGTTAGACCGGTATCTCCATGGGGACCACCGATAACAAATTTCCCGGTTGGATTAACATGTAAAATGATTTCATCACTAAATAATTTTTGAACTCTTTCAGGTAAACGAGCAATGACCCTGGGTAAAAGTATTTGTTTGACGTCATCTTTGATTTTCTGAAGCATTTTTACTTCTTCATCAAAATCATCATGCTGTGTTGATAAAACAATGGTATGAATTTTTTGGGGTTGATCATCGTCATTATACTCGATGGTCACCTGAGACTTAGAATCAGGTCTAAGATAAACCATTTCTTTGTTCTCTCTTCGAATAGCTGTCAATTCCTGTAAAATAATATGTGACAGGTCAATCGCCAGCGGCATATAGTCATCTGTTTCTTTACAGGCATATCCAAACATCATTCCCTGATCTCCGGCTCCCTGATCTTCATCAGAAGTTCTTACTACACCCTGGTTAATATCTGGTGACTGCTCATGGATAGAGGAAATAACGCCACAGGAGTTCCCGTCAAACATGTATTCAGCCTTGGTATATCCGATTCGATTAATCACCCGACGTGCAATTTTTTGGACATCCACATAACCGGTAGTTTTAACTTCTCCACCCAATACGACTAAACCCGTGGTAACAAAGGTTTCGCAGGCAACTTTAGATTTTGCATCATAACGCAAAAATTCATCTAATAAAGCATCAGATATTTGATCGGCAATTTTATCCGGATGTCCTTCAGACACGGATTCAGAGGTAAAATAGTATCCCATTTAAATACTCTTTCAAAAAGATTTTGAAATAATAGGAAAGTTGATTGAGTGGATTGCAGAAAAGGAATTTGTTTTAGCATTGTTTTTCTGTGGTTGCAATCAATCAAATCTGTCCACATTTAGAAAATATCTCTTAGTATTATCCTAAAAAAAAACTTTGGCTAGTATTATATTTAAAAAAGAACAGGTTTTATCAGCTCGATACAGGTTTTTGATTAATTTACTATGCAGATTCTCAAAGAATAGCTTATAAAGATTCAATCTCAGAGGTTTTTTTCTAAATTTTCCTATCCATTTACTTGAAAATTATTATGCTACACCCGTCATTATATATCACTATATTTGCAATAATTATTTCAGTTTTTGTAAGCTCTTGCGGTGGATCTAATGAAGAATTAACAGCGGTAAAAGGAAATTTGGATCTGTCTACCTGGGACTTTGAAGATCAGGGTATTGTTGAATTGAATGGCAGGTGGGCTTTTTACTGGAACCAATTACTGACTTTAAAAACCCTGCAAGAGAACACCGGGGATCGGACTTTTGAATATATCAAAATTCCTGGTGTTTGGAATGGTTACCCCCATGCAAAAATAAAACTGGACGGACAAGGATATGCAACCTTTCATCTCAAAGTGAAGATAAATCCTGACTATTTATATCAAACCCTGGCAATACAACTTAGAGAGACCTCATCTGCTTATCGTCTTTGGGTTAATGGAAAATTATTGGCTACCAATGGTACCGTTGGGAATAATGGCCATTTATCCAAACCTGGATTTGTTACCCAAGTAAAATCTTTTGTAATTGATAAGAACCAGCTAGATTTTGTTTTACAGGTGTCCAACTATAGCCATAGAAAAGGAGGGGCCTGGAATCCAATTTTACTGGGAACAGAATCACAAATTGCCTTATCTCAAAATAAAAAATGGGGAATTGATCTGTTCTTATTCGGTAGTCTTATAATCATGGTACTTTACCATTTGATTTATTACTTTATCTTAAGAAGAAATATTGCAACGCTCTATTTTAGTTTATTATGCTTTCTGATTTCAATTCGAATTTTATTTGCTGGAATTGGTGGAAGATTTTTTACTTACCTATTCCCTGACTTCCCAGGACAAACTACCTATAAAATTGAAGTACTGGTACTTTTTTTGGCGCTACCCTTGTTTATCCGATTTATGCACCATATTCTTAGCTTGAATAAAACTCCAATTTTTCAAAAATATGCATACGGGGTATCAATTATCCTATCTATTGCAGTTTTAATTTTACCAATGAGTTATTCCAGTCATTTAGTGATCCCTTTTCAAATATTGCTTTTTTTCATATTGATAGTTATGACTAAAGATTTATTAAAAGCTATGATAAAAGGGAATCCCCAGGTTTGGTTCATATTGGTTGGATTTCTGTTTCTATCACTTACTATTGCTAATGATATTCTGTTCTCCAATCGATTGATTTACTCTGTTTATTTAACACCCTTAGGATTGTTTTTATTTGCACTCAGTTTATCTTTTTTTATGTCTTTTAATTTTTCCAATGTTTATAAAAGAATTGAATCCTTATCGGCAGAATTAAAGGAAAAAAATCAAAAAATACAAGAAATTGATAAATTAAAAGATGATTTTTTGATTAACACTTCCCATGAATTACAATCCCCGTTAAATGGTATTATTGGGATAGCAGAATCACTGATGAATGGAACTTTTGGAAAACTATCGGATAAAATGATTAAAAACATCGATCTCATAAGATCCAGTAGCTTACGACTAACCACTTTAGTAGGTGATATTCTCGATCTGGCAAAGTTGAAACAAAATGAGCTGAAAGTCGATTTAAAACCAGTTGCTATTAATTCAGTTGTTGATATTGTTTGCTTGTTTTTTAGAGACCCCATTAAATTAAAAAAATTGATTTTAACGCATGATCTTTCAGATCAAACACCACTAGTACTTGCTGATGAAAATCGATTGCAGCAGATTTTTTACAACCTGATTGATAACGCCATTAAATTTACCGAAGCAGGTAGTATTTCCATACATGCCGAAGAAGATGGTAATTTTTTGCAAGTCCAGATTAAAGATACAGGTATTGGGATTCCAGAAGATAAATGGAATTCAGTTTTTCACTCATATGAACAGATTCATCCGGAATCATCATTTAATTTCGGGGGAACCGGACTGGGTTTGAGCATTACCAGTCAATTAGTATCGCTACACAATGGGACAATTAGCGTTCAATCGGTATTAGGTAAGGGGACAACGTTTATAATAAAAATCCCTCTCCTTCAGGAGTCTGATTTGGAGAATCAAGTCGAAATTCCTGACATAGAAATAAATACAGCCTTAAAAAGTCAACCGCTTGTTTCAAATGTTACTCAATTAAAAACGATTGAAACCAACCCGCCCTGCGTCACCAGTAATATATTAGTTGTTGATGATGAGATGATTAATCTACAGGTAGCAGTGAATCACCTCTCTGTTGAGAATTATAATGTAACCACAGCCTTATGTGGCAGTGACGCATTAAATATGCTTTCAATAGGCAAAATTCCAGACTTGATACTTTTAGACATCATGATGCCGGGGTTAAGCGGTTTTGAGTTGTGTGAAAAAATTAGGGTGGATTTTTCACCATCTGAATTACCGATTATAATTTTATCTGCTAAAAACAATATCTCTGATATGGTTCAGGCGTTTAAATTAGGTGCCAATGATTATCTTACTAAACCATTTACAAGAGAAGAACTAATAGTTCGTGTCAAAAATCAATTATTGCTGAAAGAAGCTTATGAAACGCTTTTAGAGAATACGAATTTAAAAAACGAGTTGGAAAGCAGAAGAAAAACAGAATTGGAACTTCGCAGAATTCAATATAAGCTTTCTAAAATACTGGACCATATAGAAGAAGCTTTGATTGGAATTAATGAGAATTTAGAAATCAGCTTTTGTAATAAAAGCTTTAGTGATTTAATCGGACAAGCGTCCCAATTGATGTTGGGTCATTCTTTTGAAGTCTTATTTCATAAAAGCGGATTGTCATTTGTAGATGAATTGCTTGAACGAATTATGGTAAAAGGGGAGGCCTTAAATGAATATGAATGTAATCATCTTGATTTTATTGATGCCGACGGAACCACATTTACCCAACATGTTGCCTGGACTTTGATTGATTTTGAAGATGAAAAAATGATTATGCTAATCGTTTCGGATTATTCAGCTTTCAATAAGTTAGAAGATGCCAGTTTAAGTGAATTATATGAACAAAATGAATTATTGAAAAAACTGGATGCGGAACTAATTAAAGCGCAATTAAAAGAATCTTCTCAGTGGGATTTATCCTCAATTGTATTAGATGATCATATGGAAGTATCAGAACGACAAAAAGTGGCAGATATCTTAATTAGTGATTCTCAAGAAATACGGGAGGAAAAGGAAAAACTAAAAACGATCCGCATCTTACTGGTAGAAATTATGAATCTAACAATCGATTATTGGGTAGAAGAAACAAAGACCAGTAAAATCGAATTAGCTCAAAGTTCCGGTATTTGGAAAGTTTATACCAATCGTGATGGATGGGAAAGAGCTCAAACGATGGATAAATATCTGGAAACAGAGACATTACCTAAAAATCCAAGGAGAAAATTAGTCATTCAAACTGCTGAGTTTGTTCTAGCCAATTGTGAGGAGGCTACCGCTTATCGTGAAAACTTAGAATTGTCGCTAATGCGATTAAAATCGATATTGTGATACAATGCCAGCAGGTTTTTAGAATTAACTCTATAAAATATAAATATCTATGAATTTCAACCGGATTGATTTAAATTTACTGGTGGTATTTGATATTATCTATAAAAAAAAGAATCTGACCAAAGCCGGTGAAAAATTGAACATCAGCCAGCCAGCCGTCAGTAATGCGTTAAATCGGCTTAGAGAACTGTTTAATGATCCTCTGTTTGTCCGCACATCCCAAGGTATGCTGCCAACATTAAAGGCTGAGGAGTTGGCAGAACCGATCAAAAGAGTCCTCTTGGATCTCAATAACATCATTAATATTGAAAAAGAGTTTATTCCTGCAAATTGTGATCGGACTTTTTGGCTATCCATGACCGATTTTTCAGAAACTTTATTGTTATCCAGAATCATTGAGCGATTAAGACAGGAGGCCCCAAAGGTAAATATTGCTGTATTTCACTCTAATCGCGAAGAACGTCATAAACTTCTGGAATCCGGGAAAATGGATTTAGCAATTTATAGTCATTATCCAAAACATAAGGAAGGTAACGATAAATTTAATATTCAATTTACCAGTAAAACCGATTTGTACCAGCAAAAGCTTTTTGATGAACAAGAAGTATGTGTCGTTAGAAAAGATCACCCTAAAATCTCCAATGCCTTAACGACCAAACAATTTTTACAATGTGACCACATCCATTTCGCGCCTCATCAAAGTATGAATGAGGTTGGTGTTGTTGAAAAAGTGCTGATGGAACAAAAACTAAAAAGAAAAATTAAGCTAAGGGTTTCTAATACGATGGCAATGCTGGATATTATTTCCAGAACTGATCTCATCGGTGTGGTGGTCAAACGCTTGGCGATAAATTTTGCTGAAAACCGGAATATCAAAATACTACCCGTTCCCTTTGAAATGCCTAAACTGGAGATGACTCAATACTGGCATGAACGACATCACAACGATCCCCCCCATAAATGGTTTCGAAATATCATTCACCAGATATCTAAAAGATTTTGATTACCAAAAATAAAACACGAGACTCGTAGTGAGAGTCCGAATTACCGGATTGACAGCAAATAATGGTATTCTCGTCCAGATACTAACTAACAACAATACATAGGAATAGATTAACGCTTTGATATCTTAAGAAATGGATATCCTTTTAAAAAATAACAAATCGAATGATAATTTGAATTTTAATCGTTTATAGTGTCCTAAAAATTCCTTGACAAAGGTTTATAGCAAGCCTACCTATGAATCAGAAAATGATTTTGTTTTCGGGAGCTCAAAAAAGGGCTGAGAGGGATTTAGATCCGACCGTTGAACCTGATCCGGATAATGCCGGTGGAGGAAAAGTGATAAACGAGAAGCCGTCTTAATTCCAAGGGACGGCTTTTTTTTTGTCAAAAATTCATTGAGGTATTGCTTATGAAATTAAAAATACTATCGACTTTTTTAATAATGGCGCTATTTAGCGGTGTTTGTTTCGGTTCTGAAGACAAAGTGGAATTGCTGGTTATGACACATGATAGTTTTAGTGTCAGTAAAAAAATTATCCAAGATTTTGAAAACAATTCGAGTATCAAACTTAAGTTTTTAAAAGCCGGTGATGCCGGTGCAGCTTTGAATCAGGCTATTTTGAGTAAAGCTAACCCGCTGGCAGATGTATTTTATGGGATTGATAATACTTATCTGACAAGAGCTTTAAAAGCAGATATGTTTTTGAGCTACGCTTCTCCTGAACTGAAAAACATTGATAAACAATATCAG
>Ga0233431_1003888_pt1 | contig 16998 bp, 35 predicted proteins | sample SI_118_April2016_FD_179867 | JGI IMG/M metagenome (GOLD analysis project Ga0233431, IMG submission 179867) | Seawater microbial communities from Saanich Inlet, British Columbia, Canada - SI_118_April2016_200_MG | ecosystem: Environmental > Aquatic > Marine > Inlet | place: Canada: British... | reverse complement strand
CCAGTCACTCGCCAACACCCCGCATCCACCCACTCCAGCGCACTCGCTTAACGACCGATAACGCACCTTGATCCACCACGACCACCTTATCCCTGATAAATGTAATGCAATAGCAGCTATGGGAGGTAGGGGGTGTAGTGTGAGTGATGGGTTGTATGCTTGTATTGTCTTTCTTTTATCGCCCTATTTGTATCGTCTTTAATCGTATGTATGGATTCGCGTTGCGACCGATGTTTGAGGTCTTGACCCTGGCCAGCCCGATAAGCCCGTCATAGACGGCCACGCGAGGCCCTTAGCGTTTCCTACACATAGGGCAAACACGAACAGACGAGCAACGTAACCGACCTATGAGCGAGGCAATCGCAGGCCCTGTGAATGCACGACAGTACGATAGCCTCGTAACGCTATAAACCGTATACGAATCGTAAAGGAGATACTCGTATGCCGAGGTTCGAGAAGAAAGAACGAGTGATGTTGGTTGACTCTGTTTGGCGTGCTCTCGTCGAGGGTAAAGTCGCCGGAGTTAACACCGATTTACTAGTGATGGAACAGGCGGCCAAACGCGCCGATAACATCGCGGATCCCTTATCACAAAGTAAGTCGGAAACCCTAGCAAACAATACTCGTCGGGGTACCGTGGTATCAGCGTCCAGTAGTGCAGTAATGGTTAATCACGACAGCGGGCAGACCATGACATGGCAGCCGAGTACGCTTGTCAACGAGTCGGAGTATACGAGCAGTGCCGTGGGGTCGTGGATGCCCGCTGTAGTCGCCGAAGACATCACAGGAACGTATGACACGAACGGGGGCGCAAGCATTGACGCGGGCAAGACACGAGGCCGAGGCGTTGCGTCGTATGATCGCCCAGACGAGGACTTCGCAACACGCCGTAAACGTCGCCGATTGGCAAACAAGGCGAAGGACCAACACGCAGGCGCTATCTCGTCTGGTCGTACGTGGGTTATCGTCTTGTCGTCCATTGGGCGGGATCGTATCAAGACCATTAAGGGCGTGAGGTACGCGAGGCGCGCTATCCACAAGATCGTAGAAGCCGAGTTCCCACCCGAGGGGCGCGGTGAGGGAGGGCCTAAGTACACTACAGCCGAGTTCAGAGAGCGAGCCAAGCTGGTAGGCGTGTGGGAGCGGGACGGGCTTAAGGCGTGTAAGGAATGGGTAAGCGACCTATCCCGCAAGACAGCAACGGCGCCTGGTGGTTCAGACGATTCGCTGGTGCCTGGCAACGCTGATAGCTATATCGCCGAGAACCTGACTCTGCGAGAGGCGATAGCAGGACTAGGCGCGTATTGGTCAGCCTCGGGGGTCGTGCCGGATTGGGGCGGGCATACTACCGACGCTGGCTTGGTGTGCGCTTACGACCGGTATAGAGGTTGCATCGTTCGCTTGCTGCCTCGCAAGGGCTACGACTTTGAATACGAGATAGCTACCGTGGAAGAGTGCGCCGATAGAGACGGCCTGGTCGCCGACGAGTTGCCCACTACTCGTATGCTGATCGAGATGGTAGAGAAGGAGGGTGGCGAGGCTGGCGTCCCTTTCAAGGGTACGGGGCAGCCGAGGGCGGCGCTAAAACGCTAACGGGTCGTAGACCGAGAGACAGCGCGAAGACCGTATCGTTTAATACCTCGTGGGCTGGGCGAGCTGTAGACCTGCCGATGGGCGTGAGTTCGCCCTCAGTGCTCGATCACTTTGTACGCGATGCAGCAACGCACCTTAGTCGTAAAGCAGAGGAAGACATAGAGCGGCGTATCGAGGACGGCGAGCCCATCCTAATGTCGTTAGCGGGTAAGCCACCCTCGCACGAAACACTAACGCGTCTTGACGAGATTAACGTGCGACGTTTGGTAGCCGGTAAGGGTATGGCGTGCATTAGGCGGAAAGTCGCGTATAGGACGCTGGACTACTACCTCGTTAAGTGGGAAGACCCGGAGGCCGCTTCTGTGTGGTCTGCTATTGACCCAGGCCCATCGCCCAGCGAGTCGCTATTTGAGCGCATTAACGCGATAGACGGTAGCGAGGTAGTTATGCCTATGAGCTATTGGTTCGACGAGGTCGCCGTATACGGGTTTGAGATGGTGAACGATAGGCGAAACAAACTATGCGGGTTGCCGCCAGTGTCCATATACCAATACGATCAATGGGTAAAGAGAACCAAAGGAGTACGCAAATGAGCGAGTATAAGATAGACATCGAGACGATTATCGACACAGACGGTATCACCGAGGAGCGCCTCGCGTCATTCGGTGAGCAGGGCTACATGGTGGCGAGTGCTATGTGGGCCGTGTCGAAGAAGGCGAATAAGCCCATCATCGTGGGCGTTATACTACAGAAGCCGCAAGACAGCGGTGCATCAGGGAGCCTGACAGACGATGACTACCGAGAAGACTACTAAGACTAATAAGGAAGAAGAACGGGATCGCCGTCGTAACCGTATGTCGCGGCAAATAGCCCGCGACGCCGAGCTATCGTTGGTCGAGCGCAGGGCAAGGTACGCGGTAAAAACGCTTGACGGTCGGTTCGTCCCCAATAGGGCTAGTATCGAGGTCCAGCAAGCCATGGCTGACATCCTGGACGAGATGGAAGAAACTCGTATGGAATTAGAACAGAAGAACCTTGCCCCTGTCGCCAGGCGTACGGTAGAGAGGTTAGCGATGAGTGACCCGTCCACCGACAACCCACGCCTACTCGCCATCCGCCAGGGCCGCACCCCACTCGACCCCCTCGACATGGCCCGAGAGGTAGACGACGCCGAGCACGGGCCCTGTGTGGACCCTGGCGGGCACTACCTGACGGGGCACCACCCGAGCACGAGGGAGGCTGGATCCGTGGCGCGAGAGGCGCGGATCGACGATTGGCTGATGGGCAAGAAGGAGACGAGATCATGATCCGCCCTACCGAGACCCAGATCGCCCGCCTGCTGGCCCTCCCCATCGAGTGGAGGCGACGGCTTGCGGAGGCTGCGAAGGACGAGCCGGGGTGGTGGGTGACACCTACCCCGACGCGAGGCCCGCGGCTGTGGTTCGTAACGGATCCCGGCTGCGGAGATATTCAACACCGCTACACGGAACAAGAGCGGGCCTACGCCCCGTGCTGCGCGCTGGTGTGGCTGCGGGCGACGGGAGAGAAGTGGACCGCCGACTCTGGGCGAAGGATCGGGTATCCCTTGGTGCGCGTCGGAGACGACTCGTGGCGCCCACACATCGACGCCGCCCTGCTCTACATGGCCGTGAACCCCTGTCCGGAGACGACGCCATGACCACCAAATGCCCCCACTGCAACCAGCCCGTCGAGATCCCCGACGGCGAGACCGAGGCCGTCTGTCGGTACTGCGACCAGCACGTCGAGATCCCCGAGGAGGTCGTGGAGCGCGATGACGGTACGGTGTCCTGTGGTGACGGGGTCGCCTACTACGGCGGGATGGGGCGGCTATGACCCCCGCCGCCCTCGCGCGGCGGTTGGCCCGAGGGAGGTACTGATGCGCCGCCGTGACCAACTCCGCACCCTGACCTGGTTCTTCCTCGCCCACGTCTACTCCAGCATCCGCGATAGGCAGTGGCGATGGGAGGACAGGCCATGACCGTAGAAGATGCAGAGGCGAGGCTGGACATAGTCCGAAAGAAATGACGACATACGGATAACGTCGTAACGCTATAATACACGGGTAACCCTCGCACAAGGACAAACCCGTGCCTATCGACCATTCCGCCCTCCCCGACCTCCGAACCATCATCGCCCGTCTGTTCCGTGTGGACGTGCTCCCGAGCCACGACTTCGAGACGCTATGGCGTTCGTTGCTCGTGGTGTGCATCAACCACGAGGACCCGACGTTCCTCCTGTACCTCGCACAGCTAGAGGCCCGGCTAGAGCAAGAGTACCAGCAGACGAACCGGGTGAGCCTCAGATACCAAGAGGCCCATCACGACCTGTGGGAGCTGCTCAGTGGGTACGGCTACGACGCTAGGTCGTACGGCATGAAGGAGGCTATCCGTGAGATCGCAGAAGCGGCGAAGCACGGGGCCAGGGGTACTGCCGACATGAGCCACGCGGAGCTGCAGGCGACCTACGCTTCTGTATGTGCCGAGCTTATGTCTCGTGGGTTTTCCATTCCCACCGAGGACGATATCCCCGGCGACGACGAGTCGGTGGTCAAGTCCGAACAACTGGCAGCACTCGTGGGCGTCTTGTACGACGTGCATCAGGCGCTAACCTCTCGCGGCTTTTACGATGGGGCGCGTATTGATCTCGACAACGCAGAAAGCGCGGCGAGTCTGGGCGCCGTTACTGATCAAGTCCTGGGCGGTCTGATCGCCGACAAGGAAGAAGCTCTGCGACTGTTGGAGGACGCCAAGGACACGGTAGACGCGCAAATCCGTATCATCGCTCAAAAGGCGATAGAGCATCGCAGCCTGAAAGACCAGTATCGTAACGCCGTGGCTCAGTTGGAGAAGGCGATCCACAGTGCGTCTGTCAAGGGTAAGGCCGTTCGCACCTTGCAAGAAACCGTGGATGGATGCGTGGCGAGAGAGAAGGACTTGACTCGCGCCATTACCCGACTGAGGACGCGCAACGAGGCACAAGCGCAACTAGTAGACGAGGCTCACCTCGAGCTGGTAGAGCTTCGTGAGCAGGCCGCCGCTGTCGGCCGCGAGTCCGAGTTCCTCGCCCTGTGTCGCAGGCATGATGGCCTCCGATTGCAAATGGGCGACCTGTCTCGTGAGTTCAAGACGTTCAAGAGCGAGACGGCTCGTATCCTCACGGAAGGCATCGCGGCGAGCGACAACCACGGCGACCGAGAGACCCTCATGAGAGCGGTTCGCGTGGTCGTGGACGCTTGCCACCCAGCAGAGCCGACTCCGGACCCCAGTTATAAGATCGTAGTGTCCGGAATCGACCAACACGGCGACGAGGTAAGCGAAGAACTCGATATGAGCCTAACGAAAATGGGCGAGACCGTCACAACGAAGAACAGCTATCGGGAATTCCCGTCTGCCATACACAAGGAAACAGACCCACTCGCCGCCGAGGTGCCTTGGCCTGGCGAGGAGTACCTGGAAGACCCCACCGATCGCCCCGTGTGCTGGGATACGTGCGTCCACTCGTACGACACCATGGCCGGCCGAGGTTGCGGCGATTGCGCATGGCGCGGTAACGGTGGCGTAGACACAGATGCACAGGTGCGACCCACGGCCCCCGAGGATGCCGACTTCGATCCCAGCGACCCGAGGTGGGCCGAGCAGGTGGTAGTAGGCGTGGGGGCGATCATCCGTAACAGGATGGAAGACAAGGCCAGGCGCGAGATTCGAGACGTACCCGTAGACGAACAGAGCGACATGAATAGCAAAGCATGGGCCGCTGGGCGCAATGGTGACCCGCTCCCACTTCCGACGAACCCCGAAGCGGCCGGGTGGTATCGCGTCGGTAAGGGTACCCCTCAGGAGAACGACCCAAAGGGCAAGCCGCATAGCGTCGCCGATCGTGTTTACGAGCCCGCGCCGGTTGACCCAGACGACGCGCATAGGCACCACCACCTCCCCCCGTGTGAGCCGTCGCAGAGCGAACCACTGCCGGGTAAGCCGTGGATTCAGCAGAAGGTGACGAATGGTTCGGGTGAGTGCGTCCACCCGGTTCGTTATTCTGTATTGTGCGCGGGGGGTGGTTGTATTTGTACGATGTGCGGCGAAGACGTAACAGGCGTAATCGAAGGGCGAAAGACAGCGCTCGCGCTGGCCAACGGCGACGCGCCAGACACCCCCAAAGGCAATGCACCCCCAGAGCTGGACCCGTGGCAGGCCGGCGGCCCCAATGAGTCTCCAGCGGCGCCTGGGGGGTCACTGACGGACCTCACGGGCATGGACCCCACCAGCAGTAACCGCGAACACACCGACGAGGTAAAGAAGACATGAGCGATCTAGGTAGCGAATATAATGCCGAGTTTGTCGATGTTTTGTTGCAAGACATCGGTAAGGACGAGCCAGGTGGGTTTACGCGAATCGCCATGATTAGTGGCCCGCCTATGGGGGTCAACCCGAATCGCCCCGAGGTCGTAGACGCGATTAAACAATGTGCCGACAAATGGCCCCATATCGAGGTTAGCGACCAGTGGGTCGATGCATAATCGTTACTCATTGTGCGAGGTAACCATGAATCGCAAACCTATGCCCCTGTGGGCCTGGATCCTTTCTGGCGGATGGGTCGTGATTTTCTTTGTCGCCTGGTGGGTTATGGACCATGGCGTGCAAATCATCGTTTCAACTGACAGCGGGGCCTATGCGTATATCGGCCCTAAGGGAGAAGGACCAAGATGTGTCGCTATCGAATCGAACTAGTCAAGTCGGGTACCGTCGTATCCAAGGAGAAGGCCAAGGCGCAGGGCAAGGGTAGCTCGCCTGTTTACATGACGCTGATTTACGAGATTAAGCCCAGTGGCGAGGAGGCCATGATTTGGAAGGAGAGCGGCTCCTGCGAAGAGGTGGCCGATATGTACCTCTCGTGCGCTAAAGGAGTCAGCATGCACGATGGCACCGGTCGCGTAACAGTGGTGAGAGTCGGGTAGGGCGGCAATGAGTAAGACACTTCAAATCGCTAACTATCCTACCAAATACGAGAACCAGTCGGCTCTGTGTTGCGGTAACTGCCTGCTCGCTTTGCGAGGAGAAGGCATAAAGAGGGACTCAGAGGAGGTCGGTGCGTACCTGCCTGATATGTGTCTTCCCGATATCCCCGGGCCTGGCCTGTGGGTGTGGGACGGTACGATGGTATGGGAGGACGAAGTCCCTCTGTATATCGGAGCATGGCGGCGACCTAGCGTGGACGATGTGGCGGCGCTTGCCGCGGGCGACCTACTGCCGGATTGGCAAGAGGAAGGCGAGTGGGTGCTGGAATGAGCAGCGTCGCAGTTATGATCGCATCACTAGTCACGGCACTCGTATCCGCTTTGCTAATATGCGCGTTGCGAGGCGCGTACCATAGCGGGTTCCGAGACGGCGCCAAGTGGCTCCAGGAAGGCGACACGTACCCAAGCAAACCAGGCCATGAATGGTGGGGCTGGGAAGTGTTGAAGCGAGAAACCAACTACGACAAGAGGCACAAAGACAATGAGCGACGATACCATTACGACGCATAGCCAAGAGTACACAGAACGAGTCAGACGAGCGGCGTATCTGGTCGTTTGCGATTTGTGTAAGGCGAAAGCAGGGCGGCCGTGTACTGGTATAGGTATTCGTAGGAATGGCAGCCCGGTTAACTACGTGCACTGGGTTCGTAAGAGCGACTCTATACGCCTACGAGTGCCTAAGGGATCGCTAATCGGGCAACGGAGAATGAGAATGGCCGACCTCGAAGAAGAGAAGCTAAGAGCGATCATGATTCGCCCTAAGGGTGAGTCGGGCTGGTACGTGGTTGGTACGATTGACGGCGATAACAACACTTGGGCAAACGTAGAGAGCGAGATTCTAGCGACGTATACAGATAATCCTGACGAGGTGTGGGAACTCGCTATCAAAGAGTACACACAGGAGGAGTTGGACGCACTCCCCGAATTCGACGGATGGTAGACATGGACGAAGCAACGATCAAGGCCCTATCCCGTGTGACCGTACCCAGCACACACGGGATGGACGAAGCAAGCCGCCTAGCCGGCGTAACCACCATGATCGCCGACTTGGAGCGCATGGCCAAGGAGGACGGTAACATCGCCGCTGCCTGGGTGATGGAAATGCTAGATTCGCTTACCATCATGCACGATGCGGTACAAGACGCAACTTGCGACGCACTGGACGACATAGCCGCTCTCAGCGGGATCGCAGAGTGGGAGTACCCGGGACAGGTAGTTCGAGACGTGTTTATCGTCATAGCCAAGGCCCGTAACGCAGGGCGAGACGGGGTCCCGTTGGAGGACGTGTTCGGGCCTGCCATGGACGGGCGAAAGCTGTCTCGTGGCATGCTCGAGTACGGCCAGGCAGTCGTGGCGCGGGAAGAAGGCGAGGCATTAAACCGCTAAATTAGTGGACGAGGCGCATATTAACTCCGCACGCTATAAGGTATGCACACCTTCGGAGGATATGCGTCGTGACGGATCAACTAAAAGAGCTTTACCGGCAGGTATACGAGCTTACGAAAAGCAAGTGCACCAACAGAAGCGGTAAAGATAACTCGTGTGGCCGATGTTGCAGCCCTGCGTCATGCATCGACTCGGTTACAGTCGCCCGGTCGTTCGGTATCGGCATTAGCGACCCTCCGACCGGCCATACGTTCATCGTAGACGGCGCATGCTCCCTAGAGCCGTGGGAGCGCCCACTGTGTACCATTCACCATTGCGAGATCTTCGGTCGTGGCGGGTTCTACAACGACCCGACCGGCGAGGACACGGCGCGATACTTCGAACTACGAAACCTAATCAGCGAAACACACGAAGAAGAGGAGTTCGGGCATGTTCCCAGCGAGCACGACTAAGGGCGAACGAAAGATCATTAAGAAGCAAATGAGCGACTGGCTAGAGGGGTTGTCGCCGTCGGCACGGGACGTATTGAGTCACCACGACTGGCAGTTCCTACTAGCGGCGGGTTGCTGGTGTGTTGCTCGCGTAGACGATTACCGCGAGCAACTAGAGGGAGGCGAAGACAATGAAACCCCTCGCTAGAATGCGTATGCTCAAAGGACGCATCTTGAGAGACCGGAACGAGATAGCTTGCACTGTCGATAGGGCGTCTCCAGAGAACGATTTGCTAGGCGGTGTGGCTATGAACATCGTACGGTTACAAGCGTCCATTACGGAAATGCAGCAACTAATGGACAGAGCGGGTACGACGTGGGATCGTGTTCCCGATCCTATCTCTCACAAACCGAACAAAGGACAGCAACGATGAAAACACTTAACGAACTAATGACGATTGCACGAGAGGCCGGAGATACCCGAGGCAGTAGCCACCCACCGTGCGAGTGGTTCCTGGGTCCCGAGGGGATGTACATCTTCGCCAAGGACAAGTCGTGCAAGCGTGGAGAGTGCCTTGATATCGTGTGCGAGCCCCGAGGCGTCGCGTCGAAGATGATCAAACGATACATTGAGCATATTACGACGTTCGATCCTCGCACCGTATGGCTCCTGCTGGACCGGCTTCGCAAGTCGGAACAGGCCGTGGTGGCGGGTAATGCCGCGTTGGCCATCTCGCAAGCGGCTAACACCGCATTGCGAGAAGAACTGAAGAAGGCTGAGGACTTCGAGCACGAGGTCGCAAGCCTGAAGGAACAACTAGACGCTCTGGTCGTCAAGTTTGAAGAGTGCCCCCGGGCGGCCGATGCAGAAGTTAAGGCCGTGCGAGAACGATTGGAAAAGCAACGTCGCCGAGCGCTCGCAGCCGAGGCCATGGTAGAAGCATACACAGACGAAAAGGTCGCCGTATGCGTCGAGTGCGGGATCGTTACGTCCTGCGACGAGGACCGATGCTGCGCGACTTGCGGTCGTGACCTAATCGTCTGCGCCGACGGTCACTCAGCCGATATGCTCGTAGAGTACACAGTTAACGCACTGTAGGAGGTTCGTAATGCGTTATTTTCTTGTAGACATTAGTGGGACGAGTGCTTCCGTGAACAAGGACGCAAAGGCTTTGCGTACTGTGTCCGGCGAAATCATGCTGTCGCATGAATACGGAATGTGCCTATACCCCGGGCCAGACGCGTGTTGCGATATGTGTAAGTGGGTCGCTGTGGAAGACGATAGCGTTACAGGACCTGTGTTGTTTAGTATGCTGGCTGACCACGGGGTTACACCGCGATCCATTCGCGAGTATCCGAGAACACAGAGAACATTTCTCAAAGATACAGTAGAAGAACGATTTGACCGTATCAAACAAGAGAGGAGTAGTTAGTAATGTTGTGCAAACTGATTCAACGACTCAAGAAGTCGAAGACCGTTACCGACGCGGCGCTATGGTGGATCCTCGTCGTAATCGTCCTGCTAGGAGAGTGCGAAGATGGGCAAGCCTAAACTACACTGGTCGCGGGTAGCTACCGTGGAAGCGATGCGAGGTCGCTTCCTGTGCTCGCACGTTACGCACTTAACGAGACGTGGGGCCAAGCACTGCAGAGGTGATGCGACGCAAGCCGCCACGCAAGTAACCTGCGAGGTGTGCTGTCGCTACCTGGTTCCTGCTCTGATCGGTCGTGACAAGCTGGCAGACCTTCCCGAGATCAAAGACCACCGAGAGCTGACTATCGGGACGCCGCTGATCGTGTTTGGCATGGCGACCAAAGAGGGCGCCGGGCAAGGCCAATGGACTAGAAAGTCGCTATCGTTTCCAGCCCTTTTCCCGTATGTCGCCAGGTACACAGGATATAAGTCGTTGGCGACAAAGTGGGAGGTAAGCCCCGGCGACTGGGAAGAACCAACACACGCACTAATCGCGTCAAAAGGCATATTCCTTACTGCCAAGATGAGTCCGCGACTTAGCGACAAGCTAGTCGGCCTAGAGCACGTTCGCCGAATCCCAGCGGAATACACGGGGCTCGTACGATGAAAGACACACAACGAGAAATCCTGGAGTGGGTGGAGCGTACATTCGGCCCAGTGACCACTAGCGAAAGGGCCCTTATGTTGGCCGAGGAGACAGGCGAGGTATGCCGCTGTGTAGTGAAGACACAACAAGGTGTTAGGCCGTCTACTCGCAGTAACCTACCTGACGAACTGGCAGACGTGGGTATCGTCCTACTGTGTTTTGCCGAGTACGTCGGTATCGACCTTGAGACCGAGATTAAGCGTCGCTTCGAAGAAGCGCAACAAAGGGAGTACGAGCGCGATGAGTAAGTGTAGCGGCGAATAAACGATACGACACGTTAAAGGTAGGTTTACGCTATAAACGTAGCGCAACCCTCGTACCCGGAGAATGTGTCGTGCAAATCCCTGACTATCACGCTTTCATCGTATCCATATCACTGGGGGCTTACGATCCCAGCGGAGAGCCGCTGTACTGGACATGCCAAGACGGGGGTACCCTGTGCTGGATCTGTATCAACGAGGAGAAGGCCCGAATCGAAGAGGCCTTCCGCGATCGCACCCCCGACGATGACCAATGGCTCGTCGTCGAGTGCTACGCCGACGAAGGCCTATATGAAGCCTATTGCTGCGACAACTGCGGGCGGGCGATCGTGCCTGGTTACGACACCGCCCCCGAGCCCGAGCCAGCGACGAAAGAGCCCGAGACCCTCTCGGAGTTCCGAGAGGCGTATCGGGTCGTCAGGATGCACGCCCCGACTCTGGATGGCATGGTTCCCGCGTTCCGGGTCGCCCCCAATCGCTGGTGCCCGGTGCTGGAGAAGCTCGACGGCGCGTGCCACGAGTGCCCCCACGCCAAGGGGGTAGACCTCAGCGAGATGGACGGGGCGATCTTTTCGTACGCAACCTACGACGGGTTCTGCGACACCAAGGACAAGCCCGACACCTTTATGGTGTACCTCACGGGAAGCAACGACGAACGCCGCAAAATGGAGCAAGAGGACGACGCTAAACAAGCGATGTCCACGTTCCACCAATTCAAGTTCGATGCGCGAGCCGGCAACTTTAAGCGTGTTGAGGTCGTGCGTACCGATGGCGTCGTGTGCGCCGACTGGAAGTTTAGCGAAGAAGGAGACTAGTATGCCTATCAAACCAGTAGCGTACGGCGATCGGGGTAGTTGGCCCGAGGTCAGTACGGAACAGGTATTCCTGATGCGAGTCCGCTGGAAGCGACGGGATACGTGGACTATCGTTCTCAAGGGCCGGGGGCACGTACAAGGAAAGCATAACGAAAGCAAGATAGACATAGTCGGTCGGCTAGAGCGGCGTTTTAAAGTACGAGTCAGGGGCTACACTCGGTATCAAGGCTATAGTAGTCCCGCCGAGGCAGCTATGTCGATCGTAGACCTAGTGCCCCCAAAGGACGACTAGACATGAGTTGTACTATCCTGGTAGACGGCTCCCGAGTAATCGGATTCCTGTGCGATATGGAACGTTGGGAAACGATGGGTATGGCCCCTTGCGAACGATGCGGGCAAATGGGCTACGGAGACTGCGCCAACCCACTATGCGACCTGACTTCCGACGAGTTGGAAATGATAGACAGCGAAAGAGACAGACCAGACGCAGATTACGATGAAGTCGTGGTAATGCTGCCTGATGATTTGGTAATGTGCGATTACGCGCAACTGAGTGAGCTATACCGATGAGCGCACTACAGCCCATGTTGTATATCGTACGAGGACTGCCTGGATCAGGTAAGACCACACTCGCCGAGGCTCTGTCCAGTACTTGTTTCTCCGCTGACGACTTCTTCACGCGTGACGGCGTGTATACGTTCGATCCTAGTCGCCTTAGTGCGGCTCACGAGTCGTGCCGTGTGCGAGTACACAAGGCGATGTCGTCCGGTGTACACCCGATCGCAGTGCACAATACGTTCTCCCGACTGTGGGAGATATCGCCTTACGTGCTCCTCGCAAAACAACACGGTTACCGAATTACCGCGGTTACGACTGAGGGCTCGTATGGGAGCGTCCACGGGGTGCCCGGTCATACTATCGTACGAATGGCGCAACGATGGCAACAGTACGATTACGAGCATGCGCTATGGCTCGAGAAGAACAAATGAGCAACCCAAAAGACGAGGTAATCCGCCGAGCCGTGGAAGCTGTCGTCAAGGGTGAGTTTCCCGAGGTTCGTCGTTGTACGGCGGTAATCGACATCGACCGGCGAACCGTTGATCTCGTGTGCTACACAGGCGCTACGATAGTACACGGACTGCAACCGACTATAGCGTCTGTTCTCCTAGGGGCCTTGCCCCGTAACTTCAGAATTCACGTAGAGGTGTACGATGGCAACGTCCATTGAGATCGTTAAGCCCGAGGTTCAGTTGTGGGGAGCAACTCGTAAGTCCGAGAAGCTGATCGAGCGAGCTGGCCGAGTGTGTTACAAGTCGGAAGCCAACGAAGGCAGCGACCCGGCAAAGTTCATTCGTGGTCTGTTGCGTCGTGGTCATTTCTCGGTGTTGGAGCACGCGTCGGCGACGTTCCATATCGTGTGTGACCGGGGCCTGACGCACGAACTGGTGAGGCACAGACTGGCGAGCTACTCGCAGGAGAGCACTCGTTTTGTGGATTACGCCGGAGGCGCACTTTCGTTCTTCGATTGCGTGACGAACGAACACCTGGGCCCGAGGGACCCAACTGACCCAAGCTCCGGCAAGATTCTGCAAGACCACTTCCAGGCGTGCGCCAACGCATACCAGCAACTACGAGACAACGGCGAACCCGCGCAATTCGCCAGGGCTGCGCTTCCTATCGGGGTCAAGACCGAGATCGTGGCCACCATGAACTTCGCACAATGGATGCACGTCATGGAGCTTAGGCGATTCAACCTGACAGGGCCCGCGCACCCACACATTAAATACGTCGCCGGTCTGATCCTGGGTCACCTGGAACAGATCGCCCCTAATGTGTTCGGGCCCGATGCGTTCGATGCTCGCTGGCGAGGCATGTCGGCTCGCTATGACAACGTGCTTCGTAACGAGAGGGCTAAACGCGGTCTGTAAGTAGCGCGATTCGTATTTGAAATCTCCACAACGTTTATACCGTTTCCGTAAGTGTTAGTCGTGCATTAGGTAGATGCGGCTATACACGCGACGATGACAGCCTGTAAGTCGAGCTACGACGGCGTAAGGTGTCGGTGTACTAATCTTAGTGTAACACACGCTTTACAGTCGTCACTTAATGTGGTTGAGCAATACATATGAGAAATGAGGTGAACGGCGCTACGATGACTCGTAAGTAGCACCGGGTAATGGTGCCCAACGATGGGGAACCCGCCAGTCTAGCAGTATGGCGTGCGGACTAAAGCACGGCGAAGCGCTTACGGATTACGGGGTATATAACGCGTGTGGAGGTTCTCTATGAGTCACGATACGCAGCATAGCGCGATGGTTTCTAATAATGCGGTGTTTTCGCCATGTCGTAAGTTTCGCTATGACTTGTGGAGGGCTTGGAAGTCGGGGCCGTTTCTGAATTGTCTTACGCATAAGCGACTCGTGTTCATTGGGCTAAACCCGAGTACCGCTGACGAGACCAAGAACGATCCCACCGTGACTCGCTGTGTGAGGTACGCACAGCGACTAGGATTCAGTGGGGTCCATATGTTGAACCTGTACGGGTTTCGCAGTACGAATCCGGATGGTTGCCGGGCGAAGGGGGATGGCGCAATCGGACCGGCTAACGACTCTAGGGTCTTGCATACGTGCCTGGCAGACACGACGGGGGTAGTGGTGGCCGCGTGGGGCGCGTTCCCGTGGGCTCAGGAGAGAGGCGAGCAAGTTGTGGAGCTTTTGACGAATGCCGGGGTAGTCGTAAACGCTATGGCGCTAACACGACAAGGTTACCCGCGACATCCGTTATATCTACGTAAAGACTTGCACCCTATCCCCTGGAGATCCCCATGTCGCAAAAAGAAGCCCCCGCCCCCTCCGAGGCGGAAGAAGATGCGAGTACCCCCGCCTCCGCCGAGGCGTTCTCGCTCGTAGACGCGCTACTGCTATTAGATCCAGGCCTCGTGTCTCGGTCAATGGCGCGTCGGGTCATTATGAGCGGTAGAATCGCCGTTGATAGTAAGATCGTTATCGACGTGAGTTATTCGGTTCGCAAGGGACAGGTCGTCGAGATTAGTAGACGCACTCGCCGCCGTTCGGCGCATGGTCGCTTCGCTGACGAGGGCGGCGATGCTAACTCGTAAGATCAAACGCAAGATAGCGATTCTCGCAATCAACGAGTTTATTCGCCACTTATCTGATACTCGTAGATGGGAATGGCAATACGAATCGTGCGCTAACACTGTCAACGCGCATAGCGGCCGAGTAGTGGTCGCCGTTGACGAGTGGGCGTGTGCCGTGAGGTTCGCGCATTACTGCCGCTCTGTCGCTGTGTTGTCATACCGCGGCGACGGCATCAAGGTACTAGGCAAGCACTTCGTCGGAGTGCGAGGCCTGTCCCCCAAATCCAATACTCCAGCCATGGACGCAATGATGGCCCACCTTGAGTTCAACTCGGCTTCTATAGATCGCGCTACGCCCCTCACCCGGCGGCTACTAGAGCGATTTAAGCTAACGCCCGACTGCGTGTCTATCGGGCGAACTGGAAACCTAACCGTATTCGAGGCAAAGCTGCCCACGAACAGCCCATGGTGGGGCGGCCCTCGCGTAGAGTGGGCGAGTGCTCGATTCCTGCCTAACGACGGCGGAGTCGCATGGGACATCGGGCCTCGCCCGAAGGGGTGCGCGCCCTTTGGCGTTAGTCGGAAAGCCGCGCCCAGTCCGCCTAAGAAGCGCCGGGGCAAGCCAGCACCCAAGCCCCCGCCTAAGCCCCCAGGGCGGCGCGTGGGGCCTCCAGGGGCGCCCAGATTGGGGCCTCCCCCGCCTCCTCCCATGGGGACAGCGGCAAAAAGGAAGACGACTCCACCTCCGCCCACGAAGAAAGCTAGACGACGTTAAAATACCTATTAAAAGCTATAAACGTATTAGCGCAAGTCGCACACCCCCAAACCCCCGGAGACTACCATGGCCGAAAAGAAAACCCGCGGATACGATGACAGCAAGGACAAGATCGTCAAGACCCTCGGAGAGTTCCACGAGGAAGGAGCCCGCAGCAAGATCGTTGTCTGTATCCGCGCGTACGACGGCGGGACCGAGAAAGTCGCCATCCAGCGCCAGGACGCCGAAACCGAGCGGATGTGGAAGCTGGGCCGACTGACCGTGGACGAGGCGGTCGGCATCGGCAAGCTCCTCGCCAAGGCCGCGACCAAGAAGGGAAAGCGGTAGACAGGCATAGGAGTACGAGCATGAACCCGCGCCCCCTCTTCCACGAGGGGGCGCTCGTCGTTGGAGAATACGATGCCTACGCTTTTTAACGAACCCAAGCCGATTAGGGACCTCGCCCTTGAGGTTTACCGGTTCAATGGGCATACGTTCGCCGTATACGCAGTCAGCGATCTGTGTGAATATAGGTTCGGAGCCGAGGCAACTCGGAACAGTCGTGGTAAGTCAGTCGCTAAACTGTCAGCCGAAGATAGCGATTTCGTAGCTCGTAGGGCGGCAAGAAGGAATAAGCACAAGGTACACAACTCCAGACGAGCCAACATGGAAATCGTAACGGGTTGGCTAAATTGCGATATAAATAAAGGCCCATGGCTCGCGGGAGGCGCTGTTCTACGATTTCTGGGAAGCGGCGAGGTGTTCGGTTCTCACGATTTCGATATGTTCTACTCGTGCCGCACCACTGCAGAAACGAACATGACCAGCCTCGCCACGATCGGCTGGGAGCGCAGAACGGGTGGCGAGAGTATCCCCACGGATATGAGAGAAGCGTACGAGAAAGAGAACGGCCCGATCAACGAACACGCAGTAAAGTACATCGGGAAACTAGCACGTAAACAGGTCGTATTCAATTTCTCGTTGTTCAAGATATATACGCGAGTAGAAGAGGCCCTTCTTGGCTTCGACTTCCGAGTATGCAGAATGGCGATTGACGGCGCCATGTTGGTAGCGATTGACGGCGCTGTGTCAGACGCGATTGACTGCAATTTGCATGTCGTACGCACGACGATCAAGCGTAGAGTAGGGGCGTACGTAAATCGCGGTTTCAAACTGTACGATCCGTCGAACGGTAAGCCCCACGACCTAAACAGACTGCCTATTATGCACTGGCCGGACGAAGTACCGCGCGTATACAGACAGTTCGCAACATGGGCTGAAATGGTGGGTTTGTAACATGGACCACGTCGTAATCGCCATTATAATCAACCTACTAGGCGCGTGTTGCGCGCTGTCTAGGGATCGTACGGGTACCGACAAGATAGTCGTTGCTATCGTGTTGACTTACGATCTTATCCTCATTGCTCAGGGTGCAGAATGCCTGCTAAAATTCGCCCAGTAGTCCTACGAGTAGAACGCGGCCGAGTATGGTTGTACTTCGAAAATA
>Ga0233431_1003887_pt1 | contig 17007 bp, 15 predicted proteins | sample SI_118_April2016_FD_179867 | JGI IMG/M metagenome (GOLD analysis project Ga0233431, IMG submission 179867) | Seawater microbial communities from Saanich Inlet, British Columbia, Canada - SI_118_April2016_200_MG | ecosystem: Environmental > Aquatic > Marine > Inlet | place: Canada: British... | reverse complement strand
TTTCTTGCTGCTAACATGCCAATTCTGCCTTCCTTGTATTTTGCAGTTTTTGCTAAAGCACGATCTGAATGGACTCTTTTAATTGCACCTTCAAATAATTCATTTGGATAGCCAGTTTCAACAATTAATTCTAAAGTTGGTTTGGAAAGCTTACTTAAATCTCCTTTAGTTAATTCAACCCGATCTGTCATAAAATGCCTTTTTAGCTCTTGACCGTCCAATGCTCCCATTACTGCCTTCCTTAGGTCATCGCTGCCATTCTGGGCAAGATATCTCATTTCTGTTGTAATAAAAGAGATGTCCCTTTTTCCACCTAGAACAGCCATTAAACGTTCTGTAGTCCATTTTCTCTCTCCTGATAACTCAAATTCTTCTTTAGCTTGCAAAACTGTATCTAAAGGAGAACCTGGCTTTGGTTGGTTTCTATTTTGTTTCGCATAATTCCTTTGAGCGAGATTACTTCTAGTATCAGAAACATAAGAACTAGATGAAGAAGAACCCCCTGTGCTAGGAGCAGAAGAAACCCCAGAACGAGTAGTTCTAGTTAACGAATCAATATTTCTTCCACCGTATCCTTCAACAGATTTTCTTCCATTATATCCTCTTAAAGTATCTCCAAAAGTGGGATTTCTTTTAATGGTTGCAACCTTCTGACCATTTTCAACAATAACTGTTCTTGAGCCAAAAATAGTATTCTCTTGCCTGGTTTCACTAACTCGGTTCCCACTAGGATCATAAGTTCTACTTACTGGATTACCAAGCATAGTGGTTTCATTTCGGGTTTCACTAACTCGGTTCCCACTGCTATCATAAGTTCTATTTACTGAATTACCAAACAGAGTGGTTTCATGCCTAGTCTCACCAACTTTCTTTCCTCCCTCGTAGATAACTTCCTTACTTTTTCCTGCCCAGTTCGTTTCGGTTTTTATTTCTTGTTTTGCCATTTGTCCCTCGTGTTTTGAGTCCACCTGACTTCTTCGTAGTATCATCTAGAATTCTTTTAACGAAAATTTCAAAAGAGAACTCTAGTGAATATAAACAATGTTAAGGGGCATAGTTAGCCCTAATTATGATGAAATAATCCTAAAAGTGAATTAGAAGGGCAATCACCGGGAGTTGAACCCGGCCCAAAGGTGCCACAGACCTTTATGCTACCGATACACCATGATCGCCATAACTTATTGATTAGAAATTCATACCTTTTAAAAAACTTTCCAGAGTTAAAACTAAAAGAATTATTGATGATGATGAATACAATCACTTCTGGTTTGTGTCATAAGGAAACAAAAGAACTAGCACCTATTTAAATCTTTCTACAAATCACTACTGAGCAATAATTATATAATGGAGATAGCATATAACTAAAGACATTATATAACCAGAACTTTTTGCTTTCTTCCAACTTTGATTTTAACCCAAGAGGTGTACCCAACAAACTCTCCCCCTACTTGAATTGCAAACGGAACTTCTCCTTTAATATTAATTTTCTTTCCTTTTAGACTAATAGCAGGATGTTTATGCAAATTGATTGCCGTTAGGATTAAAGACCAAAGTCGTGCTAATTTGTTTAAATAAAAACTATGAGTATTCACAACAGTAAAACCATAAACGTTTCCATCATTTGGTTTTACATCTCCAAGTAAAGCACGAATCCCAAATCCATAATAGGGAATCTTACCTGCATTAAAACTAGTACAATTCTCCAGATCATAATGCCGATTGTCAACATCGCATTTTAAGTCATAATTAGCTCGAGAAGTCCACCATGCTTTCCATCCGGCTCGAAGATAGTCCATAAGTCCGTTTTTAGTTCTGTTGTTAGCTAAGCGAATTAATTCAGCATCAATTCCCAATGCAAAGAAAGTAGTATAAAATGTGCCCATCTCAGATCTAATCTCTAACATGTCCAAGTCCATCTCTCGAAAATCAAACCTTGAACGCAAATATTCAAATCTATTTCCACGATAAAAATAAGAATAATAAGCGTTTCCCGCACCCAGTGGGAAGAAACCTAGAATCTTATTATGTAATGGTTTATAATTACACGCTCCTTCAAATGAACCATCGCCACCAGCAATGATGACATGAGAATAATCTTTAATTTTCTTCTCTATTCCTTCGAACATGTTTTTCTTTCTTGAAGAAAGATAAATTATCTTAGCGTGCCTTCTTTTAGCAAATACTTTTAAAAGATGTTTTCGATATTTGTTCTGATAGCCTCTGGCTTTTTTATTAGCAAGAATTACAATCTTGCCATTTTTTACTTCTTGGCCCATTTTCCCTATATTTCTTTTTTTGCTAAGAAAACTGCCAAGATAATAAATTATTGAAAGAAGTGCGAGCCCAATAGCAACAATAGTTACTAAAACAACTAACAGCTCAGAAAGCACATAAAATGTATCTTCAGTTAACCCTTTGTAAATGAAAAAGTCGCTAATTAAAAGAAAAAGAACAACACCAACTTGTGATGAAATCATTAATGAACCATGCCATTGTTCATAAACACGAAAGTTATAATGTGAAGCAAACCACCGAATCATAAATACAAAAATATCCCGGAAAATAAAGAACGCTAGAATCCAGAATGAGAAACTTCCTCGTAAAACAAACACCAAAAGTAACCCCGCAACAAGAATCTTATCTGCAAATGGATCTAAAAAAGAACCAACAAGAGTTTTCTCGTTTAACTTCCTTGCTAAATGGCCATCTAAAAAATCACTAATTAAAGCTAGAATAAGTAAAAAAATAGACCACATAAAAGCCACAGCAGTTTCTTGATAAATTAAAACAATGATTATAGGAAGAACTGCAATTCGGAACAAAGATAATAAATTGGTTATTTTCATTTAGAGAAGATAGAAAATAAAAAGGGTTTAAAAGGGTTTGGGAAAGTTTGGCTTGTCCAGAAAGGAACAGATAAGTATACTGCGCCAATGGAGGCGCATAAATTTAGTGACTTGCGAGCAAACTTGCTTTGCTCGTTTGCTAATCACTAAAATTTATAATCGCGCCGTGCCCAGTATACTTATTCCCTCTATTCTGGACAGACCAGGAAAGTTTAACCCATTCCAGGCATTCCCGGAGGCATCATCCTAGAATCTTGTTTTCCACCCATAATTACATCATCAATTCTAAGAATCATTTCAGCAACTTCTGTTGCGCTACTTAATGCTTGAGTTTTGATTTTTAAAGGTTCAATAACTCCGGCTTGCCAAGCATCCATTGTTTCTCCAGTAAAAACATTAACTCCAGACCATTTCTTTTGTTGTTCATGGTCCAATTTTAATTTTGTTAAAATGTCAATTGGGTCTAGACCCGCGTTTTCTGCTAATGTTTGAGGAATAATTTCCATAGCCTCAGCAAAAGCATGCACTGCTAATTGCTCTCTTCCACTTAAAGTACTAGCATATCTCTTTAATGTTAAAGAGAGTTCAGTCTCAACAGCTCCCGCACCAGCAACAACTGTTCCATCTGTTAATGCCGCAGCCAAATCCCCTAATGCATCAGTAACCGCTCTTTTAATCTCTTCAGCAACGTGATCAGTCCCACCATGTACAAGTAAAGTCATTGCCTTTGGATTCTTACAATTTTCTACAAAAATCATTTCTTCATTAGCAATTTTTTCTTCTTTTACTATTCCTGCAAAACCCAAATCTTGAGAAGATAATTCTTTCCAATTTCCGACAATATTAGCGGCAGTAGCTTGTGATAACTTTTCCATATCGCTTTTCTTAACTCGTCTAGCAGCAAAAATTCCAGCCTTTGCTAAGAAATGTTGAGCAAGATCATCAATTCCTTTTTGACAAAATAAAACAGTAGCTCCACTTTGCTTAATTCTTTCAACCATTTCCTTTAATGAACGTTCTTCTTGTTCCAAGAATGCATTTAATTGTGAAGGATCAGTGATTTGTATCTTTGCATCAATTTCTGTGTTCTTAACTTCTAAAGAGGAATCTAAAAGGGCAACCTTAGCATTTTCCACTAGTCTTGGCATTTGTGAGTGTACTCTTTCCTTATCCAAAACAATTCCTTCAATCAATTCACTATTATTAGAACTGTTACCAATTCTCTTTTCAATCTTAATGTTATCAATATTAACTGTTGTTTTTCCCTCAACAAATTGTGCGATTCCCTTAACCGCTTTAACCACTAAATCCGCTAAATATTCCTTGTTTGCTTCTGCACCCTTTCCAGTCATTGCAGTAGTTACAATTGATTTCATTAAGTATTCATTTTCTAAAGTTATGTTCTCTGCAAGATTCTTAAGAACCTTTTGTGCTTCCGCTTCAGCTAATCTGTATCCTTTAGCAAGAACCGTTGGATGAATATTCTGATCAAGTAAGTCTTCTGCTTTCTTTAATAGTTCTCCAGCAAGGACAACTGCAGTAGTGGTACCGTCTCCAACAGCATCTTCTTGTGTTTTTGCAACTTCAACAATCATCTTTGCTACTGGATGTTCAATCTGCATTTCCTGCAATATCGTAACCCCATCATTAGTTATGATTACATCCCCTATAGAATCGACAATCATTTTGTCCATTCCTTTTGGTCCAAGGGTAGTTCGGACGGTTTGCGCTACCGCTTTAGCAGCAGCAATGTTATTTCGTTGTGCATCTTTTCCAGAAGTTCTTTGAGTATCTTCAGGAAGAATGAAAATTGGTTGTACATTATTGTTAGTCATTTAAATTCCACCCCCATGGAAACTGTATGATAATAACAATTTGGGCCAAGACATATTTATAAGAATTATGTAAGTGGTTGTCCATTAACTGAAAGAAGAATAAGGAAGAACCGCTAAGAAGATAATCATCAAAAAATAAATACTCCTTTTGGAATTATGGTTTTTGAGGATAATAATATTTATTAAGCTAGTTTGTTCTCAGATTGGTAAGAGGGAACAATAGTGGCAAACATAATATTTTTAGGCACTGCAGGAAGTTCAGCAGTTGTAAGTAAACAATTAAGAGCTTCTGGAGGGATTATTCTTCAAGTAGAGGATTTACAGTTCCACTTAGACCCAGGTCCAGGAGCATTAACTAAAGCTAAGGAATACGGGATTAACTTACATCATAATACGGCAATCTTAGTATCCCATAATCACTTAAATCACTGTAATGACTTAAATATAGTTATTGACGCAATGACCCATTCGGGAATAGAACAACGAGGCATCATTTTAGGAAGTAAGTCTATTTTTCAAAGTGATGAGAATAGGTATCCAACAATTACTAAACACCACCAACATCAAGTTGAAAAAATTATTCCATTAGAAAAAAATCATAAAGTAGGAATAGAATTAACTGAAATTAACGCTCTTTCTGCTGAACATACAGATGAAAGTGCGATTGGCTTCAAATTCTTCTGTCCAAAGTTTACGTTAAGTTATACTGGAGACACAAAAGTAAATGATCAATTGTTAGAAGAACTAACGGGTTCAGACATTCTAATTTTAAACGTACCTTATCCAGGAAATAAAGCAAAAGGGATGAATTTAGACACAGAATCAGCAATTAAAATTATTTCTCATGTTCGTCCTAAGCTAGCCATTATGACTCACTTTGGATTAGAAATGTTAAGAGCAGACCCAATTCAAGAAGCAAGGGAAGTGCAAAGGATTACAGGTGTACAAACAATTTCTGCTAAAGATGGATTATTAGTAAGTCCACAAAATTATGGCAACCATCCTAAAAGCCCAGTTAAAGGATACTACTGATTAGGTTATCCCTTAACACTTGCAAATACTTTAAAAAGAATAAAATTTTACTTATTTTATAATGTCATTTATGAATTGGCCGATATTGAGAGATATAATAAACAACATCTGGCTCTTTCAAACAGAGAGTGTGGTCCCATTATTTCAAGAATGGTCAATAGTAATGATTCTAATTTTATTTGCAATTCCTTTTGTTCTTGCTTTTGTTGTTGACCAAGCAATACATAAATCAAAATACCATGTCGCTATAGGATTAACGTTATTCCCAATACTTATAGTCCTCTTAACCTGGCTTACTGCTACTTATGGATTTTATTTTGGTTTTTCTAAATTAAACTTTGGCCTACTTATTGATACATCAGTAAAACATTGGTGGATTTTTCTCTTGTTTTGGCCAGTTGTGGGTTTCCAATTAATTATGAGATTGTTTATTAAAGGAGAGAATTCAAACAAAATTATTACAAGTGTCCCAGTCCCTATATTTGAAGAATTAGCATTCCGCCTCTTATGTCTTAATACAATATTTTTAATAACCAATTCTCTTATAATTTCATTGGTATTATCTAGTATTGCTTTTTCATTAATTCATCTTCCAAATAAATCGGGAGATAAGTGGGGCGGTCCCGTTAAAATTAATGTTACATTAATAATGGGATTCTGTTTTGGAATAATGGCAATCCAATATGGTTTGATTTTCTCAATTGTTGCACACATAATAATAAATGTATTTGCTGTGTTTGTGATGCCAAAAATAGTAAATTGAAGTAATTATAATCAATTTTAAAAAATTAAACCAAATAGATAAATTACACCCAATCCTAATAAACATCCACTAGAGATAAAAGGCATTGCAGGATAAAACTTCTTTTCTTTTCCGATTAATAATAAAGTTATTAATCCAGCTAAAGCAAAGAATGGAATTATTAAAGACTGCCACAATCCAAATTCTTTTAACATTACTCCCGCAAAGATTATTGGAAAAGCAATGTCTCCACCACCAAGCATAGCTACTCTTCCAGTTGATTTCTTTTTTGAGTCGTTACTTTTTCCTTTTGCATTATGTTTATTTTTTATCTTAGATATCTTATGAGAGATTTTTGCTTTGTTATTTTTAAAATCATAAGGAATTAACAACCCTGCAAATATTTTAGCTTTAGTTTGGGATTTAGCAAGGGTAATCATATGTTTTGATTTCCAAACTGCATAAGCATCGTAAATAGCAATTAAAACCATTAAAATTGTAACTGAAAGAACATTAAACAAAGGAACAAAAATTACTGCTAATCCACCATAAATAAATAATTCCGTAATATTCTGCACCCAGAAGTTTGGTTTAAATATTTTCCAAAGTCCAAATACTAATGCTAAAAGGAGGGCAATTGAATAGGGGATAAACGATCCAAAAGCAACTGTTAAGGACATTGTTACAGCTAATAAAAACCAAATTTTCCAAACCCAAGTTAGGTTATATTTCATTAAAAGCAATAAAAAAGCTGTGCCAATTAATACTGCAAAAATAATTGGTAAGAAGGAATAATTCTCTTGTACAGGAGGACGCTCTAAGAAAGGTATTTCTTTAAACATTGTCTCTTCTGTCGAACTTTTTTGTGTATCTATATTGTTGTAAATTATAGCAATCCCTAAAAACTGTGCTGCTAAGAACATCATAATTAGGATTAATGAAATGTTAAACTTGTGTTTCATAGATATAGTTAAATCCTTTATGTTTAAATAACTAACCTTATTTTGGAAATTTTTAAAAATAGTCCCCATTTTGAGAAACTATGGAGATTTTAATATCGGGAGTCTATGAACATGAATTTAGAAGCCATGTTGAATCAGTATTGATTAAGCATGGTTTTGACCATAGTTGTGTTTATAGCAAAAATCGAGTAGATGCCCAAAAAATAATTGATTCACAAGAAGTGGATTTAATGTTTCTTGGAGGAACTGAAGATTTAAGATATGAGGATAGAGATGACAGATATGAATCTGGCAGAAAGTTAGCAAGAAGTAATGCAAACATCCCCTCAATCATGTTAGTTTATCCAATGTATGAAACTGAATGGTTACAACAATCACATCCCCCAAACTTAACATTAACGTTTTCTGAATTTGAAGGGTTAAAAAAAGAAAGTTTAGAGTTAATTTTATCTGGAGAAAATGGAAAAATAAGAAATTTCTAACTCAAGCTAATCCCAGAGAAACTTTGCAAGGGCTGTTCTTTATATTCAGATTTTGCTAGTGTTTTAAACAAAGGAATTCTTATAGGTACTGCAAATCTTGTAAATGTACTTGTTACTAAAGCTTCTCCTTTATCCAAAGAAGCAATATTTCTATTATCTTGACTTAAATCTTGGGGAGAAGATTCAATTACCGCTTGTCGTTCAGAATTCATTTCAATTCCAAGAATAATTTTAGTGTTCATATTAGCAAGAATATTTTTTGGAATTTCACTTGGCAATTGAGTTATTGCAATTAACCCAACTTTAAACTTTCTTCCTTCTCTTGCAAGGGTGTCAAAGATATTACTTCCTTGTTCCAGAATCTTTTTTCCTAAAACTCTTGGTGCTTCTTCAAGAACGACAGATATTACTGGCTTGTCGTCAATAGTTCCTTGTTTTTTGTAGTACTTATACTTGTTAAAAATTTCACTAGTAATCAAACTACCAATTAAAATCTCTATTGCCCCAGAAAATAAACTAGTATCAATAATCACAATTTTAGCTTGTTCCAAATCTTGACAAATTTCTGTAATTGTAGTTTCACCAGCAACATGATCAAATACTCCTTGACAATAAACTTGATTATCATTAATCTCTATTCCTAACAGAGAAATTAGTTTTCTTTTAACTACTGAAATCGTATCTTCATGAAAAGAAACTCCTTCAATTCTTCTTTCTTCTAAAATTGAAAGAATCCAATTATCCTTAAATTTTCTATAATATGCAGAAAGACATTGTCTTTGTGGATCTGATAAGGCAATTGCCCCTTGAAAGTGTTCTGGCTTTAATTTACCAATATTGATTTTTAATGATTTTGCTCCAGGAGGAGCATTGCTAGGGGTATAGTAACTAACTTTGTCCTTATTTGGATGATCCTTCAGTCCCAATCCAGTTCTGCCATAATATTCATCATGAGGATCAAGAACTAACATTCCTGCATAGTTATGACTCAGAATGTCCCAGAGGATACAACTCATTAAATTTGATTTTCCCTTTCCTGTAGATGCTGGAATTAAAACATGATGAGACAGAACATCTTTTCCCTGTAAAAATATTTTAAAATCCATCTCTTTGCTACCGCTCCTTAAATTTCCCAGGAAAAGAGGATGGTCTGGCTTTGTAATAAATGAAAGATCTTCTTTAGTTATTTCTCTTACTTTTGAAAAGAATGAGGGAAGTTTCTTACAGGTTTTAGTTTGTTCTGCAATATTTAGTACTGGCTTGAGTAAAGCTAACTGATAATTTCTTAAACTTTCATCCATAATTGAAAAAGAACTTTCTTCTAAGTTCATTCCAGAAACCATCTCTAAATTTTGTTGAGAGATTTGACTGCCATAAAGAAGGTCATAAACTTGCAGAATAAACTTTTCATGAAGATTTTCAATAACCATTAGTTCCCCTAATTCAACATCTTGGTCCGCTTTAACTCGCACAACTATCTTAGAGAAATCTCCCGCTACCACCTGTCCTTTGATCATACAGTTTTAGTTTCCTAGCAATATATAAGTTTTTAGATACTAAACAGTACTATGGCAACCAATGCGTCCTTGAGATTCAAACCTTTTTTAATCCAACATTCACCTTTAAGAGTAATCGTTTCAAAATAATTTCGATCATAAAAAGCAATAGCAAATTTCCCTTCTGATCTCATTAATTTGGCAAGTATACCAAAACGAGCCAACATAGTACCCCGTTGTAATACCCAAGGATAATCATAAGTAATGTGTCCTTCTTTTCCAGCAAATACAAAATCTCTTTTCAAGTCATCATTACCTTGTTCTTTCATAATTTTCCATTTTTTATAGTCAAAAGCACGAAAAAGAAGACTTTTCTTGTAAATACCTTGAAGTTTAAGTTTCTGTTTCAATTCCTCTGCTAAAGCATCATAGTCCTTATTTACAGGATTCCACTTCATGAATAAAATTTCCATATGAAAAAAGGAATAAGATATTATTAATAAAATGTCCTGTAATAAAGTGTTCTTAAAACCATTTTTGTCGAATTTAAAAGAAACCTTTTTAAAGAGTTGCAAGTTTTAGCTTAAGATATGGAAGCAACAGTAATGCATTTTAGACAAGGAAGACACCATCAAAATACTAAACAGATGATTATCAAAGTAGCTGACACAGCTGAAGACGCTGAGAAAGTTATTGGTAAGGTTGTTAGTTGGACTTCTCCGTCTGGAACAGTAATTAAAGGTAAAATTTCTGCTTTACATGGTAAAAATGGCAATGTTAGAGCTATTTTTGAAGAAAAAGGTTTGCCTGGCCAATCTTTAGGAACAAAAATACAAATAGAATAAATTCTTAAGCTGTTTTACTTATTTTGACCCCATGTTTTTTCATAAAATAATGATAGACATGATCTGAAACCTTTCTGATGATTTCTTCTCTCGATTTTCTCCAACTGGTATATCTAAGAGATTTTCTAGATTTACTGTTTATAACAATAGCCATAGCATAGGGAATTTCTTCTCCTGAAGGTCCCGTTGGAATTAAAATTCCAAATTCCCCAATACACTTTGAGTTACTACCAGTCTTCTCATAAAGTTGTGTTTCTGGAGGAATAGATGTCCCTAGTTTAAACCTATCAAAAATTAACCTGTTCTTACCCTCTACACCCATTAAAGAAAATATTTCATTACAAATTTGGTTTTTGTCCTTGTTTTCCCAAAGATATGTTAAAAAACTAATGTGGTTCCAAACAGATGCTTTGTTTAAATATGCCTTGCCACTTTTAGGAACGTTTTCTAATATTTGAATTTTTGGAAAAATCGAACTATCATTTTTGTCCAATATTTCTTGTATTGCTTCTGGACCCTTATCTGGATCGCCCTTTAAAATCTCCCCCATTTGTCGAACAATCCATCCAGTGGAACGATTATTGCTTTCAGCCACCATAAGCCTTAAATTAAGGCGAGAATTTGGCCCAAAGTTAAATTTCTTATCAACTTTTGTTGAGTGTAAGAATGCAAAACCAAAGTAAGGTTTAACCATACTTGCCAGAATTAAAGGGTTATCTTTGTCTTTTGCAACTTCAACAACTCCATCAACCAAATCTTTAATACAAACAGAATAAAACTCGTCACCAGTTAAATGGGGCTTAATAATTTCATCAATTTCTTCTGCAAGAGATTTAACAGGAGTAATAATGGAAGGTTTACGAGAATTATTAATTGGAGGATTCTGTTCTTGTTTCGGCAGTTTCTTTCCTTGTATCAACTGTTTGTATAACTCTAAATGTTTCAAAACATAAGATTTTTCAGAATAATGTTCATCTACAACCGCAATCTTAGCTCTAAGTTCTTTTTTTACTTCAGATTCATGATCAAAAATATATTTAAGCGTTTTAACTATATTTTCAACCCCATAACAATTACCAAAGGTAAGTTCTCCGGGACAGCTTATTACTGGCAAACCCACTGAAACTGCCTCTAATACCACCATAGCATAAAGTTCAGGAGTGATTAATGGTTGAACCAATACATCAGCCATCTTGTAATGGGCTGCTAAGTCTTCTCCCCTGCACCATCCTGCAAATTTGATTCGTTTCCCTACTTCTTTTGTAACACCATATCGTTGAAGTAATAAGCGATCTTTTTCTTCCGGTCCGACCAAAACAAGTGTAGTTTGTGGATGCGTTTCTAATATCCTTTCAAAAGCTCTGAAAACATCATCGGGATCCTTTTGTTTTTCCAAACGCCCCACATAAATCATAATTTTTTGTCCCCCATACTTTTTCCTAAGTACTTGAGCACTTTTCTCAACTGTTCGATCATTTCGATATTTGTGAAACCCAACACCATTTGGGATTGCATAAGTTTTATGCTTCCATTCTGGATATAAAAAATCTAACGCAATCTTATGAGATTTAGAAATTGTTACAATGGCATCGACCTTTTTCATTAATGTCTCTTGAGCTTTCTCTCTTCCACGATAACCACCACCACGGATTACACCCAAACGCTCAGGAGATAGTTCACCCTTTAATAATTTAAGTTTCTCTTTCCAATGAATACGAACATAAGGAATTAATTGATGTAAAGTATAAATTGAAGGGGGATTACCCAACCGTTCCAATAATATTTGTGTGGCGTTATCATACTCAAATGTGTGAGTGTGAAAATGCACCACACTTGGAACAAATTGATACTTTCCCTTTAATCTTTTACTTGCAGAAACTTTAGCTGCCCAATCCATGCCTAAATATCTTTGATCAGAAGCAGGAACATTAGCTAACGTTAAACTATATGGTGAGATGTTAACATGAGCTTTTTCTAGTCTTTCTCCTAAGTGATTATCAGTTACTTTCTTCCAATAATAATAACGATGCCACCAATGATTCATGATTATCACATTAGCACCAAATTTCATCAAACGATTAGATAAATTTAGAACTGCTCTAGAAACACCCGACTTTATTGAGAAAGGAATTCCCAACATCAAAATATTCATTTTATCCTTTCCAGTGAAACGCTTCATTCTAGTTGAATCCCAAAAAGATTTTAATGTATGTCCATCAAGTCCTGACAATTCTTTTAAATCCAAATCTATTTTCTGAGCATCTAAATTAAGAACACTAGATTGTTCTCTAATCAAGTGACTAATACTAGCACCACCACTTCCCACAAACCATTCAACAAAATTAATAACAACAGATACTTCCGAAAGTTGAGCAATAATCTTTGCGCGATCACTTAAGAAAAGATCTTCTTTTTTTGATCTGCCTTTTTTTGCAATTAATTCAGCAATGATAGAAAAGTTTTCTTTAACTTTTGTATCAGCTTTTTTAAATTTTGAAAACCAATTAACAAAAAGTTGAGATTCTTCTTTTGAAGAGGCATATAAATATTGAATTACAGATTCTAATGTGTTCAATGATTTTGAAATAACCAAATATTTCTTTGATAGTTGAACCAATTCACTTTTTCCTTCACCCCATACTAAAGATGTTCCTACATTAAATTGATTTAGGGAATTCTTTAGATTTACTAATTGTGCCCCTAATTTTGTAACTAACGGCTTAAACTTATCAGAAAAACTTCTTAACTGAACTGCATCCCCTATAAGGGTTTTTTTTCTTTCTGTAAGTAGCTTTGTATAGACCTTTCGGTTTTTTGAATCTAAAAGTAATTGTTCTTTAGCAGAATATTCTAAAGCTAGTAATCCTTGAACTAAGATCGTTCTTTCCTCCCCAGTCAAACGACCATGGACCCGACGCAATGTTTCAATAATCCTATTAATACCTAAATCAAAATCATCTAAAAAATCTAATGCTCCCATAACTTGTTGTTCTGATGTCATGAGCAATCCCTCATTGCATCCTTTACTTTAGTAACAAATGTATTAATATTTGCAACCAAAACAGAAAACCGGCCAGTTAAATTAGAAAACCTTTGCCTTTCTGCACGGTTAAGTTTACTAAGCAAATCAGAAATTTCAGTTATCTTTAAGACAATCTGATCTTTTAAGTTGCTGATTTGAGAAAGTAATTCATTATACTTAGTCAACAAATCAACTGGGATCTCGGGACGATCAGAGTCATAAGGCCGGTCTTTATTGTCCTCCAGAAAGTCAAGAATTTGTTGGCCAATAGTCTTTAGTTGTCTAAATAATTCTTCCAATTGATTAATAAGTTCTTCAAGTTCATCCAAAATTCGTTTATAATTGTCTCTTTCCTTACCAAAATCATCACAAATCCGTTTAATACATCTAGGGATTTCAAACTCACCATCAGATTTTAAGAGCATATAAAGAAGTTTTAAGATATAGTAAATGATCATGATGATAACTACTATCATAGCACCATCTAGAAATTCGTTTACAGATCCTGTTAAAAATGGCCATGTTGGCATTATTATCTATTCTCTTTTTATTATATTAAAAGAAAGAATTAATCCTTAATAAGAATTTCTATTTACTTTTCTTGTGATAGTCCATCGTTTCATTCCAAACAGCATGAACAGAACCCCTTAAGGTTTTTATTTCACCTAATATAGGAGCTATTTTATCTACCCAATCTACATCAAACTCAGGGATTTTTCCTTTTACTTTTGTAGTAACATTATTTTTCACTGCCTCAATACCTTCCATGATTCCATGAATATGATCTTTATCTTCACTAGTAGTAGCGTCTCTTCTTAGCACTTTAAGGTACTTCCAAGATTTATGTAAATGATATTCAAAATCCTCTACCGCCCCAATAATCTTTTTAACATCATCTTTTTTTGTTGCTCTTCGAATAGCTTCCATGGCATATTCAGAAGTTTCTTGAGCTTTTCTAAGATGTTTTTTAGCAGGGCTGATTTTATCTTCTTTCTTTTTTCTTTCTTGCTCTGCTTTAGATTCCTCATTCTTTTCTTTAATTTTGCCCCAGAACTTGCCTGCCCTTTCTTTATCTTCTTCATGCTTAGCGGCTCGTTCTTCCTTAGTCGGAGGAGCTACTAAAAAGAATTTAATACAATACCAGAGAATCATTATAATAACAACTGCCATGGCACCATCTAGAAATTGGTTAACAGAATTTCCAACCATATTGCTAATGAACTCTGCCATTTTAGATGCCGCCAACCATTTTTCCAACATGGAATTTCATTGCTGTTAAAATCCAGAACGTTAACAAACAAAGTAATAGTTTTACTACTACTGTAAATTTAGTTTCATTCCCTTGGCCAGGAATTTTCCATAACGCCCAAGCAATGCCCACAATTGGCCCACCTATCAAGATTAAAGCAATTGCTGTTGCCCAACCAGAACCTGTAGCAAGTAATACTTGTGCTGGCAAGAATACTGCCGCAATTGTTGCAATTACAAAAGAAACAACTAAAGCATGATTTCTCTTAAGGAAAGATAACGATCCCCCTGCACCACCCAAAGAAGTAGTTAAAGCAAAGAATACTGTAAACATTAAAATCCAAATTAAGATTCTTGTAAATGCTACAATAATAGACCCGTCTGGTATTCCTAAAAACCCTAAATTACCAATATTAAGAATCTTAAACCAAACATTCTGTAATGTACTTCCAATATCTGCTAAAGCAGTAGGAATAATTAAAGTTGATAATAATCCAATTAACATCCACTTCTTTTTCATAAGCATAAGTAAAGATTAATGGTTTATAAGAATTTCGTTATATGACAGATATAATAAAAAGAAAAAAAGAAAAAAAGTTTTAATCAAATACACCAAGCTTCCTAGATTCAGCTATCACTGCTTCGATTTGTACAGTTGCTTTAGTCTGCTCATCTTTTGCCCTCGTGATAATTGGTTTAACCGCTTCTAGGCCATTGTGCAACTGTTCAAAGTCAGATCTCATAACATCAGGGTCTGTGTGAGATGCGAAAAGAAATTCATAATCTCCAGACTTTTTAGGCAAGTATTTGCTTATCCTATCAGAAACTTTCCCAACTGCCTCTACAGAACTAATTGCTTCTGTAAGAGCATCGGAAGCACTTTTATGTATCTCAATAAGGTTATTACTTGCAACAGTAATCTCATCAATGTCTTGACCACTCTTTTTCATCTGTTTTCGCAGCTTTTCAACCTCTTTGTGTAGTTTCCAAGTTCTTCGGTTTACTTTTCCATAATGCTTTTTTACAGTATTAAGAGACTTTTCAAGTTCATGAGGATAATTAACTGCTTTCTTCCCTGCTGCAGCATTTTCTATTTTTTCTGCAACATAAATTCCTTCAACGAATGTTATACCTTCTCCCGCCAGTTTTTCTGCAAATTCTAATTCTCTTAACTCTTTTTTCTCCATTTTGTAATCATTTAATTCAGCAGTTCTAGCTCTGTGTTTTCTTTCTTTATGCATAGAGAAGAATCCAGATGCAGTTTCACTAATGTCTGCGGATTTACCTTTAAACAAACTGAAAAGTGCTTGGATTAAAGTGATTACGGCTAATATTAAAACTGCCCACTCTAAAAAGTTCAACCAACCTAAAGCTCCTTTCACTACACCTAAGTAAGCTGTCCCACTACTAGTTGCCGCGAAAGACCATTTGCCAATACTTTCGGTTCCAGCCTTAAGCACATACCAAGTTAAACCAAGAATTATTACCCTAATCCAGATATAATCTTTGAGGAACCAATAAGCGAATAACAATAACACAATTGGAATCGCCAACAATAATGCGGAGAATACCGCACCATAAGTAGCAGCAATAGTTAATAATAAAGTTCCAGGAATGAAAATGCCAGTCATTATTGCCAATACTAAAGATATTGTAATTGCAATTGGTTTACCAAATGGTAATTTCATTGATCCAAAGAAGAACAATGAAAACAACAAGATTATAATTAATAATCGTGTAAATCCCTCTACTGGATTAATTGGTCCTGCGGTAATCCCCCATTCGGAGAGATATTCCAAAGTAATAATTTTAGAAAAAATGTCCATTACGGGAGGAGCAGAACCTCCAGTGCCGCCACCACCAGCAGAAGCACCAGTACCACAACCGCTTAATAACATGCTCAGTAACAAGAGCAAACTAAGAATAATCATTCCTTTTTTCATCTTTAATAACACCTCAATTTTGATTTATAACTGTAATCACAAGTTAATAAAATATTAAGGTATTTAAAAGTTTCCCCCCTACAACATAAACATTTAGTTACAAAATAATTGAAATCATACAGAAACCATACAAAAATCAACGATTTTTAGAGGGTTTAGAAAATCCAAAGAGATTTTCAGAAACCGTGCAAAAAACAAGGTTTTTTGTGGTCCAAAGAAAAGAGAATACTTTTCTTGGACACAAGAAATCAAAGATTTCTTTGTGTTTTGAAATTTGGAAAACAAATTTCAGAAACCTTTATAAATAACCCATTGTCTTAACGCACACATGAGTCAAATATTGATAGTAAATCCAAATGAACTAATAAACAAGGCTGCTGAAGAGCTAAAAAAGCAGAAATTAGTTGAACCTACTGAATGGAGTAAGTTTGTTAAAACTGGTCACAGTAAACAAAGATTACCAGACAATGATGATTGGTGGTACTACAGATCTGCTGCAATTCTAAGAAGTATTGCTAAATTGGGTCCTATTGGAACTCAAAAACTAAGAACTA
>Ga0233431_1003886_pt1 | contig 17012 bp, 24 predicted proteins | sample SI_118_April2016_FD_179867 | JGI IMG/M metagenome (GOLD analysis project Ga0233431, IMG submission 179867) | Seawater microbial communities from Saanich Inlet, British Columbia, Canada - SI_118_April2016_200_MG | ecosystem: Environmental > Aquatic > Marine > Inlet | place: Canada: British... | reverse complement strand
CCAGAGCAATCAGTCACTCCAGTTCGCGTCTGTGATCGGTTAGTGACCAAGTGCGTCCGAATTGGCAATACCCGCAGTTGTAAGCGCAGATCTTAAAGGGGATGAGACCGACACCCAGCGAACGTTCCAGGCAACGGGAAGAGACCGGTCCATAAATGTAGCGGAATTTCACGTTTTCTCTTCCATCCAGGAGACTTCGCTCGAGTTCTCAGGAGGAAGTACGAATTCGTGTTCGGGGTGTTTGATGGTTAGCACTGGACAGGGAGCCGACTGCACCAACCTTTCCGCGTTGCTGCCAAAAAATATATGCGAAAATCCCCTACGTCCATGGGTGGCTAACACGATCAGATCGATATCCTTTTCCCGAGCATAATGTTCGATGGTCCCGTGAGGATTTCCCACCCTGACGGCGGTCTCAACTTCGATTTCCGCTAGCTCCTTCTTCAATTCTTTCAGACCCTTTTCACCTTCTTTTTTTAGGCGTTCCAGGATAGTTTCTTTGTGGTAGGGAAGAGCCACACCGCCGTAGGTGACGAGCCACTCTGTATCCACCACGTAGATAAGGTGAAGGGCGGCCCCAAAGGTTGAAGACAGTTCCGATGCATAGGTCAAGGCATGGTGAGAGTATTCGGACAGGTCGGTAGGCATCAGAATCTTCTTTATGGCGATCATCATCCACTCCTCTACATGAGTTGATCCGTTCAAGTGGGAAATTCTACCAGCTAAGATCACTTTCTGGATCCGAGCTTATGATTTCTATCGTCTGGATGCACCACAGTGTGTATCCAATTATTCCTGCAATGCCTCCGAAAAGGACAGCAGCCACGGGCAGCGTGTACGCCCTCAGTTTCCTATGTTTTTTCTTGCTCATTTCCTTTAGCCTCCTGAGTTCAACCGGTCTCATATTTTTCAACTATCCGATCGGAATTGAGAAGATTCATTAATGCTACTCAATGCAAAGAATGCGCCAGATGATCCCTATCTTAATTGGGGCATCTTAATCGTTTGGAAACAGTAAGATTCGAGGATTTCACAGGGGAGGAGAAAGAGCGGGAGAGTTCCGTATTGTTGCTTTTTCAGTTACAGCAGAATCCCATTATGGAACTCAGGAGGATAGTGAGAATTAGAGGATTGAGAAGGAGGTGTTTGGTACGGAGAGTGCCAATTCGGTTTTTTTCGAGGACGAATCCAGGGCAGTATAAGCTGATAGCTTTCTTCCATTAGAAGTCAGTTCTACTCATCGTCCTTCCTTCAGACATGCAATGTCAGTGCCTCATCAAATATCTCCGAACAGCGAAGCTGCACACGGTCGGATGCTGCATTGAGGATAGCCTCCACATTGACCGCACTGGGCTTCCTCCCTCGTTTCGGACACGTGGTAAACTCCAGGACACCCACGACGTCTTCTCCTGCGTTCGTCTTGGCGTGTACGTTCAGGTCGTGAACCACTCCGCACTGACTGGCCCGGATAATCTGGATCTCTGCTGTAAGTGGGTTGTGGATCTCAGCCAGCACCGCGGCCCATGGGCTCTCGGATGCGGCAGAAACAAAGGTCGAGAATAGTCTTCGCGATCAGCCGTGTCGCCCTTCGTTTTCCTTATTCTTGGATAGCAGGACCCAGGCTATGCCTGCCCCTATGACGATTATTGCTCCAAGCCCAAAATAATCCATGATTTTTTCCTTTAATTGTTTTTGGAGAAGATACAACCAGGGTCTAATCTCTTCTTCCCCTTATCTTTTTTTCTTTTTTAGCATTCACAATGCGACTCTCTAACAGCCAATAGACCCCCCCAATGAGGAGCCAATAGAATTCCCGAATGATTCCCTGTTGTTTTTGGGATGCTCCGTCAGCCTCGATAACCCGCCCCGCTACCGTCTTTCCTTTCTGTCTGAACTTGGCTCGATTCCCTCGCAGTATCCGAGCTTTCTCTTTCCGTGGATCTGGCATGATCTCTATCCTCCTATTTCAACTTGGGCGTATCGCTCATGGTCAGGCAGATTTTGGACGGACCTCTGCGGCGGCACGTCTCTTCATGTGGCCGCAGAACTCGACGACCACCGCACCAAACACAGAAAGGAGGCGTCCAGCAAGCGTCCCAGGCAACGGAAAGGGATCGATCCGAAAACGTAGCGGAGTTCCACATTTTCTTTTCTTCAGATTTGCGCGGATTCACTGTGAATTTACCACAGTGGTGCCGATCTGCTCCCCAACCTGTATCTGCACCTCCAGTCCGGCTGCGGAGTCGCGCACCAGGTCTTCGTCGAAGCGGATGACATCTGGCGTGAAAAACAGCACCAGAACGGAGCCGCCAAACCGGAAGTAGCCTTTCTCCTGGCCGCGGGTGACCGCTCCCGGGGTATAGGTCTGGACGATGCTGGCCATGGCGTGGGCATCGATCTCCACGTACGTGACGGGTCCGAGGTGGGTAGTGTCGATCCGGGTGATGCCGCACCGGTTGCCGTGGGAGAAATCCAGGATCCGGCTCACGGAGGTCGAATTATCCGAGTAACAGCACTCGGAGATCGGACGCACTTCTCCGGCATGACCGTCGTCAAGAAAGTAGAAGCGGTGATAGTCGGGTGGCGCTAGGCGGAGAATCAACGCAGCACCCCTGCTGGAGAAAGGTGAGGTTTCTTCGACCGAACCGAGCAATGACTCGAGACAGACTGAAACCCCTTTAACGGGTAACCTGATGCCGTCGACCAGTTTGGGAAAGACCAGGATCTTGCCGCTGGCCGGGGAGCAGAGAATATCTGGATCAGGAGAAAACGGGCATTGCCCCGACTTGAGTTGCCGGGCGAAGAGGGGGCTGGCCGGATTTTCGTAGAGATAGCGCCACCACTTTTCGGTCGGGATCTTCTCGATCAGGATCTGGCGGGTGCGGCGGTTTCGGTAACTGACCTGGATCTTGTCGGTGCCGAGTACCATAGTCACTCTCTACTTTAGCGGACATGTGCCGGTTGGGCAGGTCGAACCCCTGTTACTGAGATCATTGGATCGGACGGCAAAGGGCGAGAGCAATCGAACCATCTCCTGGCTTCCGCAGGATTCACACGTGATCTTCTGGTGGCAATATGTAGTCAAAACCTCGTCGCCTCCACGAACGAGTATCTAAACGACCCAACGCAAACTCTGTACCCAGTGGTTCCGATTCTCTGACCACTGCTTTGAAAAGACAAAACGCTTTGTTTTTTGAGAGGATACATTCAAAGCTCAATTTTCTCTACCATCTCTTCTCATCCTTTGAGTCCCATAATGCGACAACTTCGCGATTGATGGAGTATCAATATGGAGCTTGTGGTTATTGCGACGCTTCGTCTTTTTCAATGTTGTTATTTCCATCTCACTGTATTTAACAGAGTTGAGTGAATTCTTCTTGATCAATATCAACGGGCACGGCGTTTGCCTATTTCCCAACAAAACCAAAGAGGGGTAAATAGGTAATGTGGCGCGCCCATCTCGAATATCGGGATTTACCGCTTCGTAGCTCCCTTGGGTTGCCCGGGTTTCGTCAGTTTCCTCTCCAATTTCGCTCCCGAGCTCTCCTACTCGATGTATGAGGCTGCGGTTGCTCGAGATTTCGATAGGGTAGAAGAGATAGGGGATCACTTCTCGCCTTTTTTCAAGGATTCTGAAGTAGTGAGTTCCATGTCTCCGGGTTCCAGCTTCACGGCTAAGATCAGCGCCCATCACGGACCCAACGCGGGCCTTCGGGGAAGTGCATCCATGCAATTTGCGGCGATGAAGGCGGCCATGGATATGGTGGGCCTGAGGGGAGGAGAAGTTCGGTTGCCTCTCATCGGCATCACGGAAGAAGAAAAATCTGAACTTGAGAGCATCCTCAGAGCTATGGGAGTACTCAAATAGATCCGGAGTAGTCAACCGGTAGCGGACAAGAGTACGACGATGAGGTGAAGACTACGTGTGTCCTTATATCGTTGAAATCGGCCCTCTGAAGATCGCCAGTTACGGCACTATGGTGGCGTTGGCTTTCCTGGCTGGCTTCCATGTGCTGAAGAAAGAGCTGGAGCGGAAGGGAATGGGGGAGGAATTGGCTTCGTCGCTGGTTACAGCGGAGTTGATCGGCGGGCTGGTCGGCGCCAAGCTTTATTTTGTGCTCTTCGAAATCCCTCCGAACCAGACATGGGGAGAGATTTTCAGAATCTTGTTTTCGGGCAGTGGTCTTGTCTGGTACGGAGGAGTCGGTCTAGCCACTTTGTCCGGAATATGGGTAGTGAGACGACACAGGGTTTCTCTCGTTATGGTTCTGGATGCCACAGCTCCCGCGCTGGCTGTTGGATATGCGATCGGTCGGATTGGCTGTCAACTGGCCGGCGACGGCTGTTACGGTATTCCGACCGATCTTCCCTGGGGGATGGCATATCCTCAGGGCGTGGTCCCGACCCTGGAAAAGGTGCATCCGACTCCAGTCTATGAGACGCTGACGGGGCTGATGATATTCGGACTTCTTTGGGGGATGAGAAAGCGCTTCCCCCAGCCAGGGTTTGCTTTTTGCCTGTACCTGGTGCTGGCGGGCCTGGTCCGTTTTCTGGTGGAGTTCGTCCGGTGCAATCCCGAGTTGCTCTGGGGATTGAGCGATGATCAGTTGATCAGTCTGGGGATGATGGGTATGGGTCTGATATGGGGGGGCAGATTACTGGCAAAGTCCCCATCTGAGAACGTATCACCCATTGTTCCCTAAGCTGACGGGCGGTTCAAGTCCAAGCTGCTTTTTGACTATGGTAGTTTCCATAGGCTACATTTGTCGGTCAACCGGTGTATAGGAGAGTGATTATGAAAAGGATAGCTATAGGAGTATCATCGAAGGAACGGGCTCCAAAAAGCGGGATCACCCTGGAGCAGGCCTGGGACGTTCACCGAAAATGCCTTGTCATCGATGCCCACCAGGATACATCGGTGAGAAGATTTGCCAATAAAGAGGACCCAAAGAGCTGGATGAAACGAGATACATCCTACCATTCGGACATACCCCGGATGACGCAAGGCGGACAGCAGTATGTCGGGCTCTTTCTCGTTGAGGACCATACTGCCACCGACATCTGGACCCTTACCGAATTCATCCTGGAGCAGATTGATTCGCATCCCGATAAATTTATGCTGGTGCTTTCATCACAGGATGCGATTCGCGCCGGAAAGGCCGGTAAGGTCGGGATTGTAATGGAAATTGAAGGCCCCGCAAGATGGCTCGAAGGAAATACAAATATCCTCCGGCTGTTATATCGCCTCGGGGTGCGTAATGTACACATCACCCACGGTGAGGGTGGTAGCGACCCGACCTTCCTGCAGGGTACCCCGAGCGTCATCGGCGCCTGCACGCTGGCACACCGGCAGGCACAGCGCAAAAACTTTGTCGGTCTGACTCCCTTCGGCATGGAGGTGCTGAAGACGGAAAACGAGTTGGGCATCATCACTGATCTTTCTCACAGCAACGACAAAGCCTTCTTTGATGTCATTGAGCACACTACGAGACCTCCGATCATGAGCCACACGGCTGTTTTTTCTCTTTGCCATCAATATCGATGCTTGACTGATGATCAGATCAAAGCACTCGCTGAGCGAGATGGTGTCATGGGCATCGCTGTTGTTCCCGATTTCATTGACGATGATCCCGGGAAAGCCACCATCGACCGTATTGTGGATCATATTCTGTATGTGGCTGATCTGGTCGGTATTGATACGGTAGGCTTCGGCTCCGATTATGATGGTTTCTGGGAGCCTCCGGTAGTGCCCGATGTTTCGCAGCTTGTACTTCTCACGCGCGCTATGTTGGCTCGCGGTTTGACCGAGGAAGAGATACAGAAATTCTGGGGCGGCAATTTTCTGCGGGTTTTCCGTCAGACAATCGACAAACCGGGGAAATGACCCCACAACTCACTTCCCGTTATGTTGAAGGGGTAATGAGTATTGATCTGATATGGGGAGGTAGATTACTCACTCTAAAAAAAATGAGAAAGAGTGAGTGCCCAGGCCATAATGAGTCCAATTGTTGTGATGACTCCTACAGAGATCTCGATGATCAATAATGGAAATTCACCTAGTGTTTGGTGCCTGTGCGCGTTCATGGTCCTTACTCTTCTGTGAGAGAAGTGCTACATATCTTCCAACTGCACGACACTTCTGGTAAGTCTGTGCTTTTCCTGTTCCTCTGCCTCCAGCAAATTGATGAATAGCTCGCGCACTTCCTGACATTCTGTACACTCGACCATTCCTCTGAAAAATTCTATGAGGGAGTCGTCTACCTCAAAGGCCAGACGCACGACTTCATTAAGCGACATATCCGGTCTGATCTGGATATCCTCGTAGAGTTCCAGAATGGATCTATCCGGCGTGCCCTGGAACCAGGTGTCCATCACCTTTCTGGGGGCGCCCTCCTCGTAGGCCGCCAGGTCCTCCTGGAAGTGCTTCTCGTGCAGGCTCATGTAATCAAGCAGCATCTTCACCCTGGGTTTTTCGACTTCATCACTGAGCTGATGATAGAAATCAGAGAGGCGCTTATGAAATCCCCGAACGTAGTCGAGAATGTCCCGTGTCTGCTGAAAGGTCATCGCAGTCTTCCTCAGCCTCTTTGGCTGCTCCTCCGCAAAATCAACTAGTTCACTCAGCACGATATGCCTCCTTCAGGTAGCGGTGCATCGCTAAAGTATAGGAGCACCAAATCCCCTGGATCATCAGCCGACGCAAAACTCAAGAACCCCGGTTTTGCTGTCTTCGACCTTGCCCGCGGCCCTTTTTTCGGCCCGGTCTCTGCCCTTGTCCTCGTCCCGATCTTTGCCCTTGTCCTCGTCCTTGTCCTGGTCTCTGCCCTTGCCCGCGGCCTGATGTCTCTCTCTGGTTTAGTGGCCGGTCTGGAGAGGATCTCTCAGGATCCTCTTGGCGTGGTTCTGAAGGCAAAGCCGCTTTCCGCAGAATAGGAGTGACCCACTCAGAGACGAAACGACCGACCTTGGTTGCGAGACTTTCTTCGGAAACAGGGATCTCATCCACGGACCTTACATCAGAAACATCAACCTCCATTCCCCGCTCTTCATCTGGAACTCTGGCCGGCAGTTGCTCAGACCGGTAGGCCTGTAGCTGCTCGTAGGCCTGGTTGATTTCTCTTTGCTTCTCCTGAGCTTTTTGTTGCAGGGATGGACTTTCTTTGAGGAAGCGATCCGGGTGCCAGACCTTTGAGAGCTCCCGGTAGGCGCTTTCCACTTCTTCCGGTGAAGCGCCGTATTTCAAATCGAGAGCTTGGAGCCATTGCTCGGTATTTTCCATCTGACATTCTCCCTGGTTGTCCTTGACTCGAGGTACGCGATGGAGAAAAGGGTATCACATTGCTGTCACAGGCATGGCCATCTCAGCTGCCCCGGAAAGCCGGCTGCGATTCGGAACAAAGCCACTCCCATAGTACGCATAGGCGTCTTCTATTTCTCTCGTCTCGCAGTCCACGTTATCCCCTCTGGGAATGACTATGACCCCTCCTGGGGAAATATGGACTTTGCATTCATGGGGGAATAGGTCATTCCCTACGAAATATCCTGCAGGGATGCGTACGTTCTTGTCTATAATGGCGCGATGGATCCTTGCTCCAGGGCCCACCTGCACACCGTCCATGAGCACGGAATCGACGATTTCGGCCTGGTGATCGACCTTGACATTGGGCGAGAGAATGGATCTATACACTCGCGCATCAGTGAGGGTGACACCAGGACAGAGCAGTGAATCTTCCACTTCGCTACTGCTGCCCTCTTCCTGGAATATCCTGGCCGGTGGCAAAACAGGTTGATAGGTGTGGATTGGCCCACTCGGATCATACAGATCGAAGGGCAAATAGGGGGACAGGAGTTCCATGCTGGCTTCCCAATAGGCATCGACGCTGCCGATATCTCTCCAGTAGAAATCCTCGGTCTGCTCCTTTCCTTGAGCGACGTAGGCACATACCGGGATGTCCCCTCCCACCATGCGGGGAATGATATCATGGCCAAAATCGCGGCGACTGTCCTGGTTATCGGCATCTGCGGCCAAAGCATCGATCAGAACCTGAGTATCGAAGACGTAGATCCCCATGGAAGCGAGAGAGCGGCCTGGTTTACCAGGTATGCTGGAGGGATTGGGGGGTTTCTCCTCGAAACCTGTGATCCGCTTAGCAGTGTCAATCTCCGCAATCTCCAGTTGGTGTCCTTTTTCCAGGCCTACTTCGCCACATGCTATGGTCAGACCGGCCTGATTGCGGACGTGATAGTCCAGCAGCAAACTGTAATCCATGCGGTAAATATGGTCTGACGCGAGGATGAGGGTGTACCTGGGAGATTCCTGACGAAGGGTGTATATATTCTGATAGACGGCATCTGCGGTGCCCTTGTACCAATCCTGGTTGACACGCTGTTGAGGAGAAATGATGGCCAGATTTTCACCCATCTCCGGGCGGAACAAATCCCAACCCAGGCGCAGGTGTCGCTCCAGGGAAGCATATTTATACTGGGGTAGGACGGCGATCCGCCGCAGTCCGGAATGCAGGCAGTTGGACAGAGTGAAGTCGATAAGCCGATATATGCCCCCAAAAGGCACGGCTCCTTTTGTTCGGTCCCTGGTCAGGGGATAAAGACGCTTCCCCTGACCTCCAGCCAGGATGAGACCGAGGGTTTGAGATAATAATCGATGCTTTGTATCGTTCATTCATCCCTCGTGTTTGCTGACCCGCAGCTTGCTGCTGGGAGGATCCATTCCCGTAGATCGCGCTAAGGGCATTGGTTTTTCCTTATCACTGTGATGCCCCGGACAGGCCGCCGCTTCGCTGGCCGCTGGCAGTTTCCCCTGGCGATGCGTGTCCATGGTTTCCTGCACCGTGCCCTCTGCGCCCATGAACACCTCGATACCTGCTTCGGAGAAGAAGCGCACTGCACGCTGACCCAGTCCACTGCAGAGTACCACCCTGGCGCCTTTTTCGGCGATGGCGCTGGCAGGGGTCTGCTGGCCGCCCTGGTGATGTCCGCTATTGGCCTGGACGGTCACTTCATCGGTATCGGTGTCCACGATGGTGAAGAACGACGCCTGACCGAAGTGGTCGGCTACTCGGGCCTGAAGGCCGCGGTCATCCATCGACGGAATGGCGATTTTCATCTGTGTCCCTCCTTTATGTCTTCTTTTGGATTGATGCATCAATTTTTCGCGGGTTGAGCGCCCAGATAGATCTCGACGGCCTCCCGCACGGTACCACTCGCTCCGGTGACCACCTCCAGGTGGGCTGTCTCCAGAGCCTGTTGAGCGTTGGGCCCCACCTGGCCGGTCAGAACTACCTCAGTGTCTCGGTTCATGAATTCCTGGACCGTACTCGGTCCTGCTCCATGAGCCATGCCGGTCGACGGGTTGGAAAAGGCCTCGAAGCGCATGGTGTCCGAATCCACGATCAGAAAGTAGGGGCAGCGTCCGAAGCGGGGATCCACCTCTGCCTCCATCGATCCTCCCTTGGCAGATATTCCGATTTTCATCGTTTCCTCCTTACAGTAGTTTGAGGGTTAGTTCATCTTCAGTGACGAGTGGTTTCAAGTTCTGCCAGAGCGCCGAGAGATCTTCTCCGGCAGACTCTCCATCGTATTCCACTACGCTGATGCCGTTGCGCTGAGCCTGGGTGAACGCTGGGCTGTACCGTACCCTGCCCACCACGCTGATCTGCCGCTGATGTGCTTCCTGCTCCAGGCGCTGGGTCAACTCGGGATTGAGATCCCACTTGTTGATACAGAGCACGACCGGTACCGAGAAGTGGTTGGTCAGAGCCGTGATACGGCCGAAGTCGTGTATCCCAGCCAGCGTCGGTTCGGTGACCACCAGTGCCAGGTCCGCCCCGGTCAACGAGGCGATGACCGGGCAGCCGATTCCAGGCGATCCATCGACGATCACCAGTGCGAGATTCTGATCCTCGGCGATTTTGTGGGCCTGCTGGCGGATCAGAGTGACCAATCGGCCGGAATTCTCTCCTCCGGCATTCAGACGGGCGTGGATTAAAGGACCGTGACGGGTGTCGGAGACGAACCACTGGCCGTTGACCACCGGTGCGAAGACGATGGCCTCGGTCGGGCAGAAATGGGCGCAGACCCCGCATCCCTCGCAGGCGAGAGGATCGATGCGAAACGTCTTTTCTCCTCCTACGTCAGTCATGCGCACCGCATCGTACCGGCAAATTTCAAGGCATTCGCCGCAGGCCGTGCAGGCTTCAGGAGTAATCCAGGCGCACTTCCCCCCACTAAAATCCTCGCGCTGTCGGATGCGGGGCTTTAGAACCAAGTGCAGATTGGCTGCGTCCACGTCGCAGTCCGCCAGCAGTTTGTTCTCGGCCAAAGCTGCCAGCGCTGCCACCACACTCGTTTTGCCCGTGCCTCCTTTGCCGCTGATGACGACCAGTTCCTTCATGCCGCTAGCCTGCTTTCTATCTGTGCGAAGAGCTCTGCAAAGCAGGGATTATACTCCGGCAACACGTCGGCTAGCAGGTCCCCCCGGGAACAGGCCTCGGCCACCCTGCGGTCGTTCGGCAGTTCCAGCAGGATGTCGATCCCCTCGCTGGTACAGTATTTTCGGATCAACTTGCTTCCCTCGTCAGCCCGATTGATGACTACACCGAAAGGCCGCTCCAAAGCCCGTAGCATGTCGACGCTCAGCTGCAGGTCGTGCAGGCCGAACGGGGTCGGCTCGGTGACCAGCAGAACGTAGTCGGTCTCCTCGACAGCCTGCACGGCAGCGCAGGCCGTCCCCGGAGGTGCATCGATGAGCTGCACTCCTTCCTCAGGAAGCTGATGACGAGCGGCCCGGATCACCGGCGGCGCCAGAGGGTGGCCGATATCGAGCCGTCCCTGAATGAAGTGGATCGGACCGGACCGGCCTGTTTCGACCACGCCGATCCGACGCGGCGTCTCCTGAATGGCGTCTTCCGGGCAGACCCGCTGACAGCCTCCACAGCCGTGGCAGAGATCGGGGAAAACCATGATCAGCTTACCGAGGGAAACGAGGGCTCCGTACTGACAGAGTTCCACACACTTTCCGCAGGTAGTGCAGCGCTCCTCATCGATGACCGGGATCGGTAGACACACAGACGCATTGGTCTGGATTTCCGGTTTGAGGAAAAGGTGCCCGTTGGGTGCTTCTACATCGCCATCCATGTAGGTAACCTGGCAGCCCATCCGCGCCAGGGTGACTGCCAGATTGGTGGCGATCGTCGTCTTGCCGGTCCCGCCCTTGCCGCTGGCAATGGCGATGCGCATAGTTCTCTTTTGGACGTTCATTATCCGGTCAACATCCCTTGTTATCTAACAGCACAGGCAGATCCTCGAGCAGTTTGCCAAGACGGCCTGTGCTGTTTTTGAAAGTACTCCCCTACTCCTGCTCTTCCTCCAGGCTCTTAAGGCGCTCGTCGAGGTAAGCGATTTGAGCCTTCAGGCCAGAGATTCCCTGCTCCAGGAACGTCCTTTCTTCCACTGGAGCAGGTGGGGGAGCGACCGGGGCTGGCTGGGCTTGCCAGGCATATCCCCAATCCCTACCGGCACCTTGCTGCCATCTCCCACCACGGCCTCCTCGGCCCCAGGCCATTCCACGGCCGTACCCCCGACCGGAAACGGGATTGTCATATCCAGGCAGATCGTATCCACTGCAGTATCCGGCTGCCCGGCCTGTCCTTGGTCCCATGCCTTGAGGACCGGTTCCATCTCCGCGTGGCATTTTTTTGTCCTCCTTTCAGGACGCTGTGAACATTCGCGGTAGTATCTCTTCCGCAATATCCACTGCAAAGGTTGGGCCAGACGAGATGCCTATCTCAAGAAAACCCTAACCTGTAGAAATCAATGAGATTAGAGAAAAAGGGAAGGAAAGATTGGGAAATGGACAGTTCTATATTGGGACTGTACGGCTACCAGACGGTCGCCGTATGAAACTCGAACAGAGGGAATTTTAGTGGGAAGAGGTTCTGCCGTCGCGTTCGGGCAGCTCAATGCCGAACGACTTGATCTTGCGGAAAAACGTGCTCTTGTGAAAACCCAGCTCCTGTGCCGCCGCCTTCCGGTTCCACCCGTTGCGCTGAAGTGCGTCCAGAATCATGATCCGCTCCATCTCCTTCACCGTCGCAGTCCGACCCACAACCGATAGAGAGGGATCCGCCGTGACGCCCACTGACTCCGGCAGATGCTGAGGACGAATCAACCGATCCGAACACAACACGAAAGCGTGCTCGAGGATGTTCTCCAACTCCCGCACGTTGCCCGGATAGTCATACGCCATCAACCGCGCCAGCACCTCCTCCGATACACCGACCACCGCCCGATCCTGTAGATGGTTGAAGCGCGTGACGAAGTGATCCACCAAAAGAGGAATGTCCTCCTTGCGATCTCGCAGTGGAGGAAGTGACAGCAGGATGACGTTGATTCGGTAATACAGATCCCGACGGAACTTCCCCTGGCGCACCAGACTCTCCAGACTCCGATTGCTGGCCGCCAGCACCCGCACATTCGCCTGCACCGACCGCGTCGCTCCCAACGGTTCGTAGACCTGATCCTGCAGCACCCGCAAAAGACGCACCTGCAACGCCGGAGAGATGTCGCCGATCTCGTCGAGGAACAGCGTTCCCCCTTCGGCCAACGCAAACCGTCCGGGCTTGTCCCGACGGGCATCGGTGAAGGCACCGGCCTTGTAACCGAACAGCTCTGATTCGAGCAGTGTATCGGGCAACGCACCGCAGTTGATGGCGACGAATGGTTTTCGGGAACGAGGACTCAGATGGTGGATCGCTCGGGCGAACAGTTCCTTGCCGGTGCCACTCTCGCCCTCGATCAGCACCGTGCTGTCGCTGGCAGAAATCGTCGGCAGGATCTCGAACAGCTGCTGCATCCGGTGGTTGCGGCTGATGATATCCTCGAAGGAGAATCTCTCCTCGACCTGCTTGCGCAGTTCCTCTACCAGGCTCAGATCTCGGAAGGTGCCCACCCCCCCGATGTGGCTGCCTTTCTCGTCTTTCAGCAGCGCATAGGAGGCGCTGATCGGTATCCGTCCTCCTCGGGCATCGACGATGTAGACGGGGCCTTTGATGCTGGCTTTGCCGGTCTTCATGGTCTGGCGCATAGGGCAGCTCTCGCAGATGCTGCTTTTGAAGACATCGGAGCAGCGTTGTCCCAGCGCCTGTTCTCGGGGGATGCCGGTGATTTCCTCGGCCGCCCGGTTGAGGGAGGTGATCCGCCATGCATTGTCGATGGTATACACGCCATCGGCTATCGAGTCGAGTATCACCGACGTTTGCCGGGGGTGCAACGATTCGGACCCACCTTCGAGATTGGATTTTTCCATAATCAACCTGCTACTGTCGGTGAATGGCTTCGTAGATCGCCATCGGGGCGACCCCGTTCTTCCGGGCAATGTTTTTCAGCAGAGCACTCTCATCATCTACCCTGAAACCCTTCGCTCTGACCGCATGATCCTATCTCCCAAATCGCCCTGTTTCAAGCGGGTACCCTGTCTATTCGCTCTGTCTGAGCCATCTGTAGCCTGATGATAACCTCCACTTCGGGGTATTGTTCCTTGATGGCTTTTTCCAAATCCGCACACACCACATAGGCCTCCTCTACCCTGTCCTGCTTCGGAAGAACTACAGTGAAGTCTGCACAGGCATCTCTGCCCAGTCTGGTTATCCGTAGCTCTTCGAACGACACGAAACGGTCGGCATGCTGCTGAATAATCCACCGGATGGATGCTTCCGTCTCTCGGCGTTGGGCCGCTTCCTCCTCTGTGGGTGAAATGAACACCCGCACCTCAGCGGCTTCCCTGATTCTCTCAACGATTTGGCGCTTGATTTGGGCAGCCACTCGATCGGCTTCCTCTACGACTATATCCGAGTCTGTGCTGATATCGAGATCCACCAGGTATCTACTCCCCATCCGTCGGGTGCGCACCGTCGGCACTCCCCGCACTCCCTTGATCTTGCCTGCAGTAGAACGGATGATTTCGACGTACTCGGCTGTCAGGCCGGCATCCATCAGATCCTGTGTCGAGTTCCACAGCGTCTCCCCCGCCATCTTGAGTAGGAAGCCGGCCACCAGGATTCCGGCCAGGGAATCGGCCGCTGGAAAGCCGAGCCACGCCGCGAGAACACCCGCCAGCGCCGAGGATGAACAGGCCACACAGGAGCGGTATTCCTGTGCCGCAGCCAGCACGCCAGGACTGCTCAGTTGCCGGCCGATCCGAATTGTCACGTAGTAAAGAGACGCTTTGGTGGCGATGGAAATGCAGGCAACAGCAAAAGGAAGAATGCCGGGGATCGTCTCTATACCCCCTGCGATGGTGTATAGCGCATCATAGATCAGGCCAAGACCTACTGCCGCGATGATCAATCCCACCAGAAATGCCGCGATGGACTCGGCCTTGCCGTGTCCAAACGGATGAGACTCGTCGGCCGGCTTGCGGGCAATCCCCAGGCTGACCAGCACCAGAAGACTGATCAGGATATCCGAACTCGAATGGATTCCGTCAGCCAGCACCGCCCGACTTTGTCCATACCATCCGGCGGATATCTGTAGGCCGGCCAGAACGATGTTGCTGATCAAGCCGGCCATCACGATTCGCTGCCCCCGACTGAGTATCGGTTGGGCCAGGGGCGTCGTTCCGGGCAGGTTTAGTTCAGTCGCCATTGGATGACTCGTCCACTAAAATTCGACGAGCAATGCCGCGGCCTACCGCTACGGTCTGCGATTCGAATTCGATCAGGATGGGACTCGTACCTGTCTGTTGCACCTTTCGAAGCACCTGCCCGACCTTCAGCCCCAGATCCTGGACGTGCTGCTGGAATCCGAATCCTCCTTGCAACCGTTCTACCTTCGCGGTAGCGCCAACCGGCAGTTGATCCAGAGACGTTGTCACTGTTGGGGTCTCCCTGCTGAATGGGGTTTATGCCCGTTTCTTTCGTTGAGAAATTGTGTTGGAGTTGGGGCTCCCCAGCTAGCATTCATGCAAAAAAGGCGCCAAAGGCCCGGTTTGATATTTCACATGATCTAACTATCTGTAGAACAGTGAGATCAGAGAAAGGAAGAAAGAACTCTGGAATAAGAAGAGTCCTATATCGCGCCTCTATTAGGCGCTGTAGAGTCTCAAAAAGATACCCTATGAGAAACTTGCCCGTGTGTCCACCACGTCGTTGTCGATGACATGGAGCGGAGCATGGCAACGACATCATGCGTCCAGGCAATACAGTCATAGTTTTCACCACTCCTGAGGAAAAGCCTGCGGCCGAATGCATGTTCCGCAAATCCTTTATCAAGTAGACTCGGGTAGTATGGATCAGATCCCAGCCGGAAATCTTGTTGATACCGATAGTGAAACCACGGAAAGGGAGCAGACCTGATTGGTTTCAATGCGGCATGGTTTGTTATATTTCCAGTGCGGCCAAGGGAAGGGCATGCCCTCGGTTGCGCCGAAGATCAGAGGCCCCCTCCTCGATCCTTCGTCTATGCCAGCTTATGGTTGGTATTTTGCTTCTCTCGGAATCGGCAACAAACTTCCACATGGGTGGCTGCCATGAACGGAACGATCCACATCGAAGCCTTCTACCGTATATTTCGCGATATCAGTACGTCCGTACACTCCAGCACGGACATAAAGGAAGTCCTTGGCCTGGTGGTGAGGAAGTCTACTGAAGTTGTCAATGCCAAGGGTGCGATCCTGCGAGTCCTCAATCTCGAGACCAATGAATTGGAGTTTACCGCAGCGCATGGATTGAGTAAGGAGTACCTTTCCAAAGGGCATGTCGCGAGCACCGATCTCATCACCGATCTGTGTCGGCAGAAGAAAGTTGTCATCATACAAGATGCACAAACAGATAGCCGCGTTCAGTTCCCTCGGGAGGCGGAGCGAGAGGGGATCAGGATGATGCTTGATTTTCCTCTGGTCATGGAGACGAACTTGATCGGCATCTTGCGCATCTTCTCCGGTGAAAAGAGGGAATTCTCCGATGAAGAACTGGAATTTCTGCTTTCGATTTCTGAACAATGTGCGCTGGCTGTCGACAAGGCCTATCTGATTGAAAAACAGAAATCCCAGTACGATCAGTTGGCCCTCCAGACCGAGAAAATGTCGGCATTAGGACGGATGTCGGCGGGCATAGCACATGAGATCAACAATCCGCTTGCGGGTATCCTCCTCTTCAGCACGAGGCTTCAAAAAAAAGCTCCGAAACAAGGACCTTTCAAGGAGGGCCTGGATGTCATTGTTCACGAGACCATGTGGTGCAAGGACATCATCCAGGGGTTGTTGGATTTCTCTCGGGAGGGTGAGCCGAAGAAGAGCCTGTCCAGTGTCAACATGGTCATGGAGAAGGCCCTTACCATCCTCGAAAATGAGTTCAATCTGCGTCACATTGTGGTGGAAAAAACTCTGGCCGACGACATGCCGAGCATTCTGATCGACGCGAACCAGGTTGAACAGGTTCTTGTCAACTTGCTGCTCAATGCAGCCGAGGCGATCGAGGATGGGGGCAGAATCGCAGTCGAGAGCTGCATGGATCCTGGCATGCGGTCTGAGATCATAAGAGTTTCGGACACGGGAGAAGGGATGCTGCCCGAACAGACGGACAGAATCTTTGAGCCCTTTTTCTCCACGAAACCGAAGGGAACGGGGCTCGGTCTCACGGTAAGTTACGGAATCGTCCGAAACCATGGGGGAAGAATCGGAGTGAGAAGCACCCGGGGGGCGGGGACATGTTTTACCATCGAACTCCCAGTTGATTAGCGAGGGCATCCATAGACCCACGAGCCCCAGATGAAGACAAGCCAAAGAATTCTGATCGTCGATGACGAACAAACGATTTGCGAGGGGTGTCGCCTGACACTGTCGGACCGGGGTCACCGCGTGGACGTCTGCACAAGCGCCAGAGCCGGATTGACAGCGATCTTGACGGGTCGGTACGATGTTGTGCTCCTGGATATGAAACTTCCCGATATGAATGGGATGGATGTATTACGGACCTTGAGAAAGGAGAAACCAGGCG
>Ga0233431_1003881_pt1 | contig 17027 bp, 8 predicted proteins | sample SI_118_April2016_FD_179867 | JGI IMG/M metagenome (GOLD analysis project Ga0233431, IMG submission 179867) | Seawater microbial communities from Saanich Inlet, British Columbia, Canada - SI_118_April2016_200_MG | ecosystem: Environmental > Aquatic > Marine > Inlet | place: Canada: British... | reverse complement strand
CTGTCAATGTTCCATTCTGATGTTTTATTGTGAGTGGATAATTTTCAACAAATCCCTTATCAAAAACCTGCAGATAACCTTCTTGTGCTTTTATGGGCTCTGTAAAATAACTTGAAAAGTCAGTGCCTATGAGCTTTTCCCGTGGAATACCAGTCACTTTTATTGACGCTTCGTTCACATCAGTAATCTTTCCTTCGGCACTAATAGTTACCAAAGGGTCAAGACTTGCTTCAATTAGGCTTCTTGCGTATCGTTGTTCTTGTTTTAGGTCTCCCATTGTTTTGTTTATTCTTCCGAATTTCCAATTTCTTCAATCGGGCTGCGTCTTTTGTTTTTTAATTGTTTAAAATGAGAAGGTGAAAGCCCTGTGATTTTTTTAAATTGATTAGAAAGGTGAGAAACACTGCTATAATTCATTTCCCAGGCAATTTGTGTAATATTTAGTTCATCATAAATGATTAATTCTTTAATCCGTTCTATTTTATGGTGAATGGTGAACTGTTCGATCGTAATGCCCTGCACTTCTGAAAACAAATTTGCCATATAGGTATAATCATAATTTAACTTTTCGCTTAAGTAATTGGAAAAGTTTGTTTTGATTAATTGATCTGGATGGTGAATCATTTCAACAATTGTATTTTTTATTTTTTCAATCAATACAGCTCTTTTGTCATCCATTAATTCAAGTCCGGATCTGAGCAAAGCAATTTTCAGTTGTTCACGTTGCTCAACAGAAAGGGTTTCCATGATTTCAACTTCACCTAAATCAACAAAAATGAAATGAAATCCGAATTTTCTCAATACTTCTTTCACCTCTCTCTTACAGCGATTGCTCACCATATATTTGATGTATATTTTCACTTCTATTTTATTTTTGAAACAGATTTTGTCAAAAGTAGGTAATATGCCTACAGAAAATGTTACACATTTCTGGAAAAGAGTTACATAATTCACTCTTTCAAATAATCTGAAATGGAAAAACATGAAAACACTCTTTGCAACACTAGCTTATAGTATGGTAATGATCTTATTTCTTCTTTTTAGCGCAACAAATGTGCATGCACAACAACTCCCTGATGAGGGAAAGGAGAAAACAGATCAGGCTAAATTAACAACCATTACAGTAGCGACAAAAACAGGAATAACAACTTTCTGTAGTAATTACAATTTACAGGAATTAGTTGGCACACCAATCGGAGGAACTTGGGATGGACCAGCAGGAGCGATTAAATATGATAAGTTTTTTGATCCTTCAATTGTTGGAAGTATCGAAACAACCTATGATTTAATTTACTCCTTTACAGATCAACATGGCGTTACTGAATCTGAAACACTACTGGTAACTGTACGTCCTGCTCCTGAAGTTATCATCGATAAAACTGCAAACAACTTATGCTATCCCGCGCAGTTTTCTATTTCCTCATCTTATACCCATGCCGATGGTATTCAATGGTACACGAACCCAGATAGTGCTTCGGGCATGTATATCGCATCAGACACACATAGTATGGTAGAATATTTACCTCATTCATCTGACCTGAATCGATTGTATTTCTGGTTGAACATCAAAACACGTCATCCCGACAATGTTTGTGCACCGGCTTTTGATAGCATCAAGGTAAATATAAGTGCCATACCAAGTGCCACATTTTATGCTGATACAATTGAAGGGGACAAACCTCTGAATGTTCATTTTTTTGATTCCAGCTCAATTAGTGTTGGGAATATAACTGGATGGGAATGGAATTTTGGAGACGGTCAAACTAGCAATTTGCAAAATCCATCTCATATTTATTATTTTTCGGGCTATTATGATATTTCGTTGAGGGTTATTACCAATGCACAGTGTCAGGATTCACAAATAGTAAGTAAGTATATCCATGTATTAGGCAATACTTCTATTAAAGAAGCTGAGGAAAGTAAAATAGTTGTTTATCCCAATCCAACTGATAAAGAACTCATTATCAAGTTTGTAAATTCCAATATGCTCATTAATTCGGTTTCTTTACTTAACTTAGAGGGTAAATTACTTGATCGCTATGTTGCTAATTCTCAAAGCGAAATACACATTCAGGCTATTAATCAGCCTAGTGGTTTTTACTTTTTGAAGATTGAAAGCGAGAATGGGAATTCATATTACAGGAAGATAATGCTTGAATAATGAATATATGAAACGAGCATGAGTAAAAATTTTCTCACACACTTGTGTGCCGGAGCTCTTCAGTGTGCAGGCACAGGGGAATGATTATAATGCGAGTTCCATCTGACCATTAAAAATCAAATTATAAACAGATGAAAAAACTATACGCCTCTGTACTTCTCATTTCAATATTAATGCTAAGTTCCTTTTCTGGACAAGCAACTCATATGTTTGCCGGTAATTTTGAATGGACCTGCATTAATCCGGATACTTTTTTAATTAAACTCACCATTTATCGGGATTGTAATGGTATCCAATTAAGTACAGCATCCATTCCAATTAAATGTGCAAGCACTGGAGCCACAATTACGACAATTAACATTTTAAAACCAGCACCCATTGATGTAACTCCGGTTTGTGGAGCAAGCTGCACCCGTTGTGTCACTAGTAGTTGTTCATTCCCATGGGGTATTGAAAAGTATGTGTTTATTAAGCAAGTGGTTTTGAACAATAGCACAGCAGGGAGTTGTTGCAAAATCAAAATGTCCTTCTCAAGCGCTTCACGGAGTTCTGGAATAACAACTGGTGCAGCAACAGCTAACTTTTATATTGAAGCTATATTAAATAGGTGTTTAAGCCCTTGCGATAATAGCCCATCATTTACAGAAGATCCACTCAGTATTTTATGCATCGGGCAGGACTTTCGTTACAATAGTGGTGCCTTTGATGTTGATACCAACAGTTCAGGAATAGCTTTGGATTCCATTTCTTACGAATGGGGTCAACCCTTACAAGGAGGAAATAATCCTATTAGTTATAGTGGACAGTACAATTACGGGAAACCCATTTATTTTTGGGGATTTCCAGATGCGGCCACAGCTCTTCCCAGAGGATATCATTTAGATAAATCAAACGGAGATATTAGCTTCAGACCCATGAAAATTGAACGAACAGTTGCGGTTTTAAAAGTGAAGGAATGGCGTAAGATTAATGGGAGCATGCTGCTAATTGGCGAAACGAGTAGAGATATGCAATGGATCGTTATGTCCTGTTCAAACAACAATGCTCCTGTTTTGGGTGGCACATATAATAAACAAGTCTATGCAAATGACACTATCAACTTTAATTTTTATACCAACGATTACGATACAAAAGACACTTTGCATATATCATGGAATAAAAGTATACAAAGTGCTATCTGGACAGATAATAACGACAGTGTAAAACACCCCACAGGCAATTTGTACTGGATTCCGGATTCGAGTGATATAGGCACCCATATGTTTATGGTTACTGTGAAAGACGATGCATGTCCGGTAAATGGGAAATCAACACGGGCCTTTCACATTATAGTTTGTCAGAAAGAAACAGGAGATATTTCCATCACAAACAATGGTTGTGGAAACTATACATTTGATGTTATTAATAGCCCTGCAAATGGGCTTACTTATTCCTGGTCGAATAATAATCGGCCAACAAAAACATTTACAAAAAGGTATAATAATCAGGGTATTTATTATGTAACACTTGATATAAGTTCTAGCTGTGGAATGAAAAGCTATACCGACTCTTTTTATGTACCTCAATTTAATCTATACTGCGAACTGCCCAACGACACCCTTCTGTGCAAAGCAGATTCATTACCGATTACAGCTTCCATATACAACAACAAAGGAAATACGCGCTTTTGGTGGAGCAACGGAGACAGCACCAACCTGACTATCAAACCCTATATCAATGGCGATAACACGTTTTATTTTACGGTAGAAGACTCCACAGGTTGTCAGCATACAGATTCTATACAGATATTACTTGATGAGATTTCACTGAGCATGAGCAATGATGTATTGAAATGCCCTGATATCCTAAGCAAACTGCAGGCATTCTTTAATCCTGATGAAGGAAGTAGCTTTAGCTATCAATGGAGCCTGGCTTCCTCTCCATATGTTATCAGCAACAAGCAGTTTCTCGATGTTTTTAACGATGGCAAATATGTTTGTAAAGTATCCGATAATTTAGGTTGCTACTTAAGAGATACGATAGAGGTATCCAATTATACAGTTCCTACCGTAAATGCTGGCTCCGATGAAAACATTTGTTCAGGAAATACCTTGTTCAAATTAAATACTGGAAGTCCTTCAAACCTGTCGCACAGATGGACTGGACCTCATCTAGTATTCATCAGTGGAGCCTATTACTTCGATGTTTCAAAAGGACTTGGAAATGGAGTCGATTTTCATTTCAATTATGAAGTTACTGATCTGAATGGATGCATTACAATAGATACAAAAAAACTCACGCTTTATGAAACACCGCCCACCAATGCAGGTGCTTATAGCGACCGATGCATTAATTCAACAACATTTAAACTGAATGGCTATCCCTTTGGAGGAACATGGAGTGGCTCTGGAATTGAAAATACGAATTATTTTAATCCGTCAAAAGCAGGCTTTGGTTATCATCAATTACTCTATTCCGTTAACAATAAGGGTTGTATAGGAATCGATACGAGCTTCATTCTGGTTTTCAACTTTGATACATCCCAGTTTTATGCAAAAACAGAATATAATATCACAAAGTTCTGTCATGAATATAATCTCGTTAAACTAATCGGCAATCCAGTTGGGGGATGCTGGACAGGCCCGATTACCAATGGCAATTATTTTAATGCCGCCTCGCTTAATGGTGCACAACATTTTGAATACAGCTATACTGATCAAAATAATTGTAATTACTCAAAAAATCTTGAAATTACAATTGGACATGCAGATGTAGCTATTAATCGAAACGATAACATCATATGTAGCGATGAAAAATTATCAATAAATGCAACACCAAAGTTTGTAAGTGGAGTAAAATGGATTAAGTCACCTCTCTCAGATGGTACATATATTGGTTCAATTACCAGCAATTACATTAAATATATTTCAGGAATAAATGATAAAATAAATAAGGGCTATTGGTTACATATTAAAACAACCGATCCTGTATGTAAAGAGGTTTTAGATTCTGTTTTTATTGCAATCAATGAGGTTCAGGCTGATTTTTCTGTTGATACAACCAGTGGATCTGCACCACTAAACATTTATTTCACAGATAAAAGCACTAGTCATGCTGCTGCTATTTCAAGCTGGCTTTGGGATTTTGGAGATAATTCTTTCTCTTGGGATAAGAGTCCATTCCACAGCTATAAGGACACTGGTTATTTTAATGTTGGCTTGAGAATAATTTCAAGCGAAAACTGCAGCGATAGCATTTTAAAGAAAGACTTCATCCTCAGCATGCATAACGTCTCCATTTCAGAACCTGATGAAAGCCAGATCATGGTTTATCCTAACCCAACTGATAAGGAACTCATTATCAAGTTTGTAAATTCCAATATGCTCATTAATTCGGTTTCTTTACTTAACTTGGAGGGGAAAATACTTGATCGCTATGCTGCTAATTCTCAAAGCGAAATACACATTCAGGCTATTAATCAGCCTAGTGGTTTTTACTTTTTGAAAATTGAGGCAACAAATGGCATTTCTTATTATCGAAAAATAACGATTATCAAATAATCTGATGAAAAGACAAAGCACTGTCCTTTTCCTGATTTTAATGCTGATTTGTATGAATTTCAGCAGTTCTGCAACACATATAGCTGGAGGCGAAATGAGCTGGACTTGTGTGGGACAGGATTCATTTTTAGTGACACTAACAATTTACAGAGATTGTAATGGAGTTCAACTCGCTTCAGCAAATATTCCAGTAATATGTGCAAATACGGATTCGGTGCTCTTCAACATACGGATTAACAAACCATCACCTATTGACGTTACACCTATTTGTGCAAATGGTTGTAGTCGATGCCAAACTTCATCCTGCTCATTTCCCTATGGCATTGAGCAATATAATTTTATCGGATTAATAGTGCTGAATAATGCAGGAAGCTGTTGCAAAATAAAACTCTCGTATAGCATGTGTTGCCGGAATTCCTATATCACAACAGGTCCTGCTAACAATAGTTTCTATATTGAAAGTATTTTGGACAGATGCCTGACACCTTGCAATAGTTCCCCGGTTATAGCTACTCCCCCCTATATGTTTGCTTGTGTATCACAAGATTATATCTATAATTTTGGATTAAGCGATCAGGACAAAAATATAGGTGGTAATTCTATGGATTCAATCAGTATAGAAATTACATCAGCCATGACATCAGATAGTACAGATGTTTCCTATTCCGGAAAATACAGCTACGATAAACCTATCGATTTTTGGGGATTTCCTGTCGCCAATATACCATCTCCCAAAGGTTTTCATTTAGATCCGATTAGTGGTGATTTTAGTTTTAGAGCGCAATCAATTGAGGTGACTGTTATAGCTGTAAAAGTATGTGAATGGCGAATGATCAATGACAGCATGACTAAAATATCGGAGCTGATGCGAGATTTCCAACTTCATGTAATCAGTTGTCCGACAAACAGTGTTCCTATACTATTTAGCACGTCCATTCAAGGAGTTCACTATAACGATACGGTTAGTTTTACTTTTATCACCTATGATAGCGATTCAGCAGACTACTTAAAATTATCCTGGAGTAATAATTTGGCAGGAGCCAGTTGGCAAACCTATGATACGACTAAAAAACATCCCTACGCCATTTTAAAATGGAAGCCAAGCATTAATGATGTCAGTACGTATCCACATCAATTCTCAGTTACCGTAAATGACAATAAATGCCCATTAGGAGGCTATACAATAAGAGGATTTCAGATTTATGTTTGCGGAAATGAGGCAGGTGATATCAGTCTGTCGAATATTTCTTGCGGAAACTATTTATTTGATGTAAGCAATCCTTCGGCTGAAAATACGAATTATTACTGGACAGATTTAACATCCAATATATTACTCAGCAATAAAAAGTCATTTATTGGCCATTATTACTCTCCTGGCTCTCATATTATTCAATTAGAAAAAATATCAAAATGCGGATCTACTTTTGAATATGACACGCTTGTTGTTCAGGAATCTGCTTTGTTTTGTGATCTACCAAGTGATACTGTTTTTTGCAAAAGAGATTCACTTCACATTACAGCGTCCATTTTTAATAATGGTTCAAACACACGTTTTTGGTGGGAAAATGGAGATTCATTACAACTCATTAGAAAAATATATGTTAATGCTGATAAAAAACTATTTTTCACGGTTATGGATTCTTCAGGATGCAGCCATACCGATTCCATGCAAATTCTATATGATCAAATTAGCATGGCAATCAGCCTTGATGTATTAAAATGTCCTGAATTAACCACCAAACTTGCTGTGAATTATAAGCCAGATGATGCAGCAGCAGCCAGTTATATCTGGAGAGAAACGTCATCATCAAATATCCTCAGCTATTCGCCTTCTTTTTATGTCATAGATCAGGGTACCTATAGCTGCGAAGTAGTTGATGATTTAGGATGTAAATTAGTAGATAGTGTTGAGGTAATTAATTATTCCGTTCCGCCTGTGAATGCTGGTTTAGATGACACCATTTGTTCGGCAGATGGGATGATAAAGCTATCAGGAACCCCAACTCATTTACCCTTCAGTTGGGTTGGTTATTATGTATTGAAAATTGGTTCAGATTATTATTTTGATGCCCAAAATGCATATGGCGATCAAATTAACTACCGTTTCTTTTACTCAGTAATCGATACAAACGGCTGTATTACAACAGATGAAAAAGATTTACTTCTCATACAAACCAATTTACCGGAGGCAGGGCAATATCCAAATCTCTGCATTAATGCCGATAGCATTCAATTAAAAGGGACTCCCTATGGTGGTCAGTGGTTTGGCAATGGAATTACAGATACAAACACCTTCAATCCGGCAAAAAGTGGATCAGGAACGCACCAGCTTATTTATACAACTTTCGAGAAGGGTTGTTATGGACGCGATACAGCAACTATTCAGGTTTACCCATTTGATTCTTCTTCCCTTCAGCTAAAAACCGAAATAAATAAAACTGAATTTTGCCATGAATATAAGCTGGTTAAGTTAATTGGGCGTCCTAAAGGAGGCTTATGGTCGGGCTCCATTGTAAATGATAGTTTTTTCAATGCTTCCATTTTAAATGGCGAACATACGTTCAAATACACCTTTGTTGATTCAAATTCTTGTTCATTTTCCGATTCCATTAGCCTGAACTTTGGAAAAAGCTACGTTGAAATCAACCGTAAGGATAACATCATTTGCAGCACAGAAAATTTGATAAAAACCGCTCAATTAGAATTTGCTCAAGGGCTAAAATGGATAAAGTCAACTTCTTCAGATGGATTGATAGTGGGCAGCGATTCAAACTTAAGTGTTCACTATTTACATGGATCGAAAGATATCAAGAATAAGGGTTTTTGGATAATAGTCCGAACGCAGGATAGTATCTGCAAACTTGCCAAAGATTCGGTGTTTATTCATATTAATACAATTACTGTTAATTTTTTAGCCAATTCTTTGGTCGAGTATGCTCCTGCCAATATTCAGTTTTATGACTGGAGCAACAGCCACATGGCAGATATTATTAAATGGAAATGGGATTTTGATAATGGGCAAACCGACACGATTAAAAGGCCAGTCATCCTATTTTCTAATTCAGGTTTTTACGACATTAGTTTAAAAGTAAGCACAGATGAGCATTGCAGCGATAGTGTAACAAAACCGGCATTTTTAAACATTCTTCAGGGCATTGGTATTTTGGAAAGTAATTCTTCAAATGTGAGCATTTTCCCAAATCCCACAGACAACGTATTCACCATTAAACTCGTCAATAAAGATGAACGTATAAATGAAATTACGATTTTCAGTACTGAAGGAAAAATTTTGAAAAGATATACTGACATAAAGAGTTCAGTATTTCAGATTCAAGACAGCAAACTACCAGCTGGTAATTACTACCTAAAAATTGAAAATGTAAAAGGGCATTCGTATTATGCGAAACTAATGATGAAATAATGAAAAAAATCGGGACTATTCTTTGTATTGCATTTTGCCTAAGTATGTTTTCATTTCAGCTAAAAGCTACTCATATTATGGGTGCAGAGTTCGAATGGACCTGCATTGGTCAGGATTCATTTTTGATCGGTTTAACAATTTACCGAGATTGCAATTATCAACCGATGACAACTGCATCTATACCCTTTAAGTGCAGTACATCCGGAAGTACAATTACAACTGCATATATTGCCACACCACCACCAATAGATATTACACCAACATGTGCTGCAAGTTGCACAAGATGCCAATCGAGCAGTTGTCATTTTCCCTATGGAATTGAAGAATATAAATATACTAAACTGGTGGTTTTGAGCAATGGTGGCAGCTGTTGTAATGTGCGTATGTCATACAGTTCATGTTGCAGAACCAGTGGCATTACAACCGGAGGAGCCAATACAAACTTTTATACAGAAGCAGAATTAAGCAGATGCATTGGAACCAATAACAGCAGTCCCAAATTCAGCAATGCACCTATTACTATTATTTGTATCGGACAGGATTATGTATTCAATAATGGATCAATCAACTCAGACACAAATGCAAGTGGCCAATTACTCGATTCAATATCATATGAATGGACATCTCCGCTATCTTCTTCTGGAGGAAATATTGCCTATACAGGCCAATATGCCTATAATAAACCAATCTATTTCTGGGGTTTTCCAAGTGTAAACTTACCATTTCCAAGAGGATTGCATTTAAATCAAGTTAGTGGTGATATTTCCTTTAGGCCCATGAAAATTGAACAAACCACTTATGCTTTAAAAGTAAAGGAATGGCGAGAAATAAATGGGATTATGACTGTAATTGGAGCTACGCAAAGAGAAATAAGTACCATTGTCATTTCCTGTCCGAACAACAATGCTCCTGTACTTAGTGGCCCCTATTACAAGGAAGTTGAAGCTGGAGACTACATTAGCTTCTCCATTACTACCTATGATTATGATCAAACTGACTCTCTTTTTCTCTCTTGGAATGAAAGCATTCAAAATGCAAACTGGTCGAGTACAAGTGGGATCGTAAAACATCCGATTGGCACATTATCATGGGTCCCCAAATGGAAGGATATTTCTCCTATTCCCCATGTATTTACTGTAACTGTTAGAGATGATGCCTGTCCTGTAAACGGGCAATCAACACGAGCCTATCAGGTTTTAGTTAAACCACCTGTTTTGGGCGAAATTGAAATAACAAATCAGCAATGCGGCAAATATCTTTTTGATGTTATCAACACGCCAACGGGTTTATCTTATACATGGTATGATATTACACAAAACATTCAGCCAATTTCCCAAGCGAAAAGTTTTACACATAATTACCCTAACCCGGGAACCTATATTATAAGGTTAAAAATTAACAACAAAAATATTAGTATCAATAAATACGATACAATTGTTGTTACAGAATCGTTCATCAACAGTGAATTACCAAATGATACGGTCATTTGTAGCCCTGACAGCCTGAACCTGACAGCACATATTTACAATGCCAAAGGAAATACTTCATTCTTTTGGAGCAATGGAGATTCAACTCATCAAACCATATCTGTATTTGTAAATAGCGACACAATTTTTTATTTCACAGTAAGTGATTCAAGCTCTTGCTCACATACCGATTCAATAAATATTTTACTGGACGAAATATCGCTTTCCATGAGCAATGATGTATTAAAATGCCCACAGGATTTAACTTCACTTTGGGCAAATTTTACAGCTGATGAGGGAAATCAACAAAGCTATTCCTGGCGATTATCCGACTCACAAACTATACTCAGCAGCAATCCCTCTTTAAAAACAATGGAGGCTGGAATGTACAGCTGCGAAGTGGAAGATAACCATGGGTGTAAACGAATAGATAGTGTAGAAATTGCAAATAGCTATATGCCAACAATAGATGCAGGCCCTGATCAGGATGCTTGTCTTGGAAGTGGGATGATTGCTTTAAAAGGAAGTCCACTTGGTGGTTTTTGGACTGGACCATCCGTCATTACTTCTGCATCAATTTTCAACTCTTCAGGAGTAAATGCAGGTTTCTATTCATTAATCTATGCATATACTTACGGAACTTGTACAAGTCGTGATACGATCATCATGAGCGTTCATGATTTACCCAAACTTACTGTTGCTACTAAATCAGGTCAAGTTAAGTTCTGTAGCAATTATCCCATGCAAGAACTAGTAGGAACACCTGCTGGAGGTAGCTGGACAGGACCATCCGGATCAATTAAATTTGACAAGTTTTTTGATCCTTCAGTAGTCGGTGGAATTGGCAATGTATATGATCTAATTTATCATTATTCCGATCAATTTACTTGCTCAAATACAAAAACATTAACTGTAAATGTTAAGCCTCAGCCTATAGTGACCATTGAGAAAAGTGATACAACCGCTTGCTATCCACAAGATTTTGATATTGTTTCTTCTTACCAAAATGCCAATGGTATTGAGTGGTATTTAAAATCAAATAGTGGTTCAGGTATTTTTGAATCAAATATTAACCAGACTTCCGCAGTTTACCTCCCTCATTATAACGACCTGAATCGCTCATATTTCAAGCTATTTTTGCGAAGTCTTCACTCCGATGCTGTTTGTGCATCGGCTCATGATAGTATCCGGGTGCGTATTATCAATCCACATCCAGCTTTTTCTGCTAATAATCTGGAAGGAAATGTGCCTTTAAAAGTGAAATTTTCAGATCAGAGTTTCTCCAATTCAGCAAACATTATTGAATGGTTTTGGGACTTTGGAGATGGAAGAACTAGTTCACAACAAAATCCTTTGGTAACCTATTCCAAAGGTGGTTATTATAATGTGCGTTTAAGGGTTCTCTCTGCCGATGATTGTAGCAGCGTTATTTTGAAGAATGATTTTATTCATGCAATATCCACCACAACGATTCAGGAAGCAAATAACTTTGAGATAGCAATTTTCCCGAACCCAGCAAATGATTATGTGGTGGTTAAGCTAAAACACGATACATTCGAAATGCTATCCATTAGCCTTTACAATAGTTTGGGGCAAAAAATTAAATTTCACACCAATATTAATGATCAGGAGTTTGTCATAAACTCCCTGCATGATTTGAGTGGTATGCTTCACATGAAAATTGATTTATCAAATGGAGAATCGGTATATGCTAAATTAATTGTTGAATAAATAACCCAACCCTGACAGGGTTTGGAACCCTGTCAGGGTTATATGTCTGCTGAGAAACTAAATAAACTTCTCTCTATACTTGGATTTGATTTCATTCACAACATGACGAATATCCTGTTCCTGTGATTTATCAGCAACCAGAATAATGTTTTCTGACTCGACAATAATCAAGTCTTTTACGTTATTTACAGCCAACAATTTGTCATCTGAAATATTGATGATGCAATCCTTTGTATTGCGGGTAAATACAAATTTTCCTTTAATGGCATTGTTATCCTTGTCTTTATCGACAAACTGAAATAATGAATTCCAGGTCCCAATATCCGACCATCCAAAATCACCTTCTTGTACAAATACATTATCAGCCTTTTCCATGATACCATAATCAATGGAAATAGTAGGACAATCTGCATAGGCATTTGTGACAAAATCTTCTTCAGAAGCTGTATAATATGCATTTTCGATACTATCAAAACAACTTGCCACTTCGGGTAAATGGTTTTGTATAGCGAGTGTTACCGCCTGAACATTCCAAATAAAAATACCTGCATTCCATAAAAACTCACCTGATTCTACAAAGCTTTCAGCAATTTCCAGACTAGGTTTTTCGGTAAATGTTTTTACAGGAAAAAACCCTTCATTTTTGTCATCATCTTCAAACTGAATATAACCATAGCCCGTATCGGGACGATTTGGTTTAATCCCCAAAGTAACTAAAACATCTTTTTGAGATGCAAAGTCCATAGCTTGGCCTATCGATTCCAGAAAAATTCCTTCGTTCATTATTAAATGATCGGAAGGTGCAACAACCATGGTTGCTAGTGGATCTTTTTGTTTGATTTTATAAGCAGCATAAGCAACACACGGAGCTGTATTTCGCGCAATGGGTTCAGCTAAAATCACATCATCACTAATTCCGGGAATCTGTTCTCTTATAATTTCACTATAATCCTTATTTGCAACGATATAAATATTTTCTCGTGGACAAATTTGCGCAAAACGTTCATAAGTAGCCTGAAATAAAGACCTACCTGTATTCAGAACATCTAAAAACTGCTTTGGATATTTTTGTTTACTCAGCGGCCAGAATCTACTACCAACCCCTCCTGCCATGATCACTGTATAAAAATGAGAATTCATTTGCATAATTTTTCAGAGGGCAAAAATAAAGCTTATTGGCTAATATTCATATGATACATTTAAATTTATCAATCCTGACCGCTGACTTTCATGAATATTTAGCCAAAATCATCTTTTGGAATATTTCTTGTAATTTCAGAATCATGCGCCTTACAACTTTATGTTTCCTAATAATTTCCACAGCCATTTTAAACAGTTTATCTGCTCAAGAAAAATTGACACCTTACTCAAAAAATGATGCTTTTAAATTCGGAGAAAAACTAAGCTATAAGTTCTACTATTCATTATACATCAACATTCCTGTAGGAGAAATTATAATGGAAGTGAAGAGCGAACCCAAAATGCTTAAAGAGAAAAGCCATTATCATTTGACAGGGAAAGGATCTACATTTAAATTTTACGATCCGTTTTTCAAAGTAAGAGACCATTATGAGTCCTATGTAGATGTCAATACATTCAAACCATCTGCTTCCTTTCGTATAATCCACGAGGGCAACTATAACTCAAAAGAATACTATATCTACGATCATAATAAAAACATCGTTACTAATAGTAAAAAAAGAAAAATCCCAACTGGAGATTTCACACAGGAAATTCTATCAGCTGTATATCTAGCCCGCACATTTGATTACAGTCAAGCTAAAATAGGAGATTCATTTATGCTTAACATATTTATTGACGACTCTTGCTATTATGCTGGTGTAAAATACATGGGCAAAACTATACTGAAGACTAAAAAAGGGAGTTATCGTTGCCTGATTCTTAAGCCCATATTAATTGTTGATCGTGTATTTAAAAGTGATGAAGACATGACCCTTTGGGTAAGCGATGATCGCAATAAAATTCCCATTAAAATTTATTCTGGAATCAGCGTAGGAGCAATAAATGTTGTTCTTAATGATTACTCTGGTCTGAAAAATCCAATGCAAGCAAAACTTAAATAATCACTGCTGGGTTCCTGTATTACATCTTTGATTACTATTAATTGATTTGTCAATTAAGGCAACAACGAATTAGTATATTTCTGTATAAAGAAGATACAATTATCTATGGGGTACGCAAGAACCCTAATAAATTTTTCATTGGTTTATAGTAATTTACAAATGAAAATTTTATGTAGGTTTGAAGCAAAGGTCGACATAGATATTATTCAGGATTCAACCGATTATGATTCCACACGAAACAGTAGAAAAAATAATTTCATCCGCAAGGGTTGAGGAAGTCGTAGGTGATTTTGTCAATCTTAAAAAGCGTGGTGTAAACATGATTGGCCTATGCCCTTTTCATGATGAAAAAACACCCTCCTTTGTAGTTTCACCTAGCAAGGAACTTTACAAATGTTTTGGTTGTGGCAAAGCTGGCAATTCGGTTCGTTTTTTAATGGATCATGAAAAATACAATTATCCCGAAGCGCTCAAGTTTTTGGCTGCGAAATATGGTATTACCATTGAAGAAGAAGAAGTTAGCGATGAGCAGCGAATAGAAAGGGATGAAATTTCCAGTATTTATATTGTCCTGGAGTTTGCGAACGAATTCTATCATAATTATTTGCTTAATTCAGAAGATGGAAGGGCAATTGGACTGGCTTATTTAAAAGAAAGGAAAATTGATCTAGAAACAACTAAGCATTATCAAATTGGCTTTAGTCCAGCTCAAAAAGACACTTTCAGTAAAGCAGCATTAGCGAAGGGTTATAAGGATGATTTTTTGGTAGCAGCAGGATTATCAATCAAAACAAATGATGGTTTTCTGATTGATAGATTTCGAGCGCGAATCATGTTCCCTATACATTCAGCCAGTGGCCGGGTATTGGGTTTTGGTGGTCGTATACTGACATCCAATCCCAAAGAGGCAAAATATATAAATTCGCCTGAAACAAAAGTATACAATAAAAGCAGTGTTTTATATGGCCTGTTTCAAGCAAAACACAGCATTCAAAAAGAAGGAAAAGTTTATTTGGTTGAAGGCTATACGGATGTAGTTGCGCTTAAACAGGCTGGCATTGAAAATGTTGTTGCTTCTTTAGGGACCAGCCTTACACCTGAGCATACCCGCTTAGTTAAACGATATTCCAACAACCTTACTTTTATATTTGATGGCGATGAAGCTGGAATTAAAGCTTCATTGAGAGGAATTGATATTGCCCTGAAAGAAGAGCTTAATGTGCGCATAGTTGCTTTACCAACTGGTGAAGATCCTGACTCATTCAGCAAAAAACACGATAGAAATGAATTGATTCATTTCCTGAAGAAAAATGCCAGTGATTTTATACTTTTTAAATCACGATTTTTATTTGGAGATGTTTCTAACGATCCCATTCAAAAAGCAGAAGCTGTTCGAAATATCATTAAATCCATCATACAGATACCGAACCATATCCATCGAAGTAGTTACTTAAAAGAGCTAAGTTCTGAACTGGATATTGAGGAAGAAATACTGTATAGAGAATTAAACAGCCAACTACGTAGCAAGCGAACACAAATTGCAACTAAAACTGTTCGGAAAGAAGAAAAAAAGCCAGAAAAGTCCGATCTCGAAGGCAAAATGCTAAAGAGTACGTCCTCTGAACAGGAACGAATTATCATTAATCTTTTAATTATGGCTGGCTCTGAGGATTTTGAAGATGAATCGAAATGTGCAGATATCATTCTCGAAAATATCATGGAATATGAGTGGGAAAATCCTTTACTCAAAAAAGTATTTGACCATTACGTTGATTATAAACAGCAGAATAAAATTTACCCGGAAATTAAATATTTCGTCCAACATCCTGAACAGTTTTTTCAAGATATTGCCAGTGAAGCCGCTTTCATGGATTCTAGTATAAGCGAGAATTGGTCAAAAAAAACAGGCCGCAATGTAGAGTCGGAGATCGATTACAGAAAAGATATTGCATCATCGATCAAACATCTTGAAATAAGGAAACTTCAATCGTTAATGAAGGAAAACCAGAAGAAAATGAAACAGAAAGATGTTGGTGAAGAAGAATCTATTGAATACCTGAAGATTCACAAAAAACTAAGTGAGAGAATCAAAGAATTATCCCAGCAATTAGGTATTGTTATATACTAAAAGAAGCCATCCCGAAATCTCGGAACAGCCTCTTATTATTCATCTTCTTTTCTTTATTTCACAAGCGTCACCGTTCCTGAATATTTGTAGTCTATTCCATCGAGTCCTTTCACTCGCATCACATAAACATAAACATCCATCGGTACCTTATCATCAGTGTTCAGGTAACTGCCATCCCAACCATGGGTAGCATAATCTGTACTTTCATACAACAACTCGCCCCACTGACTGTATACTTTCAGCTCAAATTCACTGAATCCATCGATGTCAACCCTAAAGGTATCATTCACTCCAGGACCTGATCCATTCGGACTAAAGGCACTCGGTACATAGGCCAAGACATCGGGCATAACTGTAATACAACGCTCGGTCTCATTCTCACAGCCATATTCATTGATCGCATACAACACAATACAATGGGTACCTGTATCTCTGTACTTGTATTCAGGATCTCGTAAATCAGATGTTCCTCCATCTGTTTCTCTCGGATCATCAAA